>ERZ773233.1436-NODE-1436-length-13924-cov-3.398370_pt1 | contig 13924 bp, 15 predicted proteins | sample MGYA00580991_ERZ773233 | MGnify/ENA primary metagenome ERZ773233 (study PRJEB29015, sample SAMEA2738178) | human oral metagenome | biome: human oral; feature: human-associated habitat; material: saliva | place: China | collected 2161 ...
AGCTGAAATACAGATTTCTTAACTGTTAAACCGTGTAGCGTCACGCGCTTGCCTAAAGAGCTTTCTGTATGCAGCGCACACAAGGTGCGACGAAGCGCGGCGCTAGATGATTTTATCAGCATTAGGCGACGGTTTTCCCTCTTTAGCTATTTTTATCGCACCGCGTAACGGTTTGGTATTGGCTGCGGGTCGGCTCAGTAGAGCATCCAAGCATAAGATCCACGTAGCCCTCTTCTCGGTAAAATATCTCCTCATCAAACGAATAAGGCAATGTGTGCGGTGGCATCAGATATGGCTTTTAAGGTCGCGTTAGTTATCAAAATTTAGCTCTAATTTTTGGATTTGAAGCCGAATTTTGGACGATAAAATTCGGCTTAATTTATGGTGATTTTACTTAAGGAACAAAAACGAGTTTATAATCAAATTTTATCCACAGCTACGGTATCACGAGCGGCAACCAAATCAAGATAAAATCTCAAATTTCACGCGCTCGTTTTCCTCCGCTAGATCGGTAAAAACTGCTATCAGATCGTCTGCATAGTCGCCAAGCGTGCTAAGAGCGGCGCGATTTTTTAGATTTATCTGCGTTGGTTCGTTTATCTCACCCAGAGCGTCGTAAAGCGCGTCGAGATTTTTTACATCGGGATCAAGGCCAAATTTTCGTGCTAGATACTCAAAGGCCGCCGTTTTCTCGCGCATTTTTGTGCCGTTTAGAGTTATGGTTTTCACTGCTGTCTCCGCTCATAAAGTAGATAAAAGTTCTCATAATGATCAGGCGTGTAGTAGATCAGCCCGTCGCTAGAAAACACTATACGTTCGGCTCCGCGTCGTCCTCCGCGGTATCCGATATCGCACTCAAACCACTTGCGCCCGTCGGCGCTTGGCAGCTTTTTTTCTCTATTTGAAAAGCGGTCGCCTCCGATACTTTTTTTGTCAGTGACTTGCCATAGATTGCCGCTTTTAGCGTCCCATCCGAGCGCGAGAGCTTCTTTTTTGGTGATGAAGTTTTGCGGCAACTCGCCGAATTTATAAATATACGCCGCAACCTCGTCTTTTGAGGTGTAAGTACCGTCCTTTACGACGTTTGCGGTCGGTACGGCGGCTATATTTTTCTCTACGCCGCCGCTTCCTCTAAACTCGCTTTGCGGCTGATTTTGTTTTGGTGTGGTTGAGCTGTTATCTGGGATAATAAATTTAAACAGCGCCACGAGCAATAAAACAGCCAGCGGCAAGATGACGTTTCTAAGTAGTTGTTTGTTCAAAAAAGACCTTTGGAATAAATTTGAAGCGCTTGCTTCGGGGTTAAATTTGCCGTCAAATTTTACGGGTTAAATTCAAATTTGATAATTTCGCGCTGTAAAGACGAGAGTAAATTTGCGTCAAATTTGACTAGACAAAAGCCGAATCTAACCGCATAAATTGCAGTCAAATTCGGTCAAATTTTGAGACAAGCTAAATTTGCCGTCCGAGTTCGTCAAATTTAAAGCGTATTAAACACCCTATCGCCCGCATCCCCCAGCCCCGGCACGATGTAGTTTTTCTCGTTTAGTCGCTCGTCGATCGCAGCCGTATAGACCTCTACGTCCGGATAAACTTCGCTAAAGCGCTTTAGTCCTTCTGGAGCGGCGATGATGGAGATAAATTTGATCTGCTTGATGCCGTTTTCTCGTAGAAATTTAACCGCGTCGATAGCCGTACCGCCGGTAGCAAACATCGGATCGATGATGATGGCTAGGCGGTTTTTAGCGTCGCGAGGTAGCTTAGCGTAGAAAAACTCCGCCTCCGCGGTCTTTTCGTTTCGCTGAAAGCCCAAAAAGCCCACGCTCGCATCGGGAATGATCGTAAATACGCTATCAAGCATACCTAGCGCCGCTCGCAAAATAGGGCAAATCATCACCTTCGTCCCTAGCTTTTTAGCCTGGGCCTGGGCGACCGGAGTCTGCACGCTCACGTCGCGCAGCGCCAGATCCCTAGTCGCCTCAAATATCATCAGGTGGCTGATCTCGTCCACGAGCATCCTAAACTGAAACGGCTCAGTGTTTTTATCCCTTAAAATCGCTAGTTTGTGCTCGATGAGCGGGTGAGAGATGAGCCTGACGTTTTTCATTTACAGACCCTTTGCTAGCTTTTCTGCGTAGGCTTTTAGATCAAAATTCTTCACTCTAGCTACGCCGTCGTCGACCGCAGCCTGCGCTACCGCAGGAGCGACTGCCGTTAGGACGCGTTTGTCAAACGGTTTTGGTATGATGTAGTCTTTGCCGAATTTTAGCTCTTTTACGCCAAATGCCTCGCAAACCTCCGCAGGCACGGGCTCTTTAGCCAAATTTGCAAGCGCGCGCGCCGCAGCCATTTTCATATTTTCGGTGATTTTTTTGGCTCTGACGTCAAGCGCTCCGCGGAATATAAACGGAAAGCCAAGTACGTTATTTACCTGGTTTGGATAGTCGCTGCGGCCGGTTCCCATCATCACGTCGTTTCGCACGCTAGCGACGTCTTCAGGGAAGATTTCCGGAGTCGGGTTAGCAAGCGCGAAAATAATCGGCTCGTCGTTCATAGAGGCGACCATTTCTTTGGTTACTACGCCAGGCTTGCTAAGGCCTAGGAACATATCCGCGCCCTTCATCGCGTCAGCTAGCGTTCTATCTACGGTTTCAAGGGCGAATTCTAGCTTTTCCGGAGTTAGATCGGTGCGGCCTTTATGGATCACGCCTTTGCTATCTACCATCACGATGTGTTTTGCGCCCAGAGCTTTATACATCTTCGCGCATGCGATACCAGCCGCGCCCGCGCCGCTAACTACGATTTTGATTTTAGAGATATCTTTGCCTGAAATCTCCATCGCGTTTATTATGCCCGCACTTGTTATCATCGCCGTGCCGTGCTGATCGTCATGCATGACCGGGATATCGACTGCTTCTTGTAGCTTGCGCTCGATCTCAAAGCACTTTGGAGCGCGGATATCTTCTAAATTTATACCGCCGAAAGTCGGAGAGAGTGCTTTGCAGATTTCTACGATCTTATCTGGATCGTGCTCGTCTAGCTCGATGTCAAAGGCGTCTACGTTTGCAAATTTTTTAAACAAAACCGCCTTGCCTTCCATTACCGGCTTGCCCGCTACCGCGCCGATGTCGCCTAGACCGAGCACAGCCGTACCGTCGGTGATGACGGCTACTAAATTTGCTTTGTTTGTGTATTTGTAGGCTAGTTCGTTGTCGGCCTCGATCTCTTTACAAGGCACCGCAACGCCCGGCGTGTACGCCATAGATAGGTCTCTAGCCGTCGCGCATGGGGTTTTTACTTTTATCTCTATCTTGCCGCCCTCGTGATACGCGAGCGCCTCTTCGTTAGTTACGTGTGTCATTTATTCTCCTTTAAAATATTTTTTATTCGTTTTTTCGTCTCGTCCGCGCCCAAAACTTCGAGCACCTCAAATATCCCAGGGCTTACGCTATTTCCCGTTAGCGCGACGCGAAGCGCCTGAGCTAAGTCTTTTAGCTTTAAGCCGTTTGCTTCTAAAAATTTACCCGTCATCTCCTCGTAGCCTTTGGCGTCCAAATTTCCATCCAAAATTTCGGCAAATTTAGCCAAATTTTCCTTACTTTGGGGCGTGATAAATTTAGCGTAGGCTTTCTCGTCGTATGCGCTTGGAGCGTTTATTATCGTTCTTGCGCTCTGGCTCATTTCAACTAGCGTTTTTGAGCGTTCTCGCAGCGAATTTAACAGCACCTCACCTTTTGGCATCGCTTTAAAATCTATGTCAAAGCTAAGCATCTCTTTTGCTAGTCTCTCGTACGGCAGAGTCTTGATATAGTGGGCATTTAGCCACTCTAGCTTGCTTGCGTTATAGGTGCTTGAGCTTTTGTTTATATCGTGCGGATCAAAGTATTTTAGCATATCATCCATGCCGAAAATTTCGTCGTTTCCATGGCTCCAGCCTAAGCGCACGAGGAAATTTAAAAGAGCCTCAGGCAGATAACCCATGCGTTTATACTCCATCACGTCGGTCGCGCCGTGGCGTTTGCTCAGCTTGCTACCGTCCTCGCCGTTTATCATCGCGACGTGATAAAATTTAGGCGCCTTAAAACCAAGCGCATCGTATAGCACGATTTGCTTCGGGGTATTTGATAGATGATCGTCGCCGCGGATAACGTCGGTTACGCCCATTAGCGCATCATCTATCACGACCGTGAAGTTATAGGTAGGCGTGCCGTCAGAGCGCGCGATGATAAAATCATCTAGGATATCCTCGACTCTAAATTTAACCTCGCCTTTGATGCCGTCGTCGATCACGATCTCGCCGCTTAGAGGCGCTTTGATACGGATAACGGGCTCGACTCCCGCAGGCGGAGTGCCTGTAAATTCGCGGTAGCGATTGTCGTATTTGGGCCTCTCTTTTCTCGCTTCTTGCTCGGCGCGCAGAGCATCTAGCTCGTCCTTGCTCATGTAGCATTTGTAGGCTTTGCCCTCGGCTAACAGCTTTTGTACATACTCTTTATACACGTCAAATCTACGCGACTGATACGTCACCTCGCCGTCGTGATCCAGTCCGCACCAGGCAAAGGCCTCTTTTATCGCTTGCGTGGCCTCTTCGGAGTTGCGTTTTAGGTCGGTATCTTCGATGCGCAGCAGAAATTTGCCACCGTTTGCTCTAGCGTATAAGTAGTTATAAAGCGCCGTCCTAAGCCCGCCGATGTGCAAATATCCGGTCGGAGAGGGGGCAAATCTAGTTACTATTTGTGAATTTTGCATTAAATTTTACCTTTATAGCTTGCGCTTAAATTTAAAATGTTATAATGCTCAAATTATATTTACTTTAGACTTAAACAAAGGTTTTATATGTTAAAAAAGATCTCATTCGCCGCGTTTTTTCTCAGTTTTTGTATGGCTAACGCGAGCCAGATCTCAAACGGCATAGCCGTCATCATCGAAAACGAACCCATTACCGTAAACGAAGTGCGCAAAGCCGCCGCGCAGCTACAAACAAGCGAAGCAAACGCGCTAAATTTACTGATCCGCGATAGACTCGAAACCGCACAGATCAAAAACCTAAAAATCGAAGCTAGCGACTACGAGCTAAATCAAAGGCTGCAAAAGATAGCAAGCGAGAGCGGTATGAGCGCCTCAGATCTGCGCTCGGCCGTGCTATCAAAGGGCGGCGACTACGCGCAGTTTAAAGACGACGTCGCAAAAAGCATAAAACAAGAAAAGCTATATCAAAGCATATTTGCCGAGGCTAAAATTAACATCTCTGAAAATGCCGCGAGAGCGTATTTCGAGCAAAATCGCGACCTTTTCGCGCACTTTACCGACGTGAGCGTGACTAGATACGTGGCGCCTACGATGCAGCTTTTAGAAGCAGCTAGACACAGCTCCCCGATGAATACCAACCACAGCGTGCACATGGATGTCCTGGATCTAAAAAGCGAGCAGATCCCGCCTCAACTACGAACGATATTTCAGCAGACCCCGGATGGCACTTTCACGCAGATTTTTCAGACTCCAGAAGGCTTTGAGATGTTTTACGTAGCGTCTAAAAAGGGACAAACGATGCCTGAATTTGACGAGGTCAGAGACGAGGCGATGAACGCGCTTTATAAACTCGAGCAAGACCGCGTCATCGGCGAATATTTCAACAAACTCCGCGCCAAAGCCAACGTCAAATATCTACGATAAACTCAAATTTTAAGCCGATTTTTTCGGCTTAACTTCTTTTATTTTCGGTCGAATTTGACCGATTTTTCTTTAAATTTAGCCGCTTTCCCAAACCCGCACCTTCGCGGCATAAATTTCGCTAAAATTCGCTCCTGACGTAAAACTCTAAAAGAGGCAAAATTTGAACATAAACGAAGCCATAGAGGCAACTAGAAAAAAGCAAAAAGAGTGCAGACGAGCGTTTGCAAAGTATCTGTTTTTAGGGATCTTTTTTATAGCCATATTGCCGCTTAGCGGGATTTTCGTAGCGGAAAAAATTTTTAGAAGTGAATTAGCCGTAATATTTATCATCATCGGTTATATTCCAATTTTTATCGTCTCATGGGTGACAACTTGGTCTAATGTAATTGAACCATTAAGCGTTTACGAGGAATTTTACAAAGACGTTTTCGTCCGCACAGCTATCCGCGAGGTAGATCCAAATTTTAGCTACGATCCGTTTGCCGGCATCAGCCGTAAAGAATTTCGCAGGATCGGCATTTATTCACCCGATGAGTTTCGCGCCGAAGATCAAATCAGCGGCATTTATAATGGCGTCAAATTTAGCTTAAGCGAAGCAATAAGGATACCGGGCGGAACTATCGTCGCCGGCACCGGCTGCTCTCCGGAAATAGCCGCAGTCATTTTTGTTGCTACGGCTTTCTATACAATCTATAGCAATGCCCAAGCCTTTAGCGGCTCGGTCTTGGTCTGCGAGTTTTACAAGAAATTTAATGGTCAAACTATAGTCGTGAGCCGCACGTTAAATACTAAACTTTTAGGCGAAAAAGAGCAGATGGACGATACTCTTTTTAACGATGAATTTAGGGTTTTTGCAGATGACAAAGTCGAGGTGAGGTATCTTTTGACGCCCGCATTCATGAAGCGTTTGAGAGAGTTAAAGATGAAATATGCCGCAGAGATGGGCGTGAGCGCGGCGTTTATGGACGATAAATTTTACCTATTTTTAAACGGAGCGAAAAATAAATTTGAGACGACGCTCTTTTCGCTACCGCCTAGTCTCGAGGATGCCGCGGGGATCAAAAAGGAAATTTCAGAACTTTTATCTATCATAGACGAGTTAAATTTGAACCTTGATATTTTTAAGTGAGGGCAAATTTGACGGCTGGGATTTTTACAACTAAATTAGCATTTTTGCGGTGCGGGTTTTGCAGATAAATTTGGGTGGGAATTTACTGCCGTACCCTCTAGCGTCTTACTAGTTAAAATTTAGCCGCCCGCCTTAACCCATTTTTAGGCTTTTGATGATATAATTTCTCAAAAATAAGACTTTTGCGGTTTGAGGCGAGGTTTAAAAATCAGCAAATTTAATCAGCTTAAATTTAACGCCCCCAAAGCGCAAACGCTCTAAAATTTATCAAAAAAGGAGCCAAAATGAAAACGTTGGTAGTTTTATCCCATCCAAATTTCGCCGCCTCTCGCCTAAACAAGGCGCTGGCAAACGCCGCCAAAAGCGCGGGCGCCGAGGTTCGCCACCTAGAAGGACTTTACGGCACCGACGCTCTTAAAATCGACGTCGCAGCAGAGCAGGAGGCATTTTTACGTGCCGATCGCATCGTGTTTTTGTTCCCGATGATGGGCTTTAACGTGCCCTCCATGCTAAAGGCCTACATCGACTACGTGCTCAGCCGCGGCTTTGCCTACGGCGAGGGCGCGAAGATCGCGGGCAAACAGCTACAAATCGCCGTGAGCGCGGGCGGCGGGCTAGGCGAATACTCCAAGCACGGCGCGATCAAATTTACCCTAAACGAGATTTTGCTGCCGCTTCAGTGCTGCGCGGACTTTTGCGAGCTCGTTTACGGGCGCATCTTTGCTAGCTGCGGCGTGGAGCCGGGTGTTCCTGATAGCGCGATAGAGGCGCATGCAGCGAGATTTACGAAGCTCTTGAACGACGAGCTTGAAGAGCACGAATATCAAATTTAACGATGCAAAATAGCTCGGCCTTGAGCCCAAATTTGCACCGCTAGCGGCGATTTCCCGTGCGGAGTCGCCGCTTTTCAAATTTAGCATTAAAAGATAGCTTCGGAACTCAAGCTAGATGGCAAGCTCGGCGCGTTTTGGCAGTTTTTCATTGCCGCATTTTGGGGGGATTTCTAGGCGGCCGGACCGCACCTTTTTGTTGCTTTGCTTTGGAGCGGGCGCATTTTGCAGCATACTTGCGAGGCTTGGTCAAATTTGCGCTATCGTAGCAAGGCTTGTAGCCCGTATTTTTGACGCGGGCTATGATTTGGATTTTACGAAAATTTATTTTTACAGTTGGATTCGGCTTTAAATTTAGCTCGTTTTAAAACCGCGCAAATCCTTATAAATTCGGAGTTTTTATGATTTTTGGCAAGATTGATTATCTAAATTTGCTTCCTTTTCACGTATTTTTAAAGCGCTCGCGCCTAAGCTCGCAGGATAAAAAAATCATCGAATTTAAAAAAGGCGTGCCAAGCAAACTAAACCGCGATCTGTGCTGCCGCAGGATCGATGCCGCCGTGATCTCGAGCATCGAAAGCCGCAAAAAACGCTACAAAAAGGTTAGCCTGGGTATCGTAGCTAGAGGCGACGTCAAAAGCGTGCTTGTGCGAAAGGGCACCGCCGCGCGTCCCGACCCCGCGTCTGCGAGCTCAAACGCGCTAGCTGGAGTGCTGGGGCTTGAGGGCGAGGTGCTCATCGGCGACCGCGCGCTAAAGGCGTATCTGCGGGAGGGCGAGGAGGTGTTTTACGACCTTGGGCGGGCGTGGCGCGATCGGACGGGCTTGCCGTTTGTTTTCGGGCGATTTTCCTGCGTGAAGGGGCGCGGCGCGTATGAGCGGCTGACGCGCGAGTTTTTGCGAGCAAATGTCAAAATCCCAAACTACATCCTCGCCAAATACGCCCAAACTAGGGGCATCAGCGCGGATGATATCAAATGGTATCTCAAATTTATCAGTTACGAAATCGGCGCGAAAGAGCAAAAGGCGCTGCGGATATTTTTCAAAGAAGTGCAAAAAAACGGACGCACGGCGAAGCTTTTGGCGCGAGGCGAGCGGTAAGCTTAAATTTACTCTAACGCGCCGCTTTTTAAATTTGCCTTTTTATCTCGGGCAGTTTTCGCGGTCGCTTCAAACGCCGTAGTTTAGAGCTGAATCCGCCACGCAACGCTAAATTTTAAACTCTCTAAACGACGCATTTTTTAGAAGCTAACAAGATTTAGTCAAATTTGAAATTTGGCAGGCAAATTTACGTCCGTTCTCGTCAAATTTACCCGCTTAAATTTACGCCGCTGCGAGCTCAAATTTCATTCAGCCAAATTTATATTTTAGGCTTCGTCTTTGCGCCGAGATTATTTACTTCAAATTTGAGCCTGAACTAGATTTACTTCGGTTGTTATCTACGTAAATCACCTTGGTCGAGTCGCTTTTGTATGTACTTAAAAACCTATATATTTTTTTATCTTTTTTTCATCATTTGCCCATTTTATAAAAGCTTTAGCGTCTTTAAACGTTGCATTTTTGTCGGGGCAGTAATTTATCGTCTTATCAAATGTTTCTATCATTTTTGGATCTATCGGCTTTGGTTTGTATTTTAAAAGACCGTCTTCATATAGTAGCGAATAAGGAGCATATTTGTATTTATTATTGGTTCTTTTTATCTTTTCCTCAGCCTCTTCGTCTCTGCCTTTATTCATCTCATAGATGTATTTCTCTTTTTTTTCGTAAAAGATTTTAATTTATCATAGCACACCTCATACGCCTCCTTTAGCTGCTCCTTAGTCGGAGCGTTCGGTAGGTCGTATTTTATAAATACCTCAAGCATGGGCTCGTAGTTTTCGTAGTCGTCTAAGAGCGCCCAGCCGCTTTTCTCTAGCGCGGCGTTTTTCTCCTATTCTTTTATACCTTCTAACCAACTTCCCATTTCAAACTCTTTGGGTTTATACCTCGTGCTTAGCATTAGTTCTGCCATTTGGGGTAGATTTCTATCTACTAAGTATTTAAACGGATCTGATTTATACCTAGTGCTCGACTCTACGCATTGCGGATTATTTAGATCCGTCTCTGGACGCCCCTGATCATATTTGTAGCGTATTGTTATGTTATTCTCGCCGTTTATGATTATGGATTCAAATCTGGAAGAATCATAGTATCTGTTTGTATGGGTATGCGGCGATACATACTCCACCTCTTCAAATTTAACCCCTTTTTCTAGTAGTATTTTGGCGGTATCAACGGAGTTTAACATAATAGCATAAGCCATAGGAGATAGGCCGAATCTATCTTTAGCCCTTATGTCAGCTCCTAAATTTAGTAAAGCGTTAAAGGTATTTACGTCATTTCTAAAAGAGCTGTACATTAGTGGAGTTCTTTTATCCCTCATGCTAACGTCTACGCTTAGGTTGTTATCTTTTATAAATTTAACTACGAAATCGGTATCTTTTCTATCAAGAGCTGCCCTTAAAGGCACGAGAGTAGCGTTTTTCTCCTCGTCGCAAATGATATATCTCTAACTCCAAATCCAAACGCCTCTATCTCCTCTTGCGTTACGTATTTAGCTAGCTCGGAGTTTGGATCTATTTTAGTATCGGGAGTGACGGTGAAACCAGTCGGCATAGAGCTTGATCCAAATTTATCAAATTTTAACCCCTAAAAAAAAAGATAAAAGAGGACGGCGGCAAAGGCTGCGAGGGTGAATAGAATTTTAAAAAAGCTTTGCAAATTCAATCCTTTTGCCAATGACTAAATTTACGAAATAGTAGCCAAATGGCGGTTAAATTTGAGTGAAATTTGAAAAACGAGAGTAAATTTGTGGCGGGTTAAAGAGACTAAAAAATCGCACCGAAAACGGACGGGTTTATCTGGCTAAATTTAAAGCGCAAATTTGACGATAAGGCGGCCGCTCGGGCGACTCGGGCAAGTTAAATTTGCCTGCCGGCACGAGCCTAGCAAGCAAATTTAAGCGCGCAAGCCTCAGTCGTCGAACTCTTGCGAGATGACGGGCGAGAACTCCTCCCAGCGAAGTTTGGTTTTGGCCGTAGGCATCTTGCTTTGAAACGGCTCTTTTTTCATCGAGGCTACCGCCGCGCTGTCGCCGATCGGCGCAGGAGGAGCCTCTACGCCTAGCACCGCACGCTCAAGCTCGATAAAATCGCTCAAGATAACCGCGTAAGAGGCGAAAAAGTCGGCGTTTTTGTGAGCGGATAAAAATTTGATAAATTCGTCGATAAATTTGTTTGTAACGTCCGTAAATAGCTTGCTGCTGATATTTGCCGCGCCCGCTACCTCGTCGCGCAAAAAGGTCGCCGTGGCTAAAAATATAAATCCGACGTAGTCCTCGCTGTCCTTGCAGGCGTCTTTGTCTCTGCGGTACGGGCTTAGCTTCAGACACTCGATCACGCGCAGCCTAGCCGCGCCGTCGTCGCGCCCGTCCTCGTAAAAGGAGGCGTTTAGCGGGATGTTGGAGTAAGAAAAGTCAAAAAGCACGTCGTTTTGCTCTCTGGCGAATTTCTCGAAGTCAAATTTGGCTAAATTTGCAAACGCGGCTTCGCTTTGAGGCGTAACGGGACTGGTCGCTAGGTAGGCTAGCTGCTCGCGCCAGCGGTCAAATTTACCGCCGTGCTCGTGAAAAAACAGCGGATAGGCCAAAAACTCGTAAAAATACGCGCGCGCCTTGGTTAAGTTATTATCCATTTAAAACCTCTTCTCTCATTTGATCCATTTGCGCTTTTATCATCACTTTGGCTTTGCAGTCCGAGCAGCAGTACAGCGTCTTTAGCTTGGCTTTGTCGCCGTTAAATTTAGGCGCCATGATCGAGGCGATCTTTTCGACGGCCTTTTTGGTCGCAAACTCTTTGCCGCACTCGATACAGGCGAAAAGCTCGTCTCTGGCTAGCTCGCTAAAGGTAAAGAAACTAGGCTCCAGATCGATCTTGCCGGGACGTAAAAATATCGTGTCTTTTTCCGCGCAGCTAAGCTCGCAGTATCCGCACGCGGTGCAGACGCTCGGGTTAAAGACGATGGAGTTTGTCTTTTTATCGGCGACTAGGGCGGCGACGTTACACGCTCCCACGCAGCTTAGGCACAGCGTGCAGGTGTCTTGATTTATCTCGACGCGGCCGTATCTGATGAGCTCCGTGGTGCTAACGGAGCCTAAATTTTGATCGCCCACAAGCCACTCTAGGCGTTTGGCAAATATCTCGCGCTTTGGCAGGGCGTACTCGGCGATGGAGTGCTGCGAGCCTTCGATAAATTTGGCCTGAGATAGGGCACTTTTTAGTTTGTCCTCGTTTTGCGCGACTAGGACGGCTTTTTCGTTAAATTTAAGCTCGTAAATTTGATTTAAAATATCCACCGCGTCTTTGGTGCCTTTGCCGATATTTTTCTCGTAGATCACGACCTGCGCGCCGCTTTCTTGAAGTAGCGTTAGCAGATGCGTCTCACTCAAAAATCTCTCGCCGCTCACGGCAAAAGGCAGCACGTTTGCGGGTAAATTTACGCTTAGGTTTTCTAAATTTGCCTTTGCGGGCACGACGAGCGCGATCTTGCCGCGGTAGAGTTTGGCTATCTCGGCAAATGAATTTCTCGGCATATCGGAGTAGTCAAGCGCGCCGCTAGGGCACACGCTCACGCAGCCGCCGCAGTTTACGCAGTCGATGTGGGAGAAAACTAGGTGCTTGGTCTCGTCCTCTTTTAGGATCGCTACCGTAGGGCAGGCCTCGACGCATCTGCCGCAGATCTCGTGTCTGCGCTCGTGGTACTGGCAGATCGTGGAGTCGTAGTGGACGTGGCTTTTAAATTTAAATTTCGGGCTTTGCGCGTCTAGTTGCGCGGCGATTTCCTCGTCGCTTTTGCCTGCGATCTCGTAGCAGCCGCTTTGCTTTAGCATGTATTCGCGCGCGTTTTCCACGAGGAAAAAGTCGCAGTCCACCTCAAACTCGCCGTCTGGGCGCAGCACTAGCACGCTTAGTTCGCCTACTGCTCCGTAGATAAATTTGATCTCAAAATGCGTCAGCTCGATGGTTTTAAAGCCTTTTTCCTTTAGCAAATTCGCCAAATTTTCGCGGCCGCCGTTGCTGACGATCACGACGTTTTTGCCGACTGGTTTTTCGTAGTCGATGTCGCGCGCTAGGTCAAAGGCGCTGGCTCTTGCCTCATAAAGCAAAAGCGTGTTTTTGGCTTTATCCAGCACCGAGTCTGCGGTGTTTTTTAGATAAAAATTTATCTCCGGCGCTACGACGCTTGCCTTTAGTTTGGGCGAATTTGAGACGAGATACTCGCCTTCGCCGTTTATCTCGATCTGCTCGTTTAGCATCAAATTTTCGTCAAAATCGTTGTAAAAACCAAATTCTTTCATGATTTTCTCCCCGCGCTACGCGTTATCAAAATTGAGCGCATTTTAATACTAAAGGCATTAATAGGCTCTGAAATTTTACATTTATTTTTTTTAATAAGATTAGATTTATCCAAATTTATGCTAAAATCGCGCTCGGTAACACAAATTTACTAGGAGCGAATTTGAACGAACTACGAAAACTCCCGCAGATAGATAAATTTATAAAAAACGAGCGATTTTTCGGGCTTGATACGAGCTTGCTGACTAAGGTCGCCAGGGCCGAGCTAGAGAGCCTGCGCGCGCAAATTTTAGGCGGGCAAAACTGCCCGGGGCTTGACGCTATCGTCCAAAACACGCTCGAAAGATACGAAAAGGCGTCAAATTTGAGCCTGCGAAGCCTAATAAACGCAACCGGCGTCATCATTCACACAAACCTCGGTCGTAGCGCGATCGATCCTGAAATTTTACGCCGAGCCCAGCCTGTTATCACGGGGTATTCAAATTTAGAGTACAGCGTCGAAAAGGGAGGCCGCTCAAACCGCTACGACTACGTGGGCGGGCTACTGGCGGAGCTTTTCGGATTTGAGGACGCCGTCGTAGTAAATAACAACGCAAGCGCCGTGTTTTTGGTGCTAAATACCTTCTCAAAAGGCGGCGAAGCTATCATCAGCAGAGGCGAGCTAGTCGAGATCGGCGGGAGCTTTCGCGTACCCGAAGTCATGGCAAACTCGGGCGCGATCCTGCGCGAAGTGGGCACGACGAATAAAACCAACCTGCGCGACTACGAGGACGCGATAAACGAAAACTCGAAGCTGATTTTAAAGGTTCATCGCTCAAATTTTGACATCGTGGGCTTTAGCGAAGAAGTTACAGCAAATGAACTAAGTAAATTGGCATGTGGGCAAAATTTGATAGATTA
>ERZ773233.1438-NODE-1438-length-13908-cov-4.060204_pt1 | contig 13908 bp, 17 predicted proteins | sample MGYA00580991_ERZ773233 | MGnify/ENA primary metagenome ERZ773233 (study PRJEB29015, sample SAMEA2738178) | human oral metagenome | biome: human oral; feature: human-associated habitat; material: saliva | place: China | collected 2161 ...
CTTGCTCGACAATCCAAAGACAATTGAGAGGCTAGGATTTCTGTCCCACTCTCTTGCCATCTAGTCCACTGTTTTACTTTTAATTCTAGCTCTCAGAAAGCGCAAATCATTAAAAATATAAATTAGAAAAATGATTTGACAAGAGTAAACGCCCCAATCTAGCCTATAAATATCTCTTTGAATAGTGATGGAAAACAGGCCATACATCATGAAGATAAAACTAGCTATGAACACTAGGAAGGATTGTAGGCTTGCTATAAAAGGATAGCCTCTCTTTTTCAAAATGAATTTGAATAAAAGAGCTAGAGCAGGCAAAATGGAAAATAAGGTAAAACAAGTTAAAAAATAAGAATTAATCAAATTTCTAAAATCTTTGCCCCAAAAGATAGAATCCTCGTTTTGAAAAATATAAATTGGATGTGATCTATCGTTTAAAAAGGGTAGGCCAAGGATGACCAGATAAAATACAATCAATAATCCAATTTGCCAAGAGAAACCTTCTTTCCTTCTCTCTTTATTGTCTGACATGTCTATCTCCCTTCTATGATTTTTCCTTGCTTAACCTCAATATAATAATCGATTTTCTCATCAATCGTTCCCAATACATAGGTTCCATCAGGTAAGCTTAATTGTCCTAGCAACTGCTGGATTTGGTCTCTTAGATAAAAATGTTCCTTGTATTTTTCTTCTGGTAAGATAATTTGAACATAAACTGCGCTATGTGATAAGGCATCATTTAAAGGCAAATCGTACAATTCTTCAAGAATAGAATGGTTATTGCTAACAGCATCTTCCATACGATCGCTATACCAGAGCTCACCTTTACCAAATCTATTTTGGTTAGATAGAGTGCTTCTCAGCTTAACAGTTCCCCCTTTTAGGTGTGAAGCCTGATTTAATTTTCTCGTCAAAGATTGTTCCAATTTAGTTCGCTCGGGGTTAATTTCTAAAGCTTTTTCAATAATTGGCGCATATACTCTGATAGATTCATCATATATAGGGTTCCTCCACTTGTCTATATCCATCTTGTCGTAATAAGGCATGACTAATTGTTTGAAGCGGACCGATTTTTTTACAGGGACAGAGATGGTTTTGTCCTTAATTTTTTCAGTATAGGTATAATTGACATCTATGCCCCAATTTTCTTCAGCCCAGGAAAAGCCAGTTATCTTAATCTCTCCCCAAAAATTACGATTGGTGTAAAAGCCTTTGAGATGAGCTTCTAGATTTCGGTAGAAAAACAAAGACGAGACCACTAGAAAGCATATAAGCACCATGAAACTTTTTCTCTTGTCCGTATCAATCTTTAAATTCTTTTTCAATGGCTTCCTCCTTAATGACTTGCTTGAACTCTTCTTCCGTACGGATTAATTCTTCTTCGCCACTCTTTGTATACTTTTTGTTAATGCTCCAGTAAAAAGAGCCGGCATCGGGGAAGAACATTTTTGTTAGGGTGATGCTATCGTTGAGGGTCATGTTTTCTTTTAAAACTACTATATAGCCGTATTTTTTCAATATTGAGAGGAGTAGGCTATCCTCTGGTTTGCGATCACTATCATCAGCATCACTATCCGTTATACGTGATTGGTAATCGTTCTTTTTGTAACTAAACAAAGTAGGCCAATCCGTAGTTACATTTTCGCTATCATACTTATATATCCCTGTGATAAATGATGGACTTGAAAGTACCCGGTAGAGCCCTCCATATCCGAAATGAATCGCCTCTTTGGGCTGTTTTTTTGTTGCTTTTTTACTGGTTAGGTTTACATAGATTTCATCATTATCGTTTATCCGAATTTTTGCATATTCATCTTTTCCATCAGAATACATAAGATTATCCATCTTGCCTTCTATGGTGACATAACCCATATCTTGAACGAGTTTCAAGACATCAATCGTTTGGCCATCCCCTTGCTCCTGACCCAGTTTATAATAACGAATTCGGAAGTATTCTTCCTTGTCCTTTGCTTTCAGTGTTCCCACATACTGCTTTGAATCCTGAAATGCTAAAAATTTCCGTCCAACAGCAAAATCATACGGACTCCACTCGTCGCTCTCTTTAAAAGAAAGAGCAATCATAGGGAATTCTGGCTCGGTCTCACCAATAGTTGTATAATCTGTTAAACGCTGATTCTTTCCTTTATAGACATAAGTTCTTTCTTTGACCACATAAGCAGCTTCTTTTGTGAAAAAGAAAGAACAAGCACCAGCGATAAGAAAAATGACCAGTGTTGCCAAAGCATAAATCTGCCACATTTGCCAAGAGAAATTCTCTAGCTTCTTCATCCTATTCTCCTTTTAGATAGATTATGGACTATTATATCATTTTTTGTAAACTTCCTGCTATAAGCAAAAGAAAAGTATGATAAAATGGTATTATTATAGTTTTATAAGGGAAAAATATGAATCAAGCACGTCTCAAAAAAATCCTGAAAATATCGAGTTTCTTTCTATTCGCTTTTGTGACATATCATGTCTACTATCAATCTCTTGTCCCTCATCTTACAGCCAGGAACGAGGAAGATGCTAGACTGAGCCAGTCCAAATATCAAATCGCCTATGGGCAAGTAAGAGATTTTCAAAAGATCGGAAATTTTGCTTTGGCCATTGATATGTTTGGTGATGTCCAGCAGAAGGAAGGCTACATTATTGCTCAGAATTATCGCATTCCCAAAACTCAGGATCCTTCTGAGGGGCAAGCATTTTATGATAAAGAGAAGTCTGAGTATTTTTATCAAATTGATATTTACAAAGAGGATGAAGGGATTCAGTCACTGAGAAAGATTGATGTAAGAGATATCCTTCTCAAAGAAAAGAAGAAATATAAGATCATCAGTACGGCGAAAATAGATGCTTTTGACTCACCAACCAAGGCTCCCTATTTAGAAATAGGGTTGGAAGAAATTGATGGAGATGCTCGAGAGTTCTCTCTTATCATTGATTTACAGACCTTAGAAAGTCGCATTACTCGCCTTATAGGCTCTTCATCTGAGGAAAAAATCACTAGCAGGAGTAATAGGGAATTATCGGTTGTCAGAGCCAATCCTGTCTTTGCAGAGCGCTTGAAGAATCTGAGCTTCGTTATTGATACTGATGATACTATCACAATGCGACCATATCAAGGAGGAGAACTGATCAATCTCTACCAAGAATATCCTCATATTTTTGAAATGGCTAAAAAAGGTAGTTTTACGATCTACCCACAGTTTCAATATAAAGAAGACCTAACTCAACAAGTTTCAAATTTTGCCAATCTTTTCAATTATCCAGGTGAAGATCCCTTTTGGTCTGCCCAACAGAAACAAGATTACGAGGCAGACCGAGCTTTAAAACAGACAAAAGATTTATCGACTCCCCTTTCATATGATTTTTTCATGGAGAGGGTGAAAGAAGAAGGCAAGCTTAATGCGGTAGAAGGAATGATTCCTATCGGTTTTGATATCAATACTGGGGAAATAGTCACCGTTGATTTCAAAAAAGGACCTGTTTATCTCCAAAATTTTGACCTAGAAGACCATATAGATAGTCTGAGCTTTATTGACTCCAATTATTCCTATATAAGAGATGTGCGGTTTGATCAAGTTAGTATCGACACAGCCATATCTTATAAATCAGGTATAAAATCAGTAAGTGATTACAGTAGGATGATTGAGGATTCTAAAATTAGTAAACCGCGAGAGACACGCTATATCACTTGGCTTCAATATAAAGCAAATAACAATGTACATGAATCCGATATGAATATCGTTAAGGGAATTGTGGATCAAGGGATCTTGTACAAAATCTTCTCCATATTTAGTCTTGAAGAAGGGCAGATGACAGTGAATCAGACTGGGACCAACAGCAATCTTGCAGTAGGGAAGACCAAAATATTAGTACAAAATGGCCATCAGCTTCTTGATTCATTACAGTTTGAGACAAATGATGTGCCTAGCTTGAATCACGATGAAATGGTCAAGTCTGGTCGGATTATATATGTCCTTATCGATGGGCAGCTTCGTCAAGTAAAAGTTCCGGAGGAAAAGTAGGTGCAGAAGATAGTGATAAAAATAAAAAAATGCTTTCAAAATAAAATCTTTTTGAATGTTGCTGGCTATACCTTGGCTTTTACACTTGGTTTATTTTTGGCTTTTTATGTTTTTGAGAGGGAAAAAATAGCCATTCAGTCTGAGCGAAGACAGGCTCAAACATCCCAAGAAAAGAAAGATACAAGAGCGAAAGATGAGGCAGTCCAGATAGAAAAACTTGCAGACAAGATCTATATGGTAAAAAATCCTAATTCGGCTATCTTGTCTGATAAGTATATCTTACAGCAAGAAATGAATTACTCTGATCAATCCTTTCACTTCGATAGCTATCAGGCCTTTAGTAAGGACAATAAACATAGCAACCATGTCAAAATTAAGCTTTTTAACCAAGTTGAAGCGTTGTATAAAGATTACGATTTAGTTCAATTGGCTCAATACCTGCATAGTCAAGCTATACCAGGGAAAGTTAGCCATCAGTTATATCAAGATCCTCAGGATGGGCAATATTATTTTGCTTTTGAAGTCTATCTACCAGGCGGTAAGGATGAAAGAGATTACTCGAACGCTCATGAAGAGAAGCCTATCTATACTCTCTATACCAATATTGAAAACGGGCAGACCTTTTATCTAAAAGATTATTTTAAGCCCCTGAGTATCCGTGACAAGTATCCTGTCTATGGTGCTAGTAATCTGGATGATAAACTAGAGAAGTACGGCTTGGTTTTACTCAACAGTCCGCATAACTTTACCCTCATTCAAGGGGAAGAAAATTTACAGATCAAAAAGTTGAAGCTAAGTCAGCAATTTCCAAATATAGAGGAAAAACTTGCTAGCGGCTGGAGTTTAGTTGTAACTGGAGAGGATTCTTATGAAACCAGTATCAGACTTCTAGCGGCTGAAGGAGAAACCGATCTCTATACAAATGTCAAACTAGATCGTTCTTATTCATCTGATGATCAAGAGCATCTCTTAAAGTCTTATCAGGATTTCCTTGAGCTATACAAGGAGAAATAGCAAGTTTCTTTTTATCAAATAAGATCGTTCCATATGAATCTTTCTAATGATGCTTTTCATTGATTTCATATGGAGCTTTTTTTATGCCTTCAGAAAGTTATTTTGGATTTACCAACTGCGAAGCCTTCAGAGTATCTTTCTCAAACATTTGTAAAGGATCCAAGTCTTTCTGACAAAAATATTTATTTTTTTGACAAATATACTTGTCAAAAAGAAAAAAATCTGTTACAATGTATTTAAGTTAAGAAGAAAAGATAAAAGGAGGAACTGATGGAGATACTGTTTTGGTGTCTACTTCCGATATTTTCTGGTTTGTGGCTGAGGTCATCCAGTGAATTGAACAAGGTGAAAAGGAAGTTGAAACGTTTAGAGAGAAATAAAGAAAGGAGTGGAGAAATGTCACGTTTTTTTAAAGAAATGATTGAGAAAAAACCGATCATCATTGGTGAAGTTTTCGGGACAGATTGCTGGGAGGTAGTTGATGCCGATGACGATTGGGTTAAGTTGAGTAAGACCAATAAAAAAGGTCAAACAAGAATCAAGCTCATGCGCATTGACGATATCAAGTCTGTTGAACTGAAAGAAGACTGAGAGGTGTTGTCATGAAGCTGAAAAATCGACTCAAAGAGCTGAGGGCCAGAGACGGGTTGAATCAAACCGACTTGGCCAAGAAAGCCGGCGTGTCGCGGCAGACGATTAGCTTGCTGGAGCGGGATGAATACACGCCCTCCGTGGTCATTGCTCTCAAAATTGCTCAGATTTTCAACGAAAGTGTCGAAAATGTCTTTCGCTTAGTGGAGGAAGAGTAGGTATAAAAAGAGCTGGAACGGATACAATAATGTCCTAGTTATTATATTTATAGTTTTTTGGTCCATTTTGTTGCGATTATCTTGGGTGGTTTGCACATGCTGTCTTGGCGGCGACTGCTTGATTTGCCTCTGGTGATTTGTATTTATGTCGTTGTTATGCCTGAAATGGATGCTGGGAAAAAGAAGGAGAATTAGAATGAAAGAAAAAAGAATGAAGTCAACTCGATACCGTTTTGGGAGAAATGTTGTGTTTATTGCTGCGGGAGGTGTAGTGGGTTTTATCGCTGGCTCTCTGGTCGGTTACTATGACTTAGCAGTCGAGATTGATTTTAGCCAGTTGATCAGCCTGAAGGCAGTGCAAGATACCATGATAGTAGCTATATTTCTACTTTTTCTAGGAACGCTTTACTATCTTCACATCAGCCGGGAAAGTATGTCACGCTTGGAGAAGATGGAAGATGACGAGGAGATAGAATCATTAGAACAAGCGGGGAACCGAGCTTATGCTTTAGCTGGCATTTTAACAAATTTAATGCAGATTCCCTTTATGTTTTATGCGGCGACTGGCTTTGCAGAGGGAATCCGTCACACAGATTTTAATATTCTGCTAGCCTTTGGTAAACTTTTCTTCTTGGTTCTTTTGATAACTGTAGCCAGCATTTTAGTTCGAAAAGGGTTCAAAACGGTGAATGGAGAAGAGCTACCTCGCTACAGCAATGTCAGGGAAACCAGAGATTTCTTAATGGATAAAATGGATGAAGCAGAAAAACAGATTAATTATGAAGAAAATTTTGAATTAGTCATGAAATTAGTAAGTTTTATCTTTCCTAGTATCTATATTGGATTGATACTGCTAAATCTCCTATTCCAATTGGATACGATTTTGGCTTGGATTGCGGTATCGATCATCTATCTTTATGTTACTGTCAGCCAGTACAAAATCGTTAAACGTTATTATAAGTAAGAAAGTGAGAAGAGGCCTTATGTCACAAGTGATTCAAGTAGAGAATATTTCTAAAAGTTTTGGAGATAAAAAAGCTTTAGAACGGATTAATTTTCATATCGATCAAGGAGAAATTTTCGGATTTTTAGGACCATCTGGATCAGGAAAAACAACCTTAATTAATATCCTGACAGGCCAGCTTGATGCCGATAATGGTCAAAGTAAAATCCTTGGTAAAGCTTCAGATGCTATTAATGCTCAGGATTTGGTGAAGATTGGCCTAGTATCTGATACAAGTGGCTTTTATGAGAAGATGACTCTCTATAAAAACCTGCAGATATATGCGAAATTATACGGTTTAAAAAATGAGCGGATAGATGAAGTTTTAGAGCAGGTTGGTTTGTTAGAAAGCAAAAATATTGTAGCAGAGAAGCTTTCGACAGGTATGAAGCAGCGGATGTTTCTAGCTCGAGCTCTTTTAAATAATCCTGAGGTCTTATTTTTGGATGAGCCAACGAGTGGGCTTGATCCTCGTACTTCCAAGGTGATTCATGAGCTTTTGCTTGAGCTGAAGAAAAAGGGAACAACCATTTTTCTGACGACTCATGATATGCATGAAGCTAGCGCCCTTTGTGATCGACTGGCCTTGCTAAATAAGGGAGTATTAGTAGAATATGGCGAGCCGAAAGCTATTATTCAAAAATATAACACAGCCAAGAAAGTTAAAATTAGCTATGAAAATGGAGAAACCGAGCAAATTTCGTTCTCAGAATTGGCTACAAAAGACCTAAAATTGGCTATTACAGTACATTCTTGCGAACCTACATTAGAAGAAATCTTTATTCAATTAACAGGAGAAAAACTAGATGTATAAAAAAATTAAAGCTCTCACATGGCTGCGTACTCAGATTTTATTGACAAACTCTTCTTTGCTTATGTCCGTCTTGCTGCCCTTTGGCCTCCTCTTTTTGTACAATATGATTTTAAATAAGAATGGCAATGCAGGTCAAGGACTATTGAAGATGATCCTACCTATGACCTTTTCTATGAGTGGCGGCTACATGGTGTCTATTATGATGGCAGAGGACAAGGAGAAGCGCAATTTAAAAACCTTAATGTTGAGCGGGGTTCGTTCTGGCGAATACCTCTTATCCATGTTGGTTTATCCCTTCCTATTTACAGTCTTTGCCTTGCTTTTTTTCCCATATTATTTGCATGTAGATCTCTCCGGCAAATGGCCTATCTATCTTTTGATCAATCTCTTCATTATTGTTATTATCCTTTTAATCAATCTTTTTATTGGTGGTATTTCCAAGACACAATCTCAAGCTCAGGTTTATAGTTTATTTCCGCTGTTGCTGATTAGTTTCGTACCTCTATTTGCTAGTTTTGATAAAACAATACAGCATATTCTGCGGTTTACTTTTATGAATCCATTTATCAACTTCTTTGAAACAGGAGACTATTCATTCAAAATTGAAGATTTCTCTAATTTGGTGATTTGGCTTCTTATTTTTATCAGTGCAAGCACCTATGTCTTGAGTAAAGGTCGAAAATAATGGAGGAGCTTTTATGAAACTTATTAAAAAAATCAACTTTATGGAAGAAAAGAAATATGTAATCGGTCTAAATGTAGCGGGGCTCTTACTGATTTTTCCTTTCTCAATGCTTTTTGCGAAATTGACCCAGCTAATTTTTCGTGCAGACCATTATGATTTTTCGGGTCTAGATCTTGCCTATTTTTTAGTTTTTGCCTTTATCCTTGTCGTCATCCATGAGTACATCCACGGTTTCTTCTTCAAGTTTTTTGGTAAAGGGAAGGCCAAGGTCAAGTTTGGTTTTAAAAATGGGATGGCCTACGCGACTAGTCCAGGAACTTTTTACAATCGTAAGGACTTCTTGGTCATTGGTTTGGCTCCCTTTGTTTTGATTAGCTTGCTTCTGACTTTATTGGCCATGCTGGGCTTGCTCAGTTCAACTCTCTACATGCCTCTAGCTAGTATTCATGCAGCGGGCTGTGTTGGTGACTTTTACATCGCTTTGCTGCTGTTGGGCCAGACTGATGATATTCTGGTCGAGGATACTGAGGTTGGGATGAACTTTTACCAGAAAGAAGAGCCTAGTCAGGGCTAGGAATCACAAGTGTTGTATGCTTTTTTAAAAATGTCTATTAAAGAGTAACAGACTTGATAATTTAAAGATGTGGGGCAATGTTGATCTTGTCTAAATGGATTGCAGCGTGATACTAATTTCAAGTTTAAAACAAATGAAACCCGAAGGACTAGAAGCTCCTTCGGGTTTTGTATATAAGAGAAAAATGCTTAGACAAGTTCGTCAATAGAAGTGTAATCGAGGTTCAAGCCTTCTGCAACTGGTCGGCTAGTGATGTGGCCGTGATAGGTTGTGACACCTTCACGCAATCCAGCGTCGTCTGCAATAGCTTGTTTGAAGCCCTTGCCAGCCAGTGCTTCAATATAAGGAAGGGTGACATTGGTCAGGGCGATGGTAGAAGTACGGGCTACGGCGCCAGGGATGTTGGCAACAGCATAGTGGAGTACACCGTGTTTTTCATAGACGGGTTCATCGTGTGTTGTCACACGATCTGCTGTTGCGATAACACCGCCTTGGTCAACGGCAACGTCAACGATGACAGAGCCTGGACGCATTTGTTTGACCATCTCATCTGTCACCAATTTTGGTGCCTTGGCACCAGGAATGAGAACCGCTCCGATCACCACATCCGCATCTCTCACACTAGCTTCGATGTTGAATGAATTGGACATGAGAGTTTGAATTTGGTGGCCAAAGACCTCCTCTAAAACGGAGAGACGTTTAGCACTGATATCAAGGATGGTTACTTGAGCTCCCAATCCTAAAGCGATGCGGGCAGCATGGGTCCCTACGACACCGCCACCGATGATGGTTACTTTCCCTTTAGGTACACCCGGTACACCACCCAGTAGGACACCAGAACCTCCTGCTTGCTTAGTTAGGAAATGAGCACCGATTTGGACTGCCATACGGCCTGCAACCTCACTCATAGGAACGAGGAGTGGTAGTTGTCCTTGATTATCACGAACAGTTTCATAGGCAATTCCTGTTGTTTTTGCTTCCAACATAGCATCTGCTAATTCTGGAGCAGCGGCCATGTGCAAGTAGGTGAAGAGAAGCAGGTCGTCACGTAAGTAACCATATTCAGAAGCTAGTGGTTCTTTTACTTTCACGACTAACTCTGCTGCCCAGGCTTCACCAGCAGTAGCGACAATCTCAGCTCCTTGCTTTTGATAGTCAGCATCAGTAAAGCCAGAACCGAGACCAGCATTTGTTTCGATAAGAACGCGATGACCACGACCGACTAAGCTGTGGACACCAGCAGGTGTGAGGGCAACACGGTTTTCATTATTCTTAATTTCTTTTGGAATTCCGATTAACATAGAGAAAAACTCCCTTTCTATTGACGGGTTGTAAATGATTTATCACAATTATCTATAAAATAAGGTGATGATTTTATTCTATATGAAACCGCTTTAAAAAGCAAGAAAAACTTGTTGTAACTTCTTTTTTATGCTAGACTGATAGAAAATACTTTTGAATGGTAGAAACGTATGGAATCATTCTTTTTAAAACTAGCCAGTATCCAATAGTGGAGACATAGCGTTTATTGCTTAGATTTCTAACTTTGGATGATATGGAAGCAATGTTTGAGTATGCATCAGATAAGAAAAATAGGAGATTCTCTTGGACGAAAAGCAAATTATAAAGTTAAAGGACGTTGAATTTGTAGGAATTGGTAATTTTGAAGGGGAAACAGTTTTTTTTGATAAGAAAACAGACAAGATGTTCTTAGGTCATTCTAAAACAAAGTTTAAAGTGTCTCCTATCGCTTTCTCGACAGGAGCAGCACTTATTCTTTATGTTCTTGTAAGAGAAGTAACAAAAGCTCAGATATTCAGTGGTTTTTGGCCCTTGATTTTTGGTTTTTTTCTAATGATCATTGTCTCAAAACTCCTCTACAGACCAGCTTTGAATGAAGAATTAATTATTAGTCCTTTTGTGCTTTCAAACGTTGATATGATAACTTTTCTTAAAAATGAGAAGAAAAATATAGTTAAGAGCTATCTAATTATATTATTGGCATTTCTTCTTCCAGTGCTTTTTTCTATAGTTTATTTATTGACTTCTAATTTTTTGTTTCTGTTTTTAGCCATTTTATTTTTTATGTTTCCTCTATTGTTATTAAACACGAAACCAATACAGAGATTTAAAGTGGTTCATATGTTAGACAAAAAATATTCCACTAAGGAAAATGATATATGAAAAAATATTTAAAAAATATGGTTCCTATAGGAACAATTGATAAAAATCCAGTTTATTTTGATAATGAAGATTCTAGTTTATATATAGTAAGAAAAAAGACTTCTTTTTTGGAAACTGCTGGCAGTAGCTTGGTCATGATTATTTATGTCATAATTGGAAAAGTTAATTCCAAATACTATTTAACCATTCTGGGGAGATATCAATTTTTAATGATAGGCATCCTAATTTCCTTTATAACAGCCTTTGTTATTTGTTATGCGACCTTCCATCGTGAGAGAGAAGTGGAAAAATTTCAATTAGAGGAAAAAGCAATGAGGGACTTTGTGTTAAGAGAGCGAAAAAATGTCTTTTTTACCTATTTATCTCTTATTATATTTCCACTAATTATAATATTTTTTTCACACCTCTTTATCACATATGGCAATCTTTCGTGGGGAGTTGTTTCAGTTTTATTTATGACCATATATTTTATGTTCTTTTATAATAAAATCTTCCAAAGAGGAAAAATCATAAATGGACTTTATAAAGCTTATAATTAAGAAAGATAATTATGAAAAGCAACACTAAAAATTTCGTTGTCCTAGGTATATATCAGGAAAAATCTGTCTACTATAACAATGAAAATCATCAACTTTTATATCCAACAAAGGATAAAACTAATGGAGCAGCTACCATTACTGGTTACAGTTCAATTGCTCTTGTTTTATATATTGTTTTGAGAAGTATAAGTGAAGATGGGAAAGTACCAACAGATCTTCGTATACTGTCTTTAATTTTTGCTTATATTATCATTAGTATTGGTAGCAGTCTATTACTTTATTATGTTTTAAACCGTGTCATTGAGTTAGAAGAATTTCAAATTGATTTAAGAAACTATCAAAACTTTTTAAAGCAAGAAAAAAGGAATGTTTTAATATTATATATAACGATGCTCTGTTTTTTGATTATAGGAATAGTGACTGGAATTATTTTCATAAGTTTAGGTAATTATATTAGTCTTGTATTAACTTTATCATCATATTTTATTGTATACACTATTTTAAATACCAAATTGATTAAACGCGGCATGATATTGAGAAAGTTATACAAAGAATTAGAAAATAAAGATATTTAATTGAAAGATCGAGTTCTATAGATTTTTTAATTTATTGAAAAATTAGAATAAGCTGATTAAGCTGTGATTTTTAATTAAACGGACTTAGAGTTAGGTCAATTTAGGAGGTTAAAGTGAAAGAAAAGACAGTGAAAGAAGTTGAAGAATTAAATAAAGCATATTTTAAAAGCTTAGCGAATACTCGCGCATCAGCAAGTATGATGGTTATTTCATGGACAGGAGTATTTATATTATCTTTAATTATTTGGGTTTTTTCCTGGTATTTAAAAGAGGTTTTATTAATAAATCCATTAACTTATTGGTTTTTTGATCTTCTCATTTTCTTCTTACTTTATTTAATTGTTGCTTTTTTTATTCCATTAGCAGGAATGTTTGCATATAAAAGACAAATTTTAGCAACTTTTTCTCTGATGATGGTTTATATTGGAATATACTTTTCATTACAAATGATGTTGCTGATAATTTTTGTAACATCAATCTCGACGAAGGAATTTTCGCTTGGATTCCCTAAGTATTCTCCAATTTTTATTCCATTTTTGTTAATTTCTACAGTTTGTGGCTTTATTTATCAATATTTCTGGTTAAAACGCCAGTTAAAAAAAGGTTTCTCTGTAAATAGGACGATGGGGAATTATTTTGCTAAATCTAATGCATATGGTAGAAATTCTCTTTACATCATTTTTGGACTTTCTATGTTGGTTGCCATACTTTCAGGTAAATTGATACTCATTTTTTTCATTCTTATTAGCTTACTTTTTAGTTATGCTTTCCCTCAATTGATCATTGAAGTAGCCTATCTATTATATCTTAAAACTCAAAGCAAGGAATATTGGGAAACAGAGCCGCGAGGAGATGCTAGTTTTAAAAAATTGTTGAAGAGATTCAGTCTCAAGAAAGCTAAAATTCGTATTCCTATTGAAATAGTGTCATTTGTAATTTTTGTTCAAATTCTTTATAAATTTGGATATACGGATCAGGTAATCAGACATACATGTTGGATGCTTTGGCTTATCAGAATATTTATAATCTCAATAGGATTGGATATTTTGGGAAGTTTTATTCTTTATGTTATAAAAAAAGTAAATACTAGATTCAAAAGAGGAAAGAAAAAACAGTGAAAGAAGTTGAAGAATTAAATAAAGTATATTTTAAAAGCTTAGCGAACACTCGCGCATCTGTAAGCATGATGTTGATTTCATTTACAGGAGCCTTCGTTTTGGCATTGTTTCTGCTTTTCCAATATTTTTATTTTGTTAAAGGCTACGGAATAAATCCTTTGGAAAATTACTTTTTTGATTTTGTTTTGATTTATGTTATTTATCTTGTCGTGGCAACCTTTATTCCGCTAGGAATGACATTTATTTATCGTAGACAGATTTTATCAACCATATTATTACTTTTATCTTATATAGGTATTTTTTTATCTTTGATACTTATATCTTATATTATTCTTGTTTATTCAGGGACTAATTTGCAAGAATACAACGAACGTTCATTATACACCATTCCTTTTTTGTTAATCTGTACAGTTGTTGGTTTTGTTTATCAGTATTTTTGGCTAAAAGAGAGTTAAAAAAAGGTTTTTCTACCAATAGAACAATGGGTAATTATTTTACGAAATCTAGTGCCCACAATAATAATTCTCTTCTCATTATTTTTACAGTTTCCATGCTAGGCGGTCTT
>ERZ773233.1442-NODE-1442-length-13889-cov-16.866488_pt1 | contig 13889 bp, 9 predicted proteins | sample MGYA00580991_ERZ773233 | MGnify/ENA primary metagenome ERZ773233 (study PRJEB29015, sample SAMEA2738178) | human oral metagenome | biome: human oral; feature: human-associated habitat; material: saliva | place: China | collected 2161 ...
AGAAAAGCGAAAAATATGGTATAATGAAACGATAGATTTTTGAATAGGAATACAAGCATGTTTGGATTTTTAAAAAAAGATAAACCAATAGAGACTCCAGTACCAACAATGGTACCGTCTCATATCGGTGTTATCATGGATGGAAATGGTCGTTGGGCCAAAAAACGAATGCAACCTCGAGTTTTTGGACATAAGGCTGGGATGGATGCTTTGAAAAAAGTTGCAATTGCAGCTAGTGATATGGGAGTTAAGGCCCTGACTGTTTATGCCTTTTCGACCGAAAACTGGGCTCGTCCAGACCAAGAAGTTAAATTTATCATGAACTTGCCAGTTGAGTTTTATGACAAATATGTGCCTGAATTGCATGAGAGAAACATGAAGATTCAGATGATAGGTGAAACCAATCGCTTACCTAAAGAGACTTTTGAAGCTTTGAAAAAAGCGGAGGAATTAACGCAGTCAAATACAGGATTAATTCTTAATTTTGCCCTCAACTATGGAGGAAGAGCTGAAATTACACAGGCTCTCAAGTTGATTGCAGAGGAAGTTTCAGAAGGTAAGATAAGTTCTGCAGACATTGACGAAGAATTGATTGGAGACTATCTTTTTACAGGTCATTTACCTAAAGATTTTCGTGATCCAGATTTGATTATTCGAACTAGTGGTGAGCTTCGTTTGAGTAACTTCTTACCTTGGCAGGCTGCCTATAGTGAGCTTTATTTCACAGATGTCTTGTGGCCGGATTTCGACGAGCAAGCTTTGAAGGAGGCTATTGCAGAGTTCAATCGTCGTAACCGTCGATTTGGAGGAGTTTAGGAGAAATTATGAAAAAGGATTTACTAAAGAGAACCATCTTTGCCGCTTTGGCTTTGGCTATCTTTATACCGCTCTTAATCTTGGGTGGCCTATGGTTACAGATTGCCATGGGATTGATTGCTATGTTAGGGGTTCATGAACTACTTCGTATGAAAGGTTTAAATACCATGACACCCGAAGGACTCTTGACCTTATTAGCGACATTTGCTCTTACTATTCCCTTGGAAAATTATTTGACCTTCTTACCAGTAGATGGGAATGTTGTTGCCTATAGCGTCTTGATTTTTATCATGTTAGGTTGCACAGTATTTAGTAAGAATTACACGATTGAAGATGCGGTCTTTCCAATTGCCATGAGTTTTTACGTCGGCTTTGGATTTAATGCCTTGGTCGATGCTCGTGTAGCAGGTCTAGATAAAGCCCTTTTGGGACTTTGTATGGTTTGGGCAACAGATAGTGGTGCCTACCTAGTAGGAATGAATTTTGGTAAGAAAAAGCTAGCTCCGAGAGTCTCTCCAAATAAAACAATTGAGGGAGCATTGGGTGGAGTTGTCGCTGCTATGATAACAACAGCCATCTTTATGATGGTAGATAGTACCGTCGCCCTACCTTATGGGATTTACAAAATGACTGTTTTTGCTATCTTCTTTAGCTTGGCAGGTCAGTTGGGTGACTTGATTGAGAGTGCCATGAAACGCCACTTTGGTGTCAAGGACTCAGGAAAGTTCATCCCTGGACATGGTGGTGTATTGGACCGCTTTGACTCTATGTTAGCTATTTTCCCTATTATGCACCTATTCGGCTTATTTTAAGGAAAGGGAATCAGAAACTAAATGATTGGATTATTAACGTTTATCCTGGTTTTTGGAATCATCGTGGTGGTCCACGAGTTCGGGCATTTTTACTTTGCCAAGAAATCCGGGATTTTGGTTCGTGAGTTTGCCATTGGTATGGGACCAAAGATTTTTGCCCATATCGGAAAAGATGGTACTGCCTATACGATTCGTCTCTTGCCACTAGGTGGCTATGTCCGTATGGCAGGTTGGAGCGAGGATGCTACAGAGATTAAGACAGGAACTCCTGTTAGCTTGACTCTTGATCAAGATGGCAAGGTTAAGCGGATTAATCTCTCTGGTAAGAAAATTGATCAGACAGCTCTTCCTATGCAGGTAACTCAATTTGATTTTGAAGACAAGCTCTTTATCACAGGTTTGGTCTTGGAAGAGGAGAAGACCTTCTCAGTGGACCATGATGCGACCATTGTGGAAGCTGATGGAACGGAAGTTCGTATAGCTCCGCTGGACGTCCAATATCAAAATGCGACTGTCTGGGGTAAATTGATTACGAACTTTGCTGGACCGATGAACAACTTCATTTTGGGAGTCATTGTCTTCTGGATTTTGATTTTCATGCAAGGTGGCGTTCGTGATACGCAAACGAATAACTTCAGTATCATCCCTGATAGCGCGATTGCTAAGGCCGGTGTTGAACATACAGCTCAGATTACCAAGGTAGGAAATTATGAGATTTCAAACTGGTCTGATTTGATTCAGGCGGTTGAGGCGGAGACAAAGGATAAGACTGCCCCTGTTTTGGATGTGACTATTTCAGAAAATGGGACTGAAAAGCAAATAACTGTGACACCGGAGGAGAATCAAGGACGCTATATTCTAGGTGTTCAGCCTAGTCTCAAGTCTGATATCTGGTCTATGTTTATGGGTGGCGGGGACCGTAACCTGCGGAGCGGGAGCTACCGCTGCGGTGTTTTCGGCAACGGCTTCCACAGTTTGCGGCGTCTCAACGGCAGGTGCCTCTTGCACGACGGGAGTCGGTTCGTGCTGCGGCGCAGGAACTTCCACTTTCGGTTGTTCTACGCGCTCAGGAGCCGGTTGCACCTCGGCTTCCTTCGGTTGCGCGGATTCGTTGCGCTTTTCCGTGGACTGATGGTCTGCGGCCGATGCCTTCTTGACGTGATCGTCGTTGTTGCGTTCGGCGGGTTGGCGACGTTCCTCACGCCCTTCGCGCCCCTCGCGTTCTTTGCGCGCTTCAGCGTTTTTGTTTCTGCGCTCTTTGCGCTCCGTGTTGCGCTCAGTTTGGTGCTTGGGCGTTTCTTCGCTTTGTTCGTTGCGCGCCTCGTGGCGTTCATTGCGCTGTTCGCCGCGGTTTTTGCCGTTTCGGCGTTCGGCGTTCTTTTCTTCGCGGTTGTCCTTTTGACGTTCGTTGCGCTTTTCGTTGCGTTCGCCGCGTTGCTCACCGCGATGGTCTTTGCGGTTGCGTTCGCCGCGGCCTTGTTCCTTGCGACCGCTGTTGCCTTCGCTTTGTTCTTGGGCGATTTCTGCTTCGATTTCGTCAATCTTGGGGAGCACGAAAAACTCTTCGGCACCCATCGCCGTGCGCTTTTCCTTCGCGCGGAAGACGCCATCGAGGAATTGGGGTTCGCGGCGGAGTTTGGTCAACGCGTCTTTGGCCGCAGCCTGATGGCTTTCTTTCTTGGAGTAGCCTTTGCCCTCGCCGGCATAGAGTCCTTCGATGACGACGGTGGTGAGGAAAGAGGGACCGTTGGCTTTGTCGTGGTCGGCAGCAGTGTCTTTGAATTCGAGTCGGATGCGGTTTTTCTGGCTCCACTCGAGGAGCTTGCTCTTGAAGTTCACTTCTTTGCTCGCCACAGATTCGAGATCGAGGACGGCGCCGATGATGCGTTTTTCGACGAAGCGGAAGGCGTAGTGAAAACCTCGGTCGAGGTAGATGGCACCCATGAGTGCTTCGAAGGAGTTGCCGCCGAGGTAGGAGTTGTGGGTGCGGCTGTGGGTTTGGCTCTGAATGAGGCGATCGATGTGCAGCTCCTTGGCGAGACGGCCGAGGGATTCGCGCGATACGATCTTAGAGCGCGTGTTGGTGAGGAAACCTTCGCGCTTGTTGGGGAAGTGTCGGTAGACGATGTGGCTGACGACGGTTTCGAGGACGGCATCGCCGAGAAATTCGAGGCGCTCGTTGTTGAGCGGTTTGTTGCCGAGTTTCTTGGAACGATACTCTTGCGACTTATGGGCGAAGGCCGTGCGATAGAGATCGATGTTGTGCGGGCAGAAGCCCATGATGTCGTAGAGGGCAGAACGAAACTCTCGGTCTTTGGAGAAGAAGAGTTTGGCTCGGTCGAATAGATTTTTCATAATGGGAGGGGAGGACGGGCGAACTCATCGCGACGAGGGCGCGAAAAATAGTTTTGTACGCTTGGTCATTACGGGTGTAACAACCAAGCGTACAATCGCTATGTTTCGTGTGTTCCCTCGTGGGGATGTGTTGCATTCAGTCTTCTCAGGCTTGATACTTCTTGACGATGCAGCAGGCATTGTGTCCGCCGAATCCGAAAGTATTGGATAGCGCTGCACGTACGGTGCGTTGCTGAGCCTTGTTGAAGGTGAAGTTCATGTTGTAGTCGATGTTTTCGTCGCGGTCGTCCTCATCGTGGTTGATGGTAGGCGGCACGATGTCGTTCTTCACCGAAAGGCAGCAAACGATGGCTTCAACAGCGCCGGCGGCTCCGAGGAGGTGACCGGTCATCGACTTGGTGGAAGAGATGTTGAGTTTGTAGGCGTGATCACCGAAGAGTTGCGTGATGGCTTTCGCTTCCGAAACGTCACCGACGGGCGTGGACGTACCGTGCACGTTGATGTAGTCGATGTCTTCGGGTTGGAGACCGGCGTCTTCGAGTGCGCGCTGCATCACGAGTTTCGCGCCGAGACCTTCGGGGTGCGAAGCCGTGAGGTGGTGAGCGTCAGCGCTCATACCGGCACCGGCGAGTTCACAATAGATCTTCGCGCCGCGAGCCTTGGCGTGTTCGAGTTCTTCGAGCACGAGGATACCGGCACCTTCACCCATCACGAAACCGTCGCGGCTCTTGCTGAAGGGACGGCTGGCGCGTTGGGGGTCGTCGTTGCGGGTAGAGAGGGCGTGCATGGCATTGAAGCCACCGAGTCCGCCGGGCGAAATGGCAGCTTCTGCACCACCGGTGATGATGGCGTTCGCCTTGCCGAGGCGAATGAGGTTGAAAGCGTCAGCGATGGCGTTGGTAGAAGACGCGCAGGCCGAAGTGGTGGTATAGTTGGGACCATGGAATCCGTACATGATCGAAATCTGTCCGGAAGCGATGTCGGCGATCATCTTGGGGATGAAGAAGGGGTTGAATCGCGGACCTTTCTCTTCTTGAGTCAAGGCGTATTCGCTGATTTGTTCTTCGAAGGTATGGATACCGCCGATGCCCACTCCGAGTACCACGCCGATGTTGTCTTTGTCGACCGTTTCGAGGTCCAGACCGCTGTCTTGTACAGCTTGCATTGCCGCCACGACTGCATATTGTTCATAGAGATCCATTTTGCGAATCTCTTTGCGGTCAATGAAATCTGCTGCCTTGAAGTCTTTCACTTCGCAGGCAAAGTGCGTTTTGAACCGTGAAGCGTCGAAGCTTTGGATAGGTGCTGCGCCGCTAACGCCGTTAATGAGGCTGTTCCACGTGGCTTCGAGGGTGTTGCCGACGGGGGTGATGGCACCGAGACCGGTGACGACTACTCTTTTGAGTTCCATAGGGTGCGGGGATTAGTGGGAGATGCGTGAGATGCTACGCTGAAATGTGCTAATGCACAAGGTGCCGCCGAGGGGGTACCGTAGCGCATTAGCACATTTGCGGAGAGATGACACTCGGGCCACCTCTTAGAGCGCAGGCAAGATTACTCGGCGTGTGCTTCGATGTAAGCAATAGCGTCGCCTACGGTAGAGAGCTTCTCAGATTCCTCTTCGGGGATCGTGATGCCGAATTCCTTTTCGAGATCCATCATGAGCTCTACAGTTTCGAGCGAGTCAGCACCGAGATCGTTGGTGAAGCTAGCTTCTTCGCGCACGTCGGCTGCGTCAACGCTGAGCTTCTCTACGATGATAGCCTTTACTTTTTCTGCAATTTCAGACATTGTTGTTGTTATTTTGATGATTAGAAATTAGTCATTTCTGAGGTTACGGCTGCAAAAGTAGTGGTATTTCTTCAAACCGGCAAAGGTTTCACCTATAAAAAGCGCCTTTTTTGCTCATTTGAGTGTGTTTTGTGCATCTTTCTGGGCGCGAAATGCCCCTTTTCGGGGTTTTTCGGTTCATCCGACCCATGGAGTGAAGCGACAATCTAACCTTATGTAAAGTTATTTCAGTACGCTAAACTTTGAAAGTATGAAGGGGGAGGAGAAAGCGGTCGACTTTCTTGCCAAAGTTGTGCGCTTCCGGTGAAAAGGAGTCCGTTTTCAGACAGCCGTCGTCTGCGCCGTCGCAACCGCTCGGCCGCCTTCTCGCGCGCGCGTTACGCGCACTCAGCGAGTTTTCGTCTTTTTGCCTTCACCGCGTGCTTTTTCGCTTGCAATCGGTTGATTGTAAATGGTTTATGTGTGAAGTTGTAGTCGCGTGAATGCGTGTTAAAACTCTTTGTAATGCTTTGGTGTACAGTGCGTTGTGGGTGAAGGCAAGAGGGTGCGCTTTTCGGCTTGCTTCCTTCACCCTCCGCGCCGCCGTGTCACGGGGCAATTTGCTCCGTCGTTTTTGTCGTGTGACCCACTGTTCACAGGCGGCGTCGAGGTGAAGGTAGCTGCCTTCACACTTAAGCCGTTGAACCATAGCGAGATAGATGGTTTTCAGCGAATGGTGAAACCTTCACACGCAAGGTGCTTGTTTTCAGTGAGATACGGCCGTAAAGTGAAGAGGTGAAGGCAAAAAAACGAAAACGCCTGACGCGCGCGTACACGCGCGCGCGTTGGGGTGGTTGAGGAGGGGCAGGTGCACTTTTGAACAAGTGGCTTCTGCTCATGGCAGCATCGCGGCAAATGTCGGAAGCCTCTCCACATTTGCGTGAAACGAGAACTTTCGCCCTTAGGAGCCGGTGATGATTTTGCGGATGTCGTTGAGTTTGTTGAGTGCCTCGACCGGGGTGAGGTTGTTGACGTCGAGATGGAGAATTTCGTCGCGCACGGCTTCGAGCACCGGGTCGTCGAGTTGGAAGAACGAGAGTTGCGTGCCGCTGCTTCCGTGGTCGGTGTGATTGTTTTCCGCTGATGCAGGAAGCACTTGTCGGTTGTCGGCATTGTTCGTCTCGAGTTGGTGGAGAATGGTTTCGGCGCGTTGTACAATGCTGTTGGGCATACCTGCCAAACGCGCCACATGGATACCGAACGAATGTTCCGAACCGCCGCGCGCCAGTTTGCGGAGAAAAACAATGCGGTGATCTACTTCGCGCACCGAGACATTGTAATTCTTGATGCGCGAGAAACGCTCTTCCATGTCGTTCAACTCGTGATAGTGGGTGGCAAAGAGGGTGCGGGCGTGCATTTTCGGCCGTTCGTGAAGATGCTCCACAATGCTCCACGCGATGGAGATGCCGTCGTAGGTCGAGGTGCCGCGTCCCAGTTCGTCGAAGAGCACCAAACTGCGCTGCGTGATGTTGTTCATGATGTTCGCCGCCTCGCTCATTTCGACCATGAAGGTACTTTCGCCCACCGAGATATTGTCCGAAGCCCCCACGCGGGTGAAAATCTTGTCGACCACTCCCACACGCGCAGAGTCGGCGGGGACGAACGAACCGATTTGCGCCATCAGTGTGATGAGCGCCGTTTGGCGGAGCAGCGCACTCTTACCCGCCATGTTCGGGCCGGTGATGATGATGATCTGTTGCTGCTCGGTGTCGAGCAAGACATCGTTCGGCACATATTCTTCGCCCGGCGGCATGAGGGTTTCGATCACGGGGTGGCGTCCGGCCTTGATGTCGAGCACTTCGCTCTCGTCCACCACCGGACGCACGTAGCGTTGCGCCATGGCCAAGCGGGCAAAGGAATGATAGACATCCAACTCGGCCAAAGCCTGTGCATTGCGTTGGAGTGCCACGATGTGTTCGGCGGCCGCTGCCACGAGTTCGCCGTAGAGACGCGTCTCGAGCACTAAAATTTTGTCTTCCGCGCCGAGAATCTTTTCCTCGTATTCCTTCAATTCCTGCGTGATGTAGCGTTCCGCATTGACGAGCGTCTGTTTGCGAATCCACTCCGGCGGTACGAACTCCTTATACGTGTTGCGTACCTCCATATAGTAGCCGAACACGTTGTTGAATCCGATCTTCAAACTCTGAATGCCGGTGCGTGCGATCTCGCGTTCTTGGATTTGGAGCAGATAGTCCTTGCCGGAGGTTTGGATGTTGCGCAGTTCGTCGAGCTGCGCGTTCACCCCGTCGGCAATCACCTGCCCCTTGTTCACCGTCAGCGGCGGATCGTTGCGCAGTTCGCGCTCGATGCGTTGGCGCAGGGTGGTGCAGGCATCCAGCTGTTCGCCGATGTGGCGAATACTCTCTTGCGCCGATTGCTTGCAAGCGTTTTTCAGCACCACCACCGTTTCCAGTGCGCAGCGCAGTTGCTGCATCTCGCGAGGGTTGATGCGTCCCGTTGCCACCTTCGACACGATGCGTTCCAAGTCGCCCACCTTGCCGAGCTCCATTTCGCAGAGTTCGCGGAATTCCGGTTCGCGGAAGAAATGCTCCACGCTGTCCAGTCGGCGCTCGATGTCTTGTACCGACCGCAGTGGGAAGAGCATCCATCGGCGCATCAAGCGGGCTCCCATGGGCGAGAGGGTGCGGTCGAGCACGGAGAGCAGCGAAGTGCCGTCGCCGTGGTTGGTCGAGATGAGTTCGAGATTGCGAATCGTGAACTTGTCGAGTCGCACATAGCGCTGTTCCTCAATGCGGGTGATGCGAGTGATGTGCTCAATGTGGTGGTGCTGCGTCTGCTCGAGATAAGTGAGAATCGCCCCCGCCGCCGTGGTGGCCGTGTGGAGGTGATCGACGCCGAAGCCTTTGAGGTTCTGCACGTCGAAGTGCTTGAGCACCTTGGTGCGCGCCGAAGTTTCGGAGAAAGCCCAATCGTCGAGTTCGAAGACGAAATAACGTCCCGAAAACAGTTGTTCGAACTTCCCCTTCTCGCCGCGTTCGATCAGTACCTCTTTCGGCGCAAAGCCCGTCAGGAGTTTGTCGATGTATTCGGAGTCGCCTTCCGCCACGAGATACTCGCCCGTCGAGATGTCGAGGAGCGAGAGCCCCACGTTGGCTGCGCCGAAGTGTAGGGCGGCGAGGAAGTTGTTTTCGCGGCTCGACAGCACATTGTCGCCCAAGGCCACCCCCGGTGTCACCAACTCCGTGATGCCGCGTTTCACCAACTTCTTGGTGAGTTTCGGATCTTCGAGTTGATCGCAAATCGCCACGCGAAAGCCGGCACGGATGAGTCGCGGCAGGTAGTTGTCGAGCGCATGGTGCGGAAAGCCCGCCATCTCCGTGGTGGCGTTCGCCCCCTTTTGGTTGCGTTTCGTCAGCGTGATGCCCAGCACTTGCGAGGCGATGACCGCATCCTCACAATAGGTTTCGTAAAAGTCGCCGCAGCGAAACAACAGAATCGCGTCGGGGTTCGACGCTTTCATGTCGTGAAACTGCCGCATCATGGGAGTGAGTTCTTCTTTGGCCATAGGGGAAAATGCGTGGGGATATATAATAATAAGGAGTAGGGCGTGTCGAGCGCGCCACTTGCAAAGTTACGCATTCTTGTCGAAACGCAAAACCGCCCCGTCCTACGAGAGGACGGGGCGGCGAATCATAAAGTGAGACGTAAAGTCAGCTTATGGCTTATTTTACAACCACCTTCTTACCGTTCACGATGTAGAGACCGGCGGGGAGGTGCTTCGTATCCTTCACGCGTACACCGGAGAGGGTGTAAACAGCGTTCACGAGTTGGCCATTAGCCACAACGCGACCTACAGTCGTGATCGTACCGTTGGTTTCAAGATACTTGTCACCGGTTTCGGTCGTCATAGGCATCTTCGTGAAGTAACCCGAACCGGCAGCAACCGATTCACCTACTTCAGAGAGGAGCACCTTAGAGTGATCAGCGTTGAAGACACCGCTATCCTTGTTCACCTTGGTCGTTTCGAATACGGGAACGAGACCGTTGACAGGAGTAGCAGGCGTGCTCACGGGAGCGAGCGTAGCGATCGTCTGAGCCTTAGAGCTGAGGAGGATCACACTTTCATCGTCACCGGCTTCGGGGATGAGCACGTAAGCCTGACCGGCTTCGAGCGTACCCTCGTGCTTCTTGAGCTGGATGCGGTTGTTGGCATCCTGACCGATTACGGTGTAGAAGTTGTTCGCACCGGGATCAGCTGCGATGGGCAGCGTGATGATCTGAGCAACACCCTTCTTGATGGGGAGCGAGAATTCAGCTTGGAGAGCGTCTTCAAGCTGAGACTTAGCTTCCTTGAACGAGAAGGCCGAGTTGTCCTTACCGTTGGCTTCGTTCCAGAGAACGAGGTTCTTCGAACCGGGTTCGGCGTTCACATAGATGTGTTCCTTACCCTGTACGTCAGCCGTGTCAGCCACGAGGTTGAAGCAACCGGGGGTCTTGGCATAGCGGAGGTCGAGCGTGTAGGGGGCCTTGCGGAGGCTCATCACGCGCGTACCCTTCTCTTCCTTCGGAGCGAGGTAGAGACCGGTGTAGAGGTTCTGGTAGGTGTAACCACCGGCAACCTTCGTCAGCTTCCAGTAAGCACCGAGGCGAGTTTCGAAGTCGGGCACATCCTTGTAGGTGCTACCTTCCTTCATGCGGCCGTCGAGCTTGAGGTAGTTCTGCGTAGAGGGCGTGTTGGCCACTACGCTGTTTCCTTCAATGCTGGCTTCAGAAGACTTGCTGACGATACGATAGATACCGTCGGCGGGAACATTGAGCTTCTCAGCGAAAGCCTTGTTGGCAGCGTCGAGCTGAGCGAGGAGATCGTTCACCTGAGCCACCGTGGGTTGCTTCGTAGCGGTGATCGCCTTGAGGTTGTTTTCAACCGTTTCGATGGCAGTCTTGTAAGTAGCCTTCGAACCGGCAGCGTAGTAACCCACTTCGTTGCCGTTTTCTTCGGCGGCCGCTTCGAGTGCCTTCGCAGCAGCGATGGCCTTCGTCACGCGAGAGGGATCGGGGTAGTTCTTGAGGAACTGGTCGTAAGCAGCGCGGAGAGCTTCAATCGAAGCCTTCGTAGCCTTCTGGGTGTTGAGTTCGCCCTTCAGCGTAGCGATCGCAGTGGTGAGTGCCGTGCGGTCAGCTTGGGGAACAGCGTCGATGAGCGAGTTCTGGCCGTCGTAAGCGCCTTTGTAAACGCGGAATTCAGAGCCATAGAAGAACTTGTTGCCGTTGGCTTCGCCGTTACCTACTGTCTTGGTCACCTCCATGCGGAAGTACTTGTAGGCACCCTTATCGGCGGGGAGCTTGAAGTAAGACGTACCGGCGAAGTTGGTCTTCTTCACATCGGCGCCATTGTTGTCCTGCCACGTTACGGTGTAGGGATAGGTGAAGGTAGAAACAACGAGCGAATCCCAACCTTTGTTCTTCTTCCAAGCGTCGAAGTCAACGACGTTGTTGCCGTTTTCGTCGGTTACCACGTTGCCGTCTTGGTCCATCTTCTCAGCCTTGCCGGCTTCGAGGGCAGCGTCAGTCTTGGCACCCCAGATCGTGATCTTTTCGGGTGCACCGCCGTTGGCGTTACCGTGGTTACGCTTCACCCACTTGAGGAGGAGTTCGCTCTCGGGGTTGTCGAGCTTGAATTGGAGGAAGTGGTTGCCCTTCCAAGCATCGTCACCGCCGTGCCAGCTGGTGTGGAAGTAGGTTTCGGCGTTGCTGTCGAGGAGGACAGCGGGGCTGTGTTGTTCGCCCACACCTTCTTCCTTGTCAGCCATGGGGCTCGAGAGGTTTTCGCCGTTGGTGATCAAACCATTGTTGGTAAGTGCACCGCTGGTCGACTCTTCGAGGCGGTTGCCCGAAGCATCAACACCCATGTAAGCGAAGCCCTTGTCGTAGGCTGCTTGTGCCTCGGCGATGAGCTTTTGTGCCTTTTCGTTGTTGATGTCTTGTTCGGCGCTCTTGAGGAGGTCAGCCACTTCCTGGTCGGTGATGGTGCGCGGGTTCACCCAGGTCTCACCGTTGTCGTGGGACTCGACGACGTGGGCGTGCAGGATGTTACGCGCCGCGGGGTCGGTGCCCAGCTGGGACTGGAAGAGGCCGGCGTCGTAGGACTTGACCGAGAACAGGAAGATCGTTCCGGTGGTGCGGTCCACGACGAAGGAGGGATCAGAGTAGCCGATCTTCTCCGCGCCGGGGGTGCCGGCGAGGGCGGTCTTGATGGGGGTCCAGGACTTACCGCCGTCCTTGGAGATGCGGTAGACGATGGAGTTGGCCTGGGGCGCATCCTGACAGGTGTTGGGGCGGCCGTCCCACGAGGCGATGATCCAGCCGTTGTTGGCGGTGGTCAGCGCGGGGATACGGTGGCAGGTGAAACCGGCGAGGCCGGGGGACGCGAGGCGGACCTTGTCGCCGATCGCGTAGTCCTGCGGGGTCTCCAGAGGGTCAGGGGCCGGGGGACGCTCGCCCTGGGCGACGGTCACCGGGTCGGCGTTGGCGGTGATGCCACCGGCGATGACGTCGGTGCCGTTGCGGTCACGGGTGGCCGCCCACGTGGTCATCGGGGTGAAGGTGCCGGCAGCGACGTCGTCGGCGGTCACGGTGTGCGTGGCGGTCGTGCACTGCTTGGTGGTGTGCGCGGCGAGGTTGTGCCAGCGGCAGTTGGGAGCGCCGGTGGTGAGGACGCCGGACAGGTTCGAATCCACCGGGAAGACGGTGAGTGCGCTGTCGGTGTTGTTGGTGTAGGTGACGGTGATGGTGATCAGGTCACCTTCGTACACCTTGTCTCCGTGGGAGTCGGTGCGCGCGACGGTGACGGTGATGGGGGCCGAACCTTCGTCGGTTGCCGAGGCCGCCACCGGAGCAGCTGCACCGGTGTCACTGGTCGGGGTCGCGAGCGCGGGAACCGAGAGAGTCGCGCAGAGCAGCACGGCTCCCGAGGCAGCCGCAAGGGCACGCCCGTAGTGGCGGAGGGTCATCATTGGTCCTTCCGATATGGGTTGTCAATCAGCGGTCAGTGAGTCATGACTCACTATCCACGAGATTCATCATACAAATTTAGATGCTTGCTAACCACTTATTCGACAGAGAACTTTTATCAACGTCTAGGTCAATTACGCCAGAAACGCCGAAGTATATGCACGCCTGTCAGACCCCCAGCCCGCAACAGACCGTCGGACCCACACCTCCAGCCCCCACACTGCCCAGCAGCACTGCCTCCTCCCCTGTCAAACATGCCAATCCGACGAACAATTCGCCCCACCAGGGCACACCGACCAGCATTGAGTAGTGAAACAGGCCATAGGTAATTGTTTAGCAAGTATTTACCTGTAAACTACTCCTGTCAATCAGTCTGTCACAGCAAGGAACTACCGTGCGCCCCTCCCGTCGAACTCTGACGCGCGTCGCGTCGGCCGCCGTCGCTTCCCTCGTGATCGTTGCACCGATCTCCACCGTTTCCAATGCGGACGCCCTCTCCCCCGCTTCCCTTCCGTGGACGAACGGCTCCGACGAAGCGGCGGCGAACTAACCCTCGCGGGAACACAGTCGAACGTAACCCGCGCCTGTCAGCACAAAAGAGCCCCGACCTCGTCCCATATGCGTGGGAACGAGGCCGGGGCTTGGGTCTATCCGAAACTACCCGTCAGATCAGCGCGCGGCGCTGCCCTCGGTGTAGTCCTCGTCGGAGTCGGTCCAGCCGAAGGCCTTGCGCAGCTTCTGGCCGGTCTTCTCGATCGGATGAGCCTCTTCCTCGGCGCGCAGCGCCTTGAACTCGAGAGCGCCGTTATCCTGGTCCGCAATGAACTTGCGGGCGAAGGTGCCGTCCTGAATGTCGGCCAGGACAGCCTTCATGGCCTCCTTGGAGGACTCGCCAATGACGCGCGGGCCGGAGACGTAGTCGCCGTACTCGGCGGTGTCGGAGCAGGACCAACGCTGCTTCGTGATGCCGCCCTCGTTGATGAGGTCGACGATCTGCTTCATCTCGTGGCAGACCTCGAAGTAGGCGATCTCAGGCTGGTAACCAGCCTCGACCAGGGTCTCAAAGCCGGCCTGGATCAGGTGGGAGACGCCACCGCACAGGAC
>ERZ773233.1446-NODE-1446-length-13858-cov-4.943201_pt1 | contig 13858 bp, 12 predicted proteins | sample MGYA00580991_ERZ773233 | MGnify/ENA primary metagenome ERZ773233 (study PRJEB29015, sample SAMEA2738178) | human oral metagenome | biome: human oral; feature: human-associated habitat; material: saliva | place: China | collected 2161 ...
CTTCCTCTTGATTGGTCCTCCTGGAACGGGTAAGACATCGCAGGCTCTGCAATATCTTGTGCGTGACCAACTGGCTGAAAAGCCCAAAGGTCAAAGCACCAATCCCAATGATCAAAGCCCAAAGGTCAATGGTCAAAGTTCTATCCTCCTCCTTGCTTACACGAATCGTGCTGTTGACGAGATATGCAATATGCTTTCTGAGCACGAACTAGATTACATCCGCATTGGTAACGAGTACAGTTGCGATCCGAAGTATAGTGACCATCTCTTGCAAGAGGTGCTTGATGAGAATACAACCCTCAAAAGTATTAAGTCCACCCTAGCTGAGGCGCAAATCATCGTTGCCACTACCTCGACGATGAATAGTCGTTCGGCACTCTTTAACATCAAGCACTTTGAGCTCGTCATCATTGATGAAGCGAGCCAAATACTAGAGCCAAATATCGTGGGAATACTGACTGCCCGACAGGAGGAGGGGCGTGCGATAGATCGGTTTATATTAGTAGGCGACCATAAACAACTACCTGCGGTGGTGCAACAGCAGGGGGAGACTGATGTGGAGAATACATCGTCTGTACTTGAGAACATCCATCTTTCATCGTGTGCCAACTCCTTATTTGAACGCCTCATTCTCACCGAAAGGGCAGCTGGAAGAACCGATTTCATAGGGACGCTACACAAGCAAGGACGCATGCACCCCGATATTGCCGACTTTGCTAATCGTAAGTTCTATGCAAAGGAACAGCTGGAATGTGTGCCGTTAGCCCATCAGTTGGAAACAAAGCTAGCTTATAACGAGGAGAGCGAAGATGCTTTAGACAATGCGCTAAAGGCACATCGCATGATTTTCATTCCTTCTATGCCGTGCAAGCAACTGAACATTTCAGAAAAGGTAAACACTGACGAGGCACGAATCATCGCCGACCTATTGCGCAGATTGTACCGACAAATGAGCAAGGACTTCGATCCACAGAAGTCGGTGGGAGTCATCGTTCCATACAGGAATCAGATTGCTATGATTCGAAAAGAGATAGAGCGGCTGGAGATTCCTGCTCTGGAGGGTATTAGCATAGACACAGTGGAACGCTATCAAGGTAGTCAGCGTGATGTAATTCTCTATTCATTCACGATTCAGAGTCGTTATCAACTCGATTTCCTAACGGCTAACACGTTCTATGAAGAAGGGCAACCAATAGACAGAAAGTTGAATGTTGCTATCACAAGGGCACGCAAACAACTCATCTTAACAGGCAATGAGTCTACATTAAGACAGAACCAACTCTTTGCCGAACTGATTGATTACATAAAAGAAAAAGACGGTTATGTAAGGTTTCACTAAGATGAGATAAGGACTCATCTTAGCGAAACTTTACTTGAGATACAGATTAATTATTCTGATTACGACGAGCCAGGTCTAACGCATCCGTGCGTGTTGTCACCTTGCCCTTGTACTCTCCACTCTTCGATCCGTTCTTCCATACAAAATTAAAACGCATCTCGACGTGGTGCTCATCAATGCGACGAAGATAGACATAGCTGCCTTTCTGGAAGAAGTGATCATCGTAGGTATAGAGCCCATTAACGATAGATCCACTTACTGTCCAGTCTCCTGATTGGGTCAAATCAACCTGCTTTCCCAGCTGACTCAATGGAATGGATATCCCAACAAACTCTCCCGTCAGATTAAGCGGACAATTGATAGAGGCTTCACCATTAAACTCGCTGTAAAGTACTGGACTGATTTTGTTGTCATCATCGTCATCACTACTGCAAGAAGCAAAGCTGAAACACATTGTAAGAGTAAACACACTCGCTAAGAGGGCATAAGCCCATTTCTGTAAGTTTTTAGACATAATGGTAATTATTTAGGAGTTTATTATCGCCTACAAATGTACGATAATATATTGAGAAAGTAACGGAATCCCAATGATAAAACGTCATAGCCCGTGAGGATATACTCACCTTTACATTGGATTCGGGCTTGAGATTTGCGAAATACTACCACGAATTATGGTTTAAAGAACGATTATTCAACTGATTTTCCGTAACTTTGCAAACAGAATAAAACGACAAACAAAGATGAAGATAGAAGCACAAATTACCGCTGCGGCACGAGCAGCTGTCAAGGAGTTATATGGTGTTGAGGTGCCAGAGAAGATGATTCAACTACAGAAGACACGTAGTGACTTTGAAGGAAACCTTACGCTTGTCACCTTCCCTCTACTGAAGACTTCACACAAGAAGCCTGAAGATACGGCACAGGAAATAGGTGGGTACTTGAAGAAGAATTGTAAGGCTATCGCCGACTTCAACGTTGTGAAGGGTTTTCTTAACCTCGTTATTGCTCAAGCGGCATGGGTTGGTTTATTGAACGACATTAATGCGAATGAGAAGTTCGGTGAGAAGTCAGTGACTGAAAATAGTCCGCTTGTTATGATTGAGTACTCTTCGCCTAACACGAACAAGCCTCTCCACCTTGGACACGTGCGTAACAACCTCCTCGGTTGGTCATTGGCACAAATCATGGAAGCCAATGGCAATAAGGTAGTAAAGACGAATATCGTCAATGACCGCGGTATCCACATTTGTAAGTCTATGCTTGCTTGGCTGAAGTGGGGCAATGGTATCACCCCTGAAAAGGCTGGCAAGAAGGGTGATCACTTGATTGGTGACTTCTATGTACTATTTGATAAGCACTTCAAAGAGGAGTGCAAACAACTGCAAGAGCAGTATGAGAAGGAGGGAATGACACCCGATGATGCGAAAGCAAAAGCCGAACAAGAGGCTCCATTGATACAAGAAGCACACGAGATGCTCGTTAAGTGGGAGCATAACGACCCAGAGGTTCGTGCTTTATGGGAGAAGATGAATAGTTGGGTTTACGCTGGATTCGATGAGACTTACAAGGCGATGGGTGTTGGATTCGATAAGATCTATTATGAGTCAAATACCTATCTCGTTGGTAAGAAGAAGGTGGAGGAAGGACTCGCCAAAGGGCTCTTCATTCGTAAAGATGACAACTCTGTATGGGCTGATCTCACGGATGAAGGCTTAGACCAGAAGCTCCTTTTGCGTAAGGATGGCACATCCGTTTACATGACACAGGATATTGGTACTGCTGAGATGCGCTTCAACGACTTCCCTATCGATAAGATGATTTATGTCGTTGGTAACGAACAGAACTACCACTTCCAGGTGCTTTCAATCCTCTTGGATCGTCTGGGTTTCAAGTGGGGTAAGGATCTCGTACACTTCTCGTATGGTATGGTTGAATTGCCAAATGGTAAGATGAAGAGTCGTGAGGGTACCGTTGTCGATGCCGACGACTTGGTAGCGTCAATGATAGAGAACGCAAAGACACTCAGCGAGGATAAGGTAAATAAACTCGAAGGAATTACCGAGGAAGAGAAGAATGAGATAGCACGTATCGTTGGTATGGGTGCGCTGAAGTACTTTATATTAAAGGTGGATGCTCGCAAGAATATGCTCTTCAATCCAGAAGAGTCAATCGACTTCAATGGTAATACAGGTCCATTCATCCAATACACCTACGCTCGTATCCGTAGTATTCTTCGTAAAGCAGAGGCACAGAGCATTGCTCTTCCAGCATCACTCGCCGATGACGCACCATTGAACGAGAAAGAGATTGCGCTCATTCAGAAGCTCAACGACTTCGGTGCAGCTGTTGCACAAGCAGGTATAGACTATAGTCCAAGTGGTATTGCTAACTACTGCTACGAACTGACCAAGGAGTTCAATCAGTTCTATCACGACTATAGCATCCTTAATGCAGATACCGAAGCAGAGAAGATCACCCGCCTCGTACTGGCTAAGAACGTGGCTAAGGTGATTAAGAATGGCATGGCATTGCTCGGCATTGAGGTACCAGAGAGGATGTAGAAGCCCCACAACAAAGGAACACGAAGTCTGGACATATACTATAATAAAAGGTAACAATGGTTAGGACTGAGTGTTCCCACTACCTTTAGAAACCCTTTAATGTTTTATTCATACACGATATGAGATATTTTTTCGCTCCCTTGTTATTCTGCTTGTTACTGATTCCAACATATAGTTCTGCACAGAATAACGACTCATTAACAGTATCAGACAAGGAATATCGGGCAGCTGTAGAAAGGCTCGTAATGGTATCTGGCGGTCGGAAAGCACTTGAAACAAGCTATCCACTACTAATGGAAAGCCTAAAGAAGATGTGTTATTACGTCCCAGATGAGATTATGAAACAAATAGAAGAGAAGTTCAGAACCATTTTCTTCGATAATATAAATGAGCTATATGTGCCTGTTTACAAAAAGTATTATACGTTAGAAGAGCTGAAAGCGTTCGCTGACTTCTTTGAAACTCCATTAGGGAAAAAGGTGGCAGCAACGACACCTCTGCTTACAAAAGACCTATTCGAAGCAGGTCAAGAAGCAAGTAAAAATATTATCAAAGAGGTTCTCAAGGATCTAAACTTAGAGGAAAAGGAGTCTTCAGAGAAGTGATATTGAATTGTTTATAAGCTGATGAACACTTTACACAACCCTCCTTCGTATCGCAACGACACTGTACTTCCACTACCAATGGGTGTTCGGACTTCAGCTTGGGCTGTCGATGCAGCCTGCTCTGGCAACCCCGGACCAATGGAATATCAATGTGTTGACCTGCAAACAGGAGCTCAAATCTTCCATTTCGGACCAGTACAAGGTACAAATAACATCGGAGAGTTCCTCGCTATTGTACATGCTTTAGCCTTGATGGAGAAACAGGGAATCAAGGATAAAGTCATCTATAGTGATTCGTATAACGCCATTCTATGGGTTAAGAAGAAGAAGTGTAAGACGACATTAACCCGCAATTCCGCAACAGAACAGCTGTATCAAATCATTGCACGGGCAGAACAATGGCTCATGACACACAACGTGACCACTCCTATTATCAAATGGGAAACAAAGCAATGGGGCGAGATACCTGCCGACTTCGGTAGGAAGAAATAATAACATCAGCCTCAGCAACAGAGGGGAATATCTAACAACAATGTCGTAGATAATATGTGACTGCATTAGGGAATACAATCTCATCAGTTACAACAAAAGCTCCAGTAAATCGAAACTTGCTGGAGCTTTTACTATATCATAAGGTGATAAGTAACCTTATCTTATGGTTTCCTATTTATCCGTAGATAATGTTGCCGTTCTCGTCCTTGTACTCATCAAGACCCTTCTCATAGGTTGCCATGGCACGAAGACTCATACCAACATTAGAGAAGCCACCATCGTGATAGAGGTTCTGCATCGTAACCTTACGGGTGAGGTCAGAGAACATTACAATACAATAGTCGGCACATTCATCCGCACTAGCATTGCCCAATGGAGACATGCGATCGGCAAAGTCGAAGAGTTTATCCATACCCTTTACACCAGAACCAGCAGTTGTCATGGTTGGTGACTGCGATATGGTATTGATACGAACATGGTGCTCACGACCATAAATATAGCCAAAGCTACGAGCTATACTCTCAAGTAAAGCCTTTGCATCAGCCATGTCATTGTAACCATAGAACGTGCGCTGAGCAGCCACATAACTCAATGCGACGATTGAACCATACTCGCTGATAGCATCAAGCTTCTTAGCACTTTGAATCATCTTATGGAATGATACAGCTGAAATGTCAAGTGTTGTATCAAGCAACTTATAATCCAAATCATCATAAGTGCGGTGCTTACGAACGTTAGGAGACATACCGATTGAATGGAGTACGAAGTCTATCTTACCGCCAAGTATCTCCATTGAACGCTTAAACACGTTCTCCAAGTCTTCTACATTAGTAGCATCTGCAGGAATAACCTCGCAATTTAACTTCTCAGAAAGGGCACTCACCGTACCCATTCTCACAGCGACAGGAGTGTTAGAAAGGGTTATTATTGCACCTTCTTCTACTGCTCTTTCAGCTACTTTCCATGCAATTGACTTGTCATTGAGGGCTCCAAAAATAATACCTCGTTTACCTTTTAATAAGTTGTAACTCATATTCTTCGTTGTTCAAATTTGGTGTAAAGGTAAGAAGAAAAGGTCGATTTGCCAAGAGTTTATAGATAAATAACGTCATTCGTACTATCTAGATAAGACAAATCAAGTGGTTACATAACATTAATAATGGTGTTTATGTTCTCGGTCGTATGCTGTAATCATGCGCTTAATCTGCTCTATTTGGGCTCTATCATAAGGGGGAAGATCGGCTTCTTTCAGCTTCTTCTCGACCAGAGATAGCAGTGTTTCTTTATTTTGATAGAACGTTAAATGCGGGTTAGCACCATGTTCCAAAAGACAGACAACGATGGGATAATGCTCGCTTATCATCGCTAGAGCAACAGCCGGAGGGTTGTTGTAAGCAATGTCATCTATCGTGTATTGGCTCTGAAAGTTTACATCTGCACCATAATTCAATAATAGCTTTACCATAGGAAGTGTGCTCCATGAAGCAGCCTCACTCAATGGTTCTACACTGATCGTATCGCCTGCATTGGAAGAAAATATCCGTTGACACTCTTTCAACCGAACACGCATAGGCTTCACCATAGCCCCGTGGCGCAGTAATTCCTCTGCTATCTTGAGTTGCTCTTCAGTGGGACTCTCCTTATTACAAAGGCTTATCAACGCGGTTTTTCCTTCACCCCATTCATAGAGGTTAGGGTTGGCACCATGACACAACAAGGCTCTTACAATAGCTAAATGACCATCCATGCAAGCAAACATCAACAGACTTTGACCATAGATAGTGTCCTGATAATTCACAAGTGTTGGTTGAGTGGATAAGATACGATTGATCTCCATCGTATCATTAGCCTGCACCGCAGTGGCAAGTTCGGCAACAGGTGTATTGCGGAATATCCTATAATCATACTCATCCAATGTAGAAGGATCAACAGGACGAAGACTTATCCAGGTTATTAATAAGCTGATAATCAATATGAGAAGGGCGTGAGGAAGAATTGAGATATACGCTTTATGATAACGCCGATACAGAGCGCCACTCAACTTAACAACGCCTATGAGCCACAAAGAATAGGAATTAATGAGGAAGAAGATACCGAGAGCCTCCAATTCACTTGGCGGATTGTCAAATAAGAAGATAGACCCATAGAATACTAACGGAGCCAACAGAACGGGCAAAAGGAATGCCCAAGATAGGACTCTTAGCCATAGAGGAAGGTTTTTGTCAACGATACTTTGTTTCATAAAACGATATGAATTATCTGCGACAAAGATACAATTTTCTGCTGTATATCTATACTATAAACGTTAGGAAAAGGTTGCTGTCAATCTTAAAATATAGCCAATATTGTGAGGAAAGAGCATTTAGAATGACAAAGAAAATGACAGTATGACAGCAAAACTCAAAACGATTGAATAAGAACTAAGCCTCTCTTTACCTCCACGAAAGGCTTTCTTCCCTATGAGCAAAGCCTCCTCTTCACAGGAACTAAGGCTCTCTTGCTGAAGACATGCACACACCTTATTAATTAGGTAAGCAAAAGGTATCGAGGAACTATATGCCAGTTAGCTTCTTTTCTTCATATTCTTGCTCGCTAATCAGTACTTCTGTTGCTTCTTGTTGCTTGTTATCTTCTTCATTATCAGAGAGCAATAAGATGAAATCATAGTCTTCCAAATCACAAACGACACCCTTATCTATACAGAACGAATCTGTGACATTCCCCGCCTCATAACGCAAGTAATAGTTTACACCATTACTCTCTCCATGGATAAATTGCCTAACTTTCGATAGTTCATATTCATCTACCATGTGTTCCATAAAAGCCTGCACCTTTGGGAGATAAGACCTTGCATTACCAGTGGACATTATCAAACTAATGTGTAAATAAAAATACTTTGCATGTGGATTGCAAGTCAGCTTAGAGTCTCTAGACCCCAACTCATGGTGAAGATAATCCTCTAATCGCTCAATAATAGTCGCACACAAATCCCTTGCCGTGGCTTCAGGCAATGACAAACAAACACTCCAAACCATCACTGGACTAAATTGCCAAGTAGTCATAAAATCAACTAATGAACAAACATAATGTACCCGATTCCGCAAGAAACTATGGTAGACTAGCCTCTTATCTGTCACCTCCTTATCCAATGATCGCACAATCTTTGCAAACTCCCGCTCGGCATTTGTCAACGACGAGAACAATATAATAAGTGCTATCAACACCATCTGTATCAATTGTCCCCAGTCTTCTACACCCAGCCATGCCATCACTTTCCACAGCAAGAACACCATTATAATAAGCATTCCTACCAACTTGACCACTCTTAAAAATATCTCTTTCGCCATCTCTTAACCCTTTGAACAAAAGGAAACCATAGTTAACACACACCTAATGGACACAAAGGTATATAAAAAAAGCTTGATAATCAAGAGACTATCAAGCTATCTTTTGTACCCAGACCCGCATTTGAAATATTAAATATAGGAACATTCTAATTAACCCCATTAAACTCAACAATTAAACATAAATACCTTATAATCAATGTAATAAAAGAAAATCATATTTATTCTGATTGAAAAAGATAAAAATAAATTTAGGATGATTGGGAACAATTTGGGAACAATTTATTATCTTTGCAGCAGAACTAAAAGCATTAATTATGAAAGTTACAGCATTCATTCGTAAGACGGCAAAAAAGAACGATACAGATAGTATGGCAACAATCTATTTTCGCTTGCGTGATGGTAAGAAAGATATTAAGGCTGCAAGTGAACTTGTTATCAATCCGAATCATTGGAGCAGTGAAAAACAGGGCTACAAAGATCGTGTTGCGCTGGTTTCAGAAGAAAATAAGTTGCATTTGTCCCAAAGTATTCAGGATATTGTGTCAAGGATTACCGAGCAATACACGGCAGAAGCTGATAATGAATGGTTGGCAATGATTATCGATAAATATCATCATCCTAATCGATATAAGACAGAGGAAGAGCTGATGTTAGAAAATAAGCCTAAACTTTTGGAACTCTTTGCTAAATTTCTTGTTGAACATAAATTATCTGCGGTACGTGTGAAGAACTTTAAGGTTATTCAGCGTTCTTTGGCTCGATATGAAATGTATGTCAGAACTGTTAAACGTGGTCGTCGTGACTTTATTCTTGATGTTGATGATGTAACAGCTGATACTTTGAGAGATATGTGGGATTTCTTTGAAAATGAACATATCTACTATGAGAAATATCCTAATTTGTATGAGGCTTTTCCTGAAAAACGAGTACCTTTACCAAGAGGCAAGAATACTTTGATAGACAGGTTTTCTCGTATCAGGACATTCTTTATATGGTGTTACGATAAGAAAATCACAACCAATCGCCCATTTGATGAGTTTCCATTAGACGAATGTACCTATGGAACACCTTATTATATTACCTTGGATGAGCGTGACCAAATATTTGATGCGGATTTATCTGGACACCCACAGCTTGCTATTCAACGAGATATTTTTATTTTTCAAACCTTGATAGGTTGTAGAGTTAGCGATTTATATCGGCTGACCAAGAGAAACATAGTCAATGAGGCTATAGAATATATTCCTAAAAAGACCAGAGAGGGTAATCCTGTAACAGTTAGAGTACCCTTGAATAGCAAAGCAAAGACAATATTAGCTCGCTATAAGGACTACGGGGGTGCAAAGTTATTTCCATTTATATCAGAACAAAAGTATAATGTGGCTATCAAACGCATTTTTCAAGAAGTAGGTGTAGATAGGATTGTAACAATCTTAGACCCTTTGACACATGATGAGGTGAAGCGACCTATATATGAGGTAGCAAGTAGCCATTTGGCAAGACGAACATTCATTGGCAATATCTATAAAAAAGTAAAAGACCCCAATCTGGTTTCTGTGCTATCAGGGCACAAGGAGGGAAGTAAAGCCTTTAGGCGTTATAGAGATATTGACGAAGAAATGAAGAAAGACTTGGTAAAACTTTTAGACTAAATCCAACGATGAAAGAAAGTTTTGAAGATTTCAAGCGACTTATAAAAGAATGGCTTGATACGCATCCGAAAGAATATGGCTCATTTGTTGAGGAAATGAACCGTAAAGATAGTGCAGGTTTCCAAAAAGTCTTTATGCTGGTTGTAAAGATTGTACCGAAATATAAAGACGAGGTCAAGAAAAGAATGTTCAACGATACATTAAAGGAATTTTCCTCTTTGGAAAATATGCTAACTAATTCTGACCTTGCAGAACGCTTGATACATGAATTTCATAATACTGACAGGAAATCAATAGTTCCAGCAATGCTTGCATGGTTATATTTTGGTCGTAGTTATGAATGCATGGTAGAACACGGTGAAACCCTAATTCAAAACAGTAAAACCAACCGACTGCACAAATGGCTGCTTTCTTTGATGATAAAATATATTATTCATAGAAGTATATCATTGGGAGAAAGAACAAAGGAAGATTGGAAGAGGTTTCAACAATATAAGAAATCTATAGACTCCAATAGACTTATAGAATCTGCTTTAGAGGAAGAACTTACTGATGAAGAATCATCTGTAATCAACAAGAGACGTGGCAGACCTAAAGATGACAGAACTTTAGAAGAACTTATAAAGATAGAAAATAAAGAAATACTACTTGAAAAGATTAGGGCAAGGCTATTGACCAAGCCAACAGAGAAAGATATTGTTTATCTTAAAATAGCTTTGGAAGAAGAAAATTTGCTTAGAGAATGTGATATTGCACCATTCTATAGAGCATTATCTGACCATTATAATATTCGCCTGATAGGGCTTCGAGGTATTCAGAAAGCCTATAAGGAACTTTCTGAAACCATAGGAAAGACAGGAATAAGGTTGATGGATAGAGGAGAAGACCGTACTTCGATAGATGAAATCAAAGCCTTTTTATCAGAATTAAAATTCGTTTAATTCGCTTAATATTTATATGAATTAAGCGTTTGACAAAACGTTGAAAATCAATTATTTCACGATATAAATTTGCAGTCGTCATCTCAAATGAGGTGGCGACTTTTTGTTTGTTAAATCCACCGACAACAGAAAGTCAAACAAGCAGGTGGAATCTAAAAATTATGACCGATATTTTGTCTATCATTCAAGGCTCTAACGCACATGTGCGATTAGAGGTTTCTGGTGAGGATTTGTTGGCATTTTCCAACGATCTCATTAACCGTGCTAAAGACGAGCTAACAACTATTGTAGAAGAAGCACGTAAAGAACGATTTCTTTCAAAAGAAGAGGTAAAACAACTTTGTGGTGTCTGTGATGCTACCTTATGGCATTGGGGTAAAAAGAACTATCTAAAGCCTATAAAGGTTGGTAACAAAGTTAGGTATAAAATGTCTGAAGTGCAGAAGATTTTAGGAAACCATACTCCCAACATCTAATATCATGGCACAGGAAGAATTTATCCGTGTTGGCACGACCTTATACAAGATTGTGAACCAACCACGCATCAATGGCGGTTTTGTCAAGAAGCGTATAGTGTGGAACAATGAGACGCTACGGCAGGACTATGGAAAGGACTTCATTGCCACAGTCCCGAAGTACGATGGTTTCTGTACCGTACCTAACCACGTGAACTATCAACCAGTGGTTGACAAGTTTCTGAATCTCTACGAGCCGACAGGACACCAGCCAAAAGAAGGAGAGTTCCCACATGTTGAATCCCTGATAAGGCATATCTTCGGGGAACAATACGAGTTGGGCATGGACTATTTGCAGTTGCTCTATCTCCAGCCCGTGCAGAAACTCCCCATCCTCCTGATGGTGTCAGAAGAACGCAATACAGGTAAGAGTACATTTCTCAATTTTCTCAAGGCTGTTTTTCAGAACAATGTTACGTTCAACACCAACGAGGATTTTCGCAGCCAATTCAATGTTGATTGGGCTGGTAAGCTACTCATTGTCGTGGACGAGGTATTGCTCAACCGTAGGGAGGATAGTGAACGATTGAAAAATCTCAGCACAACGCTTTCCTACAAGGTGGAAGCCAAGGGCAAAGACCGAGACGAAATCTCCTTCTTTGCCAAGTTTGTACTGTGCTCCAATAACGAGTTGCTCCCTGTCATTATAGATGTGGGAGAAACCCGATATTGGGTAAGGAAGATAGAGCGTCTTAAAAGCGATGACACCGACTTTCTGCAAAAGCTGAAAGCCGAAATTCCAGCCTTTCTTTATTTTCTACAGCACCGCACGCTATCTACCCAAAAGGAAAGCCGAATGTGGTTTGCGCCCCAGCTGACCTTTACGCCAGCTTTGCAGCGCATTATCCGCAGCAATCGCAATAAGGTTGAGTTGGAAATGTCCGAACTCAGTTTGGAGGTGATGGAGCAGATGGTTGTTACCGAACTTTCATTCTGTATCAATGATATGGTGTGCTTGCTGAATAACACAGGATGCAAGGCTGATAAAAGTCAAGTCCGCAGGATTGTGCAGGATATATGGAAACTCATTCCTGCATCCAACACGCTGACATATCTGACTTATCAGATGGATTATAACAGTTTGCGAAACTATTCGCCCATCAAACGAACAGGCAGATACTATACCGTAACCAAGGAACAACTCACAAACATTTAATCATTATTTTGATGAAATGATGAAAAGTATATATAACAGATTGATTGGCAATGCCTATTTGATTCATCTTTCCACTTATCAGTATGAAAGAATGATGAAAGGAAAAGATGATACTGGCCAAAAGAGAAATACATATTTTTTCTTTTGGTAAGTCCTGTGATGAAACCATGATGAGCAAGTAATTTATTTGTTATGAAATGGTTATGTGCATTTTCATCAAATCATCAATTTTTCAAACCATTCAACTTCACTCTAATATGAACATACAAGAAATTAAAATGATAAAGTTGCAGGATTTTCTTGCAAGTCTGGGATATACTCCCACTAAGCAACAGGGCAACAAGTTATGGTATATTTCCCCCTTTCGTCAGGAGAGCCATGCTTCATTCAAGGTAAATACCGAGCATAACCAATGGTACGACTTCGGTATTGGCAAGGGTGGAAACATCATAGATTTGGCAGAGCAACTCTACAAATCCTCTGATGTGTCGTATCTCATTCATCAGATTGGGCACAATGTTCCAAGTATGGTTTCTGCATCTCCTGGAGTTGTGAAGCTTAAACAGAGTTCTGCAACTTTTGAGAACTTGCAAGTACTTCCTTTGTCGCATCCAGCTTTGATTAGATACTTGCAGGACAGATGTATTGACATAGAAGTCGCCAAATCAGTTTGCAAGGAGGTACATTATGAGGTCAACAACAAACGTTATTTTGCTATTGGCTTTCCGAACTGTGGTGGTGGCTATGAGTTGCGCAATCCATTCTTCAAGGGTTGCATTGCACCGAAAGACATCAGCCATTTCTATGCCGACGAGCCAAAGAAGATATGTTTTCTTTTCGAGGGCTTTATTGATTTTCTCTCATTCATGACGCTTAAGAGAATCCAGAACCCACAATATAATGGACTGAGTAATCAGGACTATTTGATATTGAATTCTGTAACGAATATTCATAAAGCCTTGAAGTGTCTATCTGTGTACAATAACATCCAGTGTTTCTTGGATAATGATGAAGCAGGGCGAAATGCTTATCTGCAATTATCAAAGGAATTGGGAGATTCCGGTGTAAAAGCATCTGCTTTATACAACGGCTATAAGGACCTGAACGACTATCTGTGTGCAGAATCCAAGCATTCAGAAAAAGCAGAAATCAAGAAAACCAAAGGGATTAAGTTCTGATTATAGGAATATGCTTCGCATAATCTATTTTTCGGGGAGCAAGTTTATGTTTTGGGCATACCAAAACCACTT
>ERZ773233.1447-NODE-1447-length-13856-cov-14.349830_pt1 | contig 13856 bp, 11 predicted proteins | sample MGYA00580991_ERZ773233 | MGnify/ENA primary metagenome ERZ773233 (study PRJEB29015, sample SAMEA2738178) | human oral metagenome | biome: human oral; feature: human-associated habitat; material: saliva | place: China | collected 2161 ...
GAATTGAACATGAGGAAATGCATGGGAAATTAACTCACGTAGCTTCAAAAGGAATCGTATCATCGATTGATGGAAAAAGAGTCGTCATCGGAAGTTTGGAATTATTAGAAGACGAGAAGACGATTATTTCCAATGAGCAAAAAGCAGTGATTGAAGAATATAGCCAAAAATACAACTTACTTTATTTAAGTTATGACGGAAAATTAATTGCCATTTTCCTAATTGATACTCCGTTAAGAGGAGAAGCGATTGCATTATTGAAAGAGTTAAAAGAAAAAGGAAAACAGATTGTACTTCTTACAGGGGATACACAAAAACGTACAGAAACAATTTGCTCGCTGATTCCATTTGACAGAGTCTATACACAAGTGAAGCCAGAACAAAAGCATCAAGTAATTGAGCAGCTTCAAGAGGAAGGTCATCATGTTTTGATGATTGGAGACGGAATTAATGATTCTGCTGCACTGTCTCTTGCGAATGTAGGTATTGTTATGGCGGGTGCTTCAGATATTGCTCGTCAAGCCAGCGATATCCTATTCTTAAATGAACAGTTGACGGGATTAGAGGTTTTGGAAAATATAACCAAACAACTGAATCGCCAATTAGATGCCAATTTAAAACACACAGTGGGTATTAATTCGTTCTTAATGGGATTAGGTTTGATTGATATTGTTTCTCCTAGTCTATTAGCGGTATTACATAATGTGACTACAACGTTTATTATTGGTAAGAGTTTGACGTATATTCAATAATAGAATAAAAGCAAGGTGCATTCACCCTGCTTTTTATTTTTGTTTCGGCTGATTACAAATTATGAAGTGTATTAAAAGAAGCTACCTTGAATTTTTTCAAGGTAGCTTATATTTTTGTAGTTATTCCATGTAGTTGAACTCGAAAAGGCATAGGCTCAAGCCTTTCGAGGTTAGTCCGCATGACTGCAAACAGTCATTTGCGTCTAACCTGCGAACTGTCATCGCCTATAAGCGCCTTTTCTCGTATCCTATTCATAATCCCCTCCAGAAACACCAAAGTATTCTTCTAGAGAAAGGCCCGAGTTATAAATATCCGTTGCCCTGTCTCCTACATAACGCAGGTGCCATGCTTCAGGGATATACCCAGTGATAGCTTCTTTTCCTTCTTGGAAACGAACGATGAAACCATATTCGTGGGCGTGCGTATGAAGCCAATGGATAGCGTCTTTATACTGGTCACCTTCTAGTAAATTACCAGATGAATCGAGGATGTCGAAGGCAAGCCCAGTTTGGTGCTCGCTATACCCGGGGCGAGCTGAGTAAGTATCTGCGGCTTTTTTACCTTCTTGAGCGACGTAGTTATTATATAGCTTTGTTTGATACTCATAAGAACGATATCCACTATAAGAGTTGTTAATAGGATATCCTAATTCTTGCATTTTGTGAATGAGTTTTTTGAGTTGAGCAACTGCTGTAGGATTCTCTCCAGGTGCGTAATCAGCTGGAAGTGCATGTTTTTTATTTACAACGATATCTAAACCTAGTGACGTATCCGCCATTCCGTTAGGAGTAGTATTGTTTTGTGTTGTTGTAACAGTCGTCACTGTAGTGTTTTGAACTGTATTGCTTTGTGTAGTAGCTTGAGAGGATTTTGTAGTGCTTTCTGAGGACGTAGTTTTGTTAGAACACCCAAAGAGAAGTAGGCTTAATGCTAGCGCAGCTATATGTTCTTTTTTCATAATTAATCACCTTTCCTTATCTCTTCTAGTCTATCACGATTTATGTATTGAAAATAGGTTTTTTAGAAAAAATTATATGAGTAACACAAAAACGAACAATAAAAGATGAAACTTCCATAAATTAACAGGATTTTCTGCAGAAAAGCTTGCTTTTTCTTTAAAAAGTGGTATATTATTCGTTAATAAATTCAATCACTGGAGGTTTGTGCTATGTCAAAATGGGAAACAAAATTTCAAAAAGAAGGGTACACATTCGATGATGTTTTACTAATTCCAGCGGAGAGTCATGTCTTGCCAAATGACGTGGATTTACGCGTGCAATTAGCCAAAAACATTCGTCTCAATATTCCTTTAATCAGTGCAAGTATGGATACCGTCACAGATTCAACAATGGCGATTGCGATTGCGCGTCAAGGTGGATTAGGCGTGATTCATAAAAACATGTCTATCGCAGAACAAGCAGAAGAAGTTCATAAAGTAAAACGTTCCGAAAGTGGCGTTATCATCAATCCATTTTTCTTAACTCCATCCCATAAAGTACAAGATGCCGAAGACCTCATGTCAAAATACCGTATTAGCGGTGTTCCAATCGTTGATGACTTAGAAACACGTCACCTCGTTGGGATTTTGACAAACCGTGACTTACGATTCATCTCAGATTATTCCATTTTCATTGACGAAGTAATGACAAAAGAGAACCTCGTAACGGCTCCAGTTGGAACTTCATTGAAAGATGCAGAAGCCATTCTTCAAAAACATAAAATCGAAAAATTACCATTAGTAGACGATAAAGGCTGCTTAGCAGGGTTAATTACGATTAAAGACATCGAGAAAGTGATTGAATTCCCGAACTCTGCTAAAGACGAACACGGACGTTTACTCGTGGCTGCAGCAGTAGGGATTACTTCAGATACATTCGAACGTGCAAAAGCATTACTAGACGCAGGTGCGGATGCCATCGTCATTGATACAGCTCACGGGCATAGTGCCGGCGTAATCCGTAAAATTAAAGAAATCCGCGAAACATTCCCAGACGCAACATTAATTGCCGGAAACGTAGCAACAGGAGAAGGAACACGTGCCTTATTTGAAACAGGCGTGGACGTTGTAAAAGTCGGAATCGGACCTGGTTCTATCTGTACAACTCGTGTCGTTGCCGGTGTAGGGGTTCCGCAAATCACAGCGATTTACGATGCCGCAACAGTGGCGAAAGAATTTGGCAAAGCGATCATCGCAGACGGTGGGATTAAGTACTCCGGAGATATCGCTAAAGCCATCGCAGCGGGTGGACATGCGGTGATGTTAGGAAGCATGCTTGCCGGAACAGATGAATCTCCAGGTGAATTCGAAATCTTCCAAGGACGTCGCTTCAAGACATACCGCGGAATGGGAAGTCTAGCAGCGATGGAAAATGGTTCAGGGGACCGTTACTTCCAAGCGAAAAACGAAGCGAACAAACGCGTACCAGAGGGAATCGAAGGGCGTGTAGCTTACAAAGGGTCTGCTGCGGATATTATTTTCCAAATGGTCGGCGGACTTCGCTCTGGGATGGGGTATGTTGGGGCGCGTAATTTAGAAGAGCTTCGCGAGAATACGCAATTTGTGCGTATGAGTGGTGCGGGGCTAAGAGAAAGCCATCCGCATGATGTTCAAATTACGAAAGAAGCACCAAACTATTCAATTTCATAAAATAAGTGAAACGCGATTAGCGGCTATTGGCTTAAATCCTTTCGGATGTTTCCTATAGTAGCTGTAATGAGGCACCGGCTCGAGCCTGTAGTCTCTCGCCTTTAAATCCTCAAAGACGGAGTAAGGAATAAATTCCTAACTCCGTCTTATTCGTTTTAATGCTATTTCCCATTACTGCTACTATGGGATCCGAAAGGACAGCCAATCGCCTTTAATAGCTTTTTAAATTGAATAGTTCAGCCGGAATCAAAACTGACATCATGTGTGCTTTTCGCTCACCACTCATGACAAATTGGTATTCTTTTTGAAATGGAGGGAGGGGAAGAACATCATGAGTGCCGTTCACTACTAACGACAAAGTGGTAGTCTTTTTGAATGCGGTGAGGGGATAGAATAGAGTGTGTGGTTTTCACGGTTTACAACATCACTTGTGCAGGAGGATAAAACACAAAAGTTTCGGAATGGGGGTGAGGCTTTACTATTGAAGAGTTAGAAAGTGGTATCTACTGGATGGATGCCTAGAAATGCGATAAGGGTGCGGTTTGAGGAGGGGTGGAGTTAAGGTTTGGTATGGAAAAGGTTAGGAAAAAGGAAAATTAGTTGTTTTTGGGGTGGTCTTCGGTTATGATAACTATGTTTCTGAAAATTTATGAAAGCTTTGAAAGGAAGCGACAAGGATAGCGCCAGGCCTGTTTGAAAAACAGGTGACGAGGAATGAGTTTATCGAAATACTCGGCGGATGACTCAAGGCAGTGCAGTCTACAGTTTCATACAAACCATTTTTGCAAGGAAATGACAAAATTGAAACAGCACCAGAAACATAATCAAAATTACAATAAGAAGAGGGCTGAAAACGACCTCTGATAAAAGGAGTTAAAAATTATGTGCGGAATCGTAGGATGTATTGGACATGGAAAAATCCAAACAGTAGTATTAAACGGATTAGAAAAGCTTGAGTATCGTGGATATGACTCAGCAGGATTATTTATTATGGACGAAGATGGATCAACACAATTAGTAAAACGTGTTGGACGTATTCAAAATCTTCGTGATGCAGTGGATGAAGAAATTCCAGCATTTGCAGGGATTGGGCATACTCGTTGGGCAACACACGGACCAGCGACAGAAAACAACGCTCACCCTCACCAATCACAATCAGGTCGTTTCACATTAGTGCACAACGGCGTTATTGAAAACTATGACGAATTGAAAAAAGAATTCTTAAGCGACGTTGATTTCAAATCTCAAACAGATACAGAAGTTGCCGTAAACTTAGTAGAATACTTTGCAAATAAAGAAAACTTATCAGGAAAAGAAGCGTTCCGTCGCGCATTGAAAGAAATCCGCGGATCATTCGCATTCGGTTTATTAGATAGCGAAAAACCAGGCGTTCTTTACGCAGCAAAACATAAGAGCCCATTATTAGTAGGGGTTGGCGAAGGCTTCAACGTGATCTGTTCAGACGCAATGGCAACAATCGCTGAAACAGACCGTTACATCGAAATCAAAGACGAAGAGTTAATCACTTTAACAGAAGAATCTGTAGAAATCGAAACAATCGACGGTGAACCAGTAGAACGTGCACCATTCGTTGCAGAATTAGATGCAGACGATTTAGAAAAAGGGGCTTACCCTCACTACATGTTGAAAGAAATGGATGAACAACCAGTTGTATTACGTAAAATCATCCAAAACTACCAAGACGAAAATGGTCAATTACAAGTCGATAAAGAAATCCAAGATAGCATTTTAGCAAGCGACCGCATTTACGTGATTGCCTGCGGAACAAGCTACCATGCTGGATGGGTTGGTAAAGCGTTAGTAGAACAACTTGCTGGAATTCCAGTAGAAGTTCACTTAGCAAGCGAATTTGCTTACCACCAACCATTATTATCACAAAAACCATTCTTCATTTTCTTATCACAAAGTGGAGAAACAGCGGACAGCCGTCAAGCGTTAGTAAAAGTAAACGAGCAAAACTTCCCATCATTAACAATCACAAACGTGAAAGGGTCAACTCTTTCTCGTGAAGCAAGCTATACATTACTATTACACGCAGGCCCTGAAATTGCCGTAGCTTCAACAAAAGCTTACACTGCACAAATCGCAGTAATGGCCGTTTTAGCAGACGCATTACGCGCTTCTAAAGGATTAGAAGCTCCATTCGACATGAAGCATGACTTAGGTGTCGTTGCCGCTTCAATCGAGAGCGTATTATCAGACAAACAAGCCGTTCAAGACTTAGTCAAAGAGCGCTTATTAGAAACTCGCAATGCTTTCTACATCGGTCGTCACTTAGACTACTATGTAGCGATGGAAGCAGCGTTGAAATTAAAAGAAATCTCATACGTGCAAACTGAAAGCTTTGCCGCAGGGGAATTAAAACACGGAACAATCGCCCTTATCGAAGAAGGCACTCCAGTCATCGCATTATTAAGCGAACCAGTTGTAGCGAGCCACACTCGCGGAAATATCCAAGAAGTGAAAGCTCGTGGCGCTGTCGTAACAACAATCGCGATGGAAGGTGTTGAGCAAGAAGGCGACGATATCATCGTTCCAGCGGTGCCAATCTTATTAGCACCAATCGTATCAGTTGTGGTAACGCAATTAATCGCGTACTACACTTCTCTAGGTAAAGGGTTAGACGTTGATAAACCGCGTAACTTAGCCAAATCGGTTACAGTAGAATAGAAAAAATGGTGGACGGCTGTCCACCATTTTTTGTTTTCGAAGGATGCAAAATCCATTTGAAAAGAAGAGAGAATATAGCCCAAAGGGCTTACGAATAAACTCCAGACCGAAGGGATGTCTCTATAGTTGCTACAATAAGGGCACCGGACTGAGCCCAAGGTCTCAGTTCCTACCAAGCTTCAAACTGACTCTACGGGTTTCACCCTAGAGTCAGTAATTCACATTGGTTGCACTTCCTTATTGTTGCTACTATGGAATCCCTTGGTCTTCCGTTTATTCTTCGCCTTTGGACCTTATTTCAAATGGATTTTGCCTTCATTCGAAAGAAAGGGAGAGCAATGAAGAAGATGGAAAGATTATCATAAGATTTCGGCTATAGGTGGATACCATATAGTATAATTGGATTGCTTAAAGGGATAATGTATTAAAAAGTGAGTAGAGGTGCTAATAGAATGTCGATTTCTAAAAAGAAAGCAGGAGTGATACTGCTAATAATCGCAGTGATAGGCTTTGGGTATTGGTTATTTCATGAGGATGAAGTAGTTCCAGACTTTTCGTCTAATAATAAAATTGAATTGATTGCCAACGTGCTAAGAAATCGTAATGCGGACAAAATTAGAGAAGCAGGATATGGAATCCCATCAGACTCAGTTATTAGACGTTTAGGTGGTATCGATCACCTTGAGATTGACGGAGAGGTGAAATTAACAGTACGAGTTCCAAGTCCTGATGATAGCGAAATGCTTGTTCTATTTTCAACGGTAGAGGACGGTAAAGAAGTAAGCGGTGCATTCTTCATGGATAAAGAATGGAACATCATTAACCCAGACTATGAGGTTGTTGAAAAGGACGGTACCAAAAAAGAAATTAAACTAACTGATTCTCAAGAAAAAGAGTTTTTACAGAAAGTGCATAAGGAATTAAATCAATTTCTAGATAAAATGAAAGAACAATTAGGTAGATAACTAATTTGAATTTTGCCTTCATTCGAAAGAAAGGGAAGAGAAAGAAAAAGTGAGATGCAGAGAACCTTATACCAGCAGGGGTGCGTTGATGAAGAGATATGTGGAAAATGGTATTATTATGGTATATTCAATATGAATTTTACTCATATTTTCTCTATTGTTGTTATATTTAAGAAATACGTTTAGAATGAAGTCTGTAGGAAGGGGAATATAAATGTCAAAAGTTACATTAAAAGACATTGCCAAAATAGCAAATATTTCGTCTGCAGCGGTATCTATAATTCTGAACGATAAACCGTCTAGAATTTCTGAAGAAAAGAAAGCTGAAGTGAAGAAAATAGCGGCAGAGTTAAACTATCGTCCTAATAAAATTGCTAGAAGTTTGTTAAGTACAAGTACAAAAACAATTGGAATACTTATTCCAGATATTGAAAATCCTTTTTTTTCGAAGCTTGTTAGAGATATTGAACAAACGATGAGTATTGAAGGGTATTCAACTTTGATTGCAAATAGTAATGATCTGTATGCAAGTGATATCCATCATATAAATGAATTTTTAGATCGTCAGGTTGATGGAATTATAGCATGTGTTTCCAATGAAACTTATTTACATATGGAAGAGTTTCAAGCGTTTTTAGAAAGTATCGATGCGCCTTTGGTATTAGTTGATAGGTTAATATCAAATGTAAAAAAGAGGCAAGTAGTTTCGGATAATAGACTAGGCGGATATATAGCGACAAAGTTTCTTTTACAAAAAAATATAAAACATCTTGCTGTAGTAACAGGAGGGAAGAATTCTTTTATTTCTAACGAACGCTTAAAAGGTGTAAAACAAGCTTTAGATGAGATTAAACTGAATATTCCAGTGGATTTTTTTGAAGGAGATTTTCATTTTCAATCTGGATATGATATAGGAATACATTCGAATATTCTAACAGAAAACACAGGAGTCTTTTGTTTTAACGATTTGATGGCATATGGCTTGTTGAAAGCCAATAGAATTAAAAATGCAAAAAATATAGAAATTATTGGATACGATAATTTGGCTTATTCAGATATGTTTGGAATTAACTTACCGTCAATAAATCAAAATATACAACAGCTTGCGGAAAATACGGTGTTAATGCTTCAGAAAAGTATAAAAAATGGAAATGAATATGAAGTGTTGTACCTAGAGCCCAGTTTATAAAAAAGGATGAGATATAAATTCTCATTCTTTTTTTATTTAGCTATTGACAACGCTACCAATTAGAGGGATAATTGATTTGTAAAAGTGGTTAAACGTTTAACCAAACCTTAGAGGTGACCTAATTTGGATATTATCTTAAATGAATTAACTGCTGAAGAATATTTATTTATGCATGAGCTGGTAGGGTTTTACTTATATCCTGTTGAGGATGTTGTGAGTGCTTTAGAACAAGACGTTCTAGATGTTAAAGTTTTTTACGAAAAACAACTAGTTGGAATAGGACGAGTTGTAGGAGATGGTAGAATAGTATTTTTTTTAAAAGATATTATTGTTCATCCTAAGTTTAAAAATAAAGGAGTGGGTACTATCGTTGTAAATACTTTGTTAGAGAGAATCCGATTAATTTGTTGTAATCATGCTTATGTTGGATTAATGAGTACGGTAGGAGCTGAAGGTTTTTACGAGAAATTTGGTTTTATTACTCGACCAAATAATCACTTTGGAAGTGGAATGGTGATGTATGTTGAAAAATAAAATATATGTTATTGGAAGTATTAATATAGACGAAAAAATTAGTATTGATGCTATTCCTAAAGCAGGAGAAACTAAACATGGAAAGGATTATCATATAAGTTTTGGGGGGAAAGGCGCAAATCAAGCGATAGTTGCAGCTTCGTTAGGAGCTAATACTACCTTCTTAGGAAGAGTAGGTAAGGAAATTCAAGGTGAAGAAGCAATTTCGGAATTAAAAAAATATAGAGTTAATGTAGATAGTGTCATTTTGGACGACGAACCAACAGGGAGAGCTATTATTATATACGAAAATAATGATAATAGAATTTTGTTGGTAGGAGGTGCTAATGAGAAGGTTTCAGTTCTTGATGTAGATAATTTTCTGGATGGAACTCAAGGAGATATTTTATTAATTCAGTTTGAACTTCCTTTAGATACATTGTGGCATGCGATTGAAGTGGCTAAAAAGAAAAATATGACAGTTGTCGTTAATCCTGCACCAGCTAAAGAGATACCTGATAAAATATTAAAAAAAATTGATTATTTAGTGTTGAACCAATCAGAATCAGAATTGCTAACTAGAATATATCCAGAAAGTCAGATGGAATGTAATAGCGTTGTTAGTAAGCTTCGTAAATACGGAGTAAAAAATATAATAATTACTTTAGGTAAAGAAGGTGCGTATTATGCAGTAGACAATTTGGAGGGCTTAATTCCAACAATTGATGTTGAAGTCGTAGATACAACGGGGGCTGGAGATACATTTATTGGAATGCTAGTATTTGGGCTTTGGAAAGGATATGAAATTAAAGACGTAATACAATATTCAGTTGTTGCCGGAGCTCTAGCTTGTACGAAAGAGAATGCGCATGATTATGTGCCTACTCTAAGAGAAATTGAGGAGGAACTATGAGATGGCAAGAAAAGTTATTATTGATACTGATCCAGGTATAGATGATGCAGTAGCCATTGCTATTGCAACAAATGCGATAGAATTAGATATAGAACTAATTACAACAGTAGCAGGAAATGTTGGAATAGAGCACGTTACAAATAATACTCTGAAATTATTAAAGTTTCTTGGGAAAAAAATACCTGTTGCTAAGGGTGCATGTGGACCTTTGTTAAAATCAGCTATGTCTGTTGAATCTGTACATGGAAAAACAGGGATGGAAGGATATGAATTTCCTGAACCTGATAATAGTTTGCTCAAAAAAGAAAGCGCTCTCGAAGCTATGCATAATGTAATTCAAAATAATGAAGAGACAACGCTCGTATGTATTGGCCCATTAACCAATATAGCTTTATTAATTCGTACCTACCCAAAAGATATAGAAAAAATTAAAGAAATTGTAATTATGGGTGGGGCAATCGGTAGAGGAAATTCAGGTGTGTATTCAGAATATAATTTTCATTTTGATCCTGAAGCAGCAAAAATTGTCATAGAAGCTCCTGTAAAAAAAGTAATTTGTCCATTAGAGATTGGGAAAGAAGCATTGATTTTCCCAGAAATATCAGAGAAAATCAAACAGTTGAATGGTACAGGTGAAATGTTCTATGCCTTATTTAAAAGATATAGAGGAGGAAGTTTTTCTACAGGATTAAAAATGTATGATAGTACAGCGGTAGCGTATCTATTAGCTCCTGAAATCTATACTTTGTCGAATGAATATGTAGCAATTGAGACTAAAGGTGAATTAACTCAAGGAGCATCTATAATTGATATAAATAAAAAGATGGGGAAAGAAGAGAATGCTGTAGTAGCTGTTTCTGTCGATGCAGATGCTTTTAGAAAGTGGTTTGTGGCTGCGGTTGAAAAATGTTAAATAATATAGAGGAGGAATTATCATGAATACGATTGTTACAATTATGTTAGGTATATTATCAGTTGCCTTGATAACGTATTTATTATTAAAAAAAGCAGATATTAAAGTTGCAATGTTTGGAATAGGAATCTTACTTTTATATATCGCTTCCTTATCAGGAATAGCGGTTATAAAAGAACCTGTTAATGCTTTTATAGATCCTTTAACATCTGTAGTATCTCAATTTAAAACAACGCTTTCTGGTGCAGGGTTAGTCATCATTATTTTAGGTGGCTATACAGCTTATATGAATCAGATCGGTGCAAATGAAGTTACGGTAAACGTGTTAACTAAACCGTTGAAACACGTTAAGTCATCATACTTTTTAGTACCCATTGTATTTTTATTAGGAAATTTATTGTCATTGGTTATTCCAAGCGCTTCTAATTTAGCTATTATCTTATTAGCAACGCTATATCCAGTGTTAATAAAATCTAAAATGAGTCCGTTAACGGCTGCGGCAGTTATTGCCACTACCGCAACTGTGATGCCAACTCCTTTGGGTTCTGATAATGTGGCTATAGCACAAGAATTAGGTATGCCTGTTGCGGAATATGTATTTAATTATCATGCTATTGTATCCATTCCAACTTTGTTTGTAATGGCGATTGCCCACTATTTATGGCAAAAATACTGTGATAAATCAGTAGTGTTATCGGATGAAAAATATGATTTAGAAAACTCAGAAGATGTAGAGAAAACAGAACTTTCAGGCATGTTTAAGTTCATTTATGCGTTATTACCATTATTACCAATTCTAATTATGCTATTAGTATTTATTTTAAATTCTAGTTTGGGAATTGATTTGAAACTATCTGTTGAAGTGGTAGCAATAATTTCATTTGTAATTGCAATTATTTGCGAGTTGTTTAGAAATAAACAGTTTAAAGTTACTTTTGATAAGGTTGATTTCTTCTTTAAAGGGATGGGCAATTCAATGTCTATCGTAATTTTACTGATAGCTGCATCTGTATTTGTTAGCGGATTGAAAGCAATAGGTATTATTACAATTCTTCAGAAAACTATGGAAAGTACAAGCGCATCTGGAGTATTGTTACCTTTAATTTTAGTTTTATTTACAGCAATCATCGTATTGTTAAGCGGTAGTGGGACAGCGTTGTTCTTTGCAATGGTTCCGCTTATGGTTCCTTTAGCTGCAGCGGCAAGTATTAGTCCATATGCAGTCACAGTTCCTATGGGATTAGCAGGGAATTTATTACGTGCTGTTTCTCCAGTGTCAGCTGTTGTTATGATTGTTGCTGGAAGTACAAAGAAAGAACCGCTTGAAATTGTGAAAAGAACGTCTGTACCTATGGTGGTAGGGGTGATTTTCATGTTAATTTTATCTTTCGTGCTTTTTAAATAAAGTAAAATGATTTAAATTAAATAAAACACACGAGAATTTATTTGTATAGTTCTCGTGTGTTTTTGTTAAGATTCTAGTATACAGATAACTTTATAAATTATATGATATACTTACAAAAAGAAAGGGAGGGACGGTCATGAAGGTTGTGTTCGTCTGCCTGGGCAACATTTGTCGTTCGCCGATGGCAGAAGCTGTATTTAGAAAAATGGTTCATGAAGAAGGATTGGAAGATAAAATTACGATTGATTCCGCTGCGACAAGTACGTGGGAGCATGGGAATCCGGTGCATCACGGCACTCGTAAGAAACTCGAGGAGCACGGCATTTCCGCAAAGGGGCTTGTGTCACGGACGTTGGATGAAACCGACCTGGATGCCGACTACATCTTGGGAATGGATGCGTCGAATGTGCGTAATATCCACTCGTTTGTCGATGGAAAATCGGATGCGACGGTGGCGCGCTTATTAGAAGTAGCCGGAGTGAGTCGTGATATCGCCGATCCGTGGTATACAGGAGACTTTGATGCGACGTACCGCGATGTGACATTGGGGTGCAAGGCGCTCTTAGAACAATTAAAAAAGGAAATTGCATATGAATAAAGTAAAAAAAGAATGGCTCATCTTAATTGGGATAATTGCCACGGCATTATTAATCGTTCTTAACTTTAGTGCGATTTTGACGTGGATATCTGAATTTATCGGAATGCTATTCCCGCTTCTAATGGGGATGGTCTTGGCGTTTGTATTAAACGTACCTATGAAACGAATCGAGCAAGGATTGGAGAATCTCAATTTTCCTCAAAAATTCCGCAGAGCCACAGCGATTTTGACGATTATTGTGATTTTGCTATGTATTATCTCGTTGCTATTATGGATTATTACGCCAATGATTGCCGATACGGTTTCGCAGTTGAGCAGTAGCGTCAATCATTTAATAGAAGCCGTTCTAAGATTTGTAAAACGGTCGAACTTGTTGCAATCGAGTGAAGTATCGCAAATTACCGACATGTTAAATCAAAGTAATCTTGTCTCTTCAGTGATTAGCTTCCTTGGCGGATTTACGACAAATATTACGGGAATTTTCTCGAATGTCTTCTCTGTAATCATGGGAATTTTCTTCATGATTAATATTCTAGCAAGTAAAGAATTGTTAGGGAAAATGAGCTTTAGAATTTTACGTGTGCTTTTACCGAAAGAACAGGTGGAACACATTCGATATGTTGGAGAAGTCGTGATTGATACGTATGACCGCTTCCTGATGAGCCAATTAATTGAGGCGCTGATTGTCGGCGTGATGATTTTTGCAGGGTATTCACTCGCAGGGCTTCCGTACGCTGCGCTAGTCGGTGTGCTGGCAGGGGTCTTCTCGTTCATTCCATACATCGGGCCGTTTATGGCGTGTGGAATCGGAGCTCTATTCATCTTCGTGCAGAGTCCAATTCAAGCGCTCATTTCAGTGGTCGTCTATATGGTTGTTCAAACGTTAGAAGACAATGTAGTGTATCCGAAAGTGGTCGGTACTTCTGTTGGCTTGCCAACGGTTCTGACATTAGCGGCAGCCTTAATCGGCGGAAATCTTTTTGGCTTAGTCGGATTGATTTTCTTCACACCAATCTTTGCCGTGATTTACCGTCTTGTGAAAGAATGGGTGGAGAAAAAAGAACAAGAACAAGCAGCTCCAGTGATAGCTGTAGGAGGTGTTATTGATGAAGAAAATTAGCGACTTAGGAATTACGGGGAAAAAGCTCCTAATTGAAGGGATTGCGTTCCTTGTTGCTGGGGTGTTGCTCCTAATCTACGGACCAAGCTTCCCGGAATTGATGTTACGTCTGTTTTTAACATTCTTATGGGCTCGTGAACTATGGAATT
>ERZ773233.1449-NODE-1449-length-13842-cov-62.907014_pt1 | contig 13842 bp, 14 predicted proteins | sample MGYA00580991_ERZ773233 | MGnify/ENA primary metagenome ERZ773233 (study PRJEB29015, sample SAMEA2738178) | human oral metagenome | biome: human oral; feature: human-associated habitat; material: saliva | place: China | collected 2161 ...
GAAATTGCTTGTATCGGCTGATTTGAAACAAATAGGAAAGGAAAGGCAGGCAGGGGAACAGGATAGCGAAAATGGGTAACGTTGTTTTTCTGCACAAAGGAGTGGTAATTTTATTCATATGTCTTAAAAAATTATTTAAAATAGAATAAAATAAGCAAATTGAATTTATTTGCTAAAACCATAATGGATGACGTTTTATATCGGGCGAGGCAGTTTTGCTCAGAATTGAAACTAAATCCGCTATATGAATAAAAGGGAAAACATGAGTATCAAAGAATGGCCCGAAGGGGAGCGGCCGCGCGAGAAGCTCTTGGCGCATGGTGCGGCGGCGTTGAGCGATGCGGAGTTGCTGGCGATTTTGCTGCGTGTCGGAACGCGCGGTATGAGCGCGGTCGATTTGGCGCGTTATTTGTTGGGTGAGTTTGGCAGCTTGGGGAAGCTGATGAGTGCGGATGCCAAAACACTCGCTGCTTATAAGGGCATGGGTTTGGCAAGCTATACTCAATTTGCCGTGGTCAAAGAAATCGGGCGGCGGATTTTGGGTGAAGATTTGCAGGAGCAGATTGTTTTGTCAAGCCCGAAATCGGTTGCGGATTATCTGCGCCTGCATCTTGGGCATGAAAAAATCGAGGTCAGCGTTGCTTTGCTGCTTAACCGTCAAAATCAATTGATTGCGGTACGGGAATTGTCGCGCGGTACGGTGGCGGAAAATACGGTTTATATCCGTGAAATCGTCAAATTGGCATTGGATGAATACGCCGACAGTTTGATTTTGGCACACAATCATCCGGGAGGTTCGGCAAGACCGTCTGAATCTGATGTGCAGTTTACAGAGCGTTTGAAACAGGCTTTAAGTTTGGTCGATATTACGCTGTTGGACCATTTTATCGTAACGGCAAAAGAAACCTGCTCTTTGCGCGAACAGGGCTATATGTAAGGATGAATGTTCAGACGGCCTCAGTAGGATTGGTTACCTTACTGAGGCCGTCTGAAGGATTATTGCGCTACTTCATCGGATGATTCTTCTTTGTGGATGATTTCTTCCGATTTTGGCTTTTCTTTGCTCTTTTCTTTTTCTTTGTCCTTGTCTTTTTTACTGTCAGGAATGGCGGCATCAATCACAGCCCCTGTTCCTTTGACAACCAATTTCCCGGCAGTCAGGACGGTTGTAGCAGCCAAATCAACAGCTGCACCTACAACGCAGCCGTTAAGCGTCAGGCAAAGGGCAAGTGCCGGAAGCAGGCGTTTTGTGCATCTCAATGACTGCATCCGCAGTGTCCTTCGTGATGATGGCCGCATCCGAGTGCTTCTTGCCAAGCATCATCATCGCCGTCAAATTCTTCAACTTCGTCAAATTCGCCGTTTTCTACCATGCTTACCAACTCTTCCAAGCTTTCTGCGCCTTCTACCCAAAAGCAGGGAATATCGGGTGGTGTGTCGGGGGCAAGCAGGGCGGCTTGTTGGTCGTGCCAAGCAATCCAGTAGCCGTTTTGCGTTTGTACAAATACGGCATCGGGATGGATGGTTTCGTTTTCGGTATTGACCAGCATTCTGGCGGCGATATCGGTTTGAAAAGGTAAGGTTTGCATGATGGTTTGAGAATGTGGGAAAAGAAAGTATTGTAACATGGCAAAAACAAACGCACCGTCTGAGTCAGGCGGTGCGTTTGTATCTCGGCAACTTAGGTGCGGTCGGTTGATGGAGTCAGCCGCACCAGGAATGTCATTCAATCAAGATTATTTGTCGTCGTTAGCCAAAACGAAGCGGTAAATAGCCGCGCCAACTGCCGCGCCGGCAATAGGAGCCAACCAGAACAACCACAGTTGTTCAACAGCCCAGCCGCCTTGGAACAAGGCAACACCGGTAGAGCGTGCAGGGTTGACGGAAGTATTGGTCACAGGAATGCTGATCAAGTGAATCAGGGTCAGACCCAGGCCGATGGCGATAGGGGCGAAGCCGGCTGGAGCCAGTTTGTCGGTAGAACCCATGATGATGATCAGGAAGAATGCGGTCAGGACGAATTCGATCAGCAAAGCGGCCATCATATCGTAACCGTTAGGAGAGTGCTCGCCGAAACCATTGCTGGCAAAGCCGGAAGCAACAGCATCAAAACCGGTTTTACCGGAAGCAATCAGATACAGAACGCCTGCAGCGGCAATCGCACCGATCACTTGGGATACGATGTAAGGCAACAGGTCTTTACCGTTGAAACGACCGCCGATGAAAAGGCCGACGGAAACGGCAGGGTTAAAGTGGCCGCCGGAAATGTGGCCAACGGCGTAAGCCATGGTCAGTACGGTCAAACCGAATGCTAAAGCGACACCGGCAAAACCAATGCCAAGTTCAGGGTAGGCTGCTGCCAAAACTGCGCTGCCGCAGCCGCCGAATACCAGCCAGAAAGTGCCGAAAAATTCTGCAAAATATTTTTTCATTTGTTTTTCCTCGTAAAGGGTGGGGTGTTGCCGAAGGCATGAATCATAATAATATTGTTTCTAATCGAAAAAGGGATTTACCTGTTTTTTCCGGTCCTGACAAAAGGCCGTCTGAAAATAGCGACAAATAGATAGGGAGATATATCTTGCAGGTCAAGTTTTGTTTATTGAGGCTGGGTTTATTTAATAGCGAAGCAAATGCCGTTAATGCAAAAGCATTTGGTTTTGTAGGTAATATTATTTACAGATTATTAATTTGATCGGAATCTTTGAACTCATTATCTGATTGAAAAGGCCGTCTGAAAGTTTTCAGACGGCCTCAATTTTAAACAAGGATAAATTAATCCAGATGGTCGCTGCTTTGTGCCAAGATGGTTCGGTTGCCGTTGTTTTCGGCTGGGGAAACAATACCGTCGGCTTCCATTTGGTCAATCAGGCGGGCGGCGCGGTTGTAGCCGATGCGCAGTTGGCGTTGGATATTGGAAATGCTGGCTTTACGCGATTTTAAGACAACGGAAACGGCTTCGTCATACATGGGGTCGAGGTCGCTGTCGTTACTGCGGCTGGTGCCGGTAAAGTCTTCAGTGGAACCGCTGCTCAAAATATCGTCGATATAGTCAGGTGCGCTGAATTGTTTCAAGTATTCCACTACGCGGTGTACTTCGTTGTCTGATGCGAATGCGCCGTGTATGCGTTGCGGATAGACGATGCCGGGCGGTAGGAACAGCATATCGCCTTGGCCGAGCAGATTTTCTGCACCCATTTGGTCAAGAATCGTGCGGCTGTCGATTTTGCTGGACACTTGGAAAGCAATGCGTGTCGGAATATTGGCTTTAATCAGGCCGGTAATGACATCCACGCTTGGGCGTTGGGTAGCAAGAATCAAATGGATACCGGCTGCGCGGGCTTTTTGAGCGAGGCGGGCAATCAGTTCTTCAATTTTCTTGCCTGCAGTCATCATCAAGTCGGCAAACTCATCTACCACAACCACGATAAACGGCAGTTTCTCCAATGGCTCAGGGTTTTCAGGCGTGAGGCTGAACGGGCTGCCGATTTTTTCGCCACGCGCCGCGGCTTCGGCAATTTTTTGGTTGAAACCGGCAAGGTTGCGCACGCCCATAAAGCTCATCAGGCGGTAGCGTTTTTCCATTTCGTTGACACACCAGTTCAGTGCGTTTGCAGCCAGCTTCATATCGGTCACGACAGGGGCAAGCAGGTGCGGAATGCCTTCGTAGATGCTCAGCTCCAGCATTTTCGGGTCAATCATAATCATGCGCACGTCTTCAGGCGTTGCTTTGAAGAGCATGGACAGAATCATGGCGTTCACGCCTACGGATTTACCCGAACCGGTCGTACCGGCAACCAGCAGATGCGGCGCTTTGGCCAAGTCGGTCACAACAGGCTGGCCGGTAATGTCTTGGCCGAGGGCGAGGGTTAGTTTGGATTTGGATTCGGTAAACGCAGGCGAATTGAAGATTTCGCTCAAGCGGATCATTTGGCGTTTCGGATTAGGCAATTCCAAGCCCATGCAGGTTTTGCCGGGGATGGTTTCCACCACACGGATGGAAGCCACGCCAAGCGAGCGCGCCAAATCTTTTTCAAGGTTCAAAACGGCACTGCCGCGTACGCCGACATCAGGCTCGATTTCGTAGCGCGTAATGACCGGGCCGGAATAGGAGTCCATCACTTTGACTTTAACTTTGAATTCGGCCAGTTTTTCTTCGATGGTAATGCTGTTTTCCAACAACTGTTCTTCAGTTTGCGAGGCACTTGGGTCAAACTGCGGCGGCAGAAGCAGGGCAGTAGTCGGTAGACGTGCATCGGTAAGTGTTGCCGAAGTCGGAATAGCTACACTTGGCGTACCTTCTTGAACGCTTGGTTCTACGGTTTGAACAGGCGTCTCAACGACTGTCTGTGTATATTCAGACGGCCTTGCGATTGTTTCAACAGATTCAACGGGTTCAATGGTTTCAACCACTTGAATAGCTTCTGCTTCCGGTTGTACAGATGCTTCCGGCTCACCATTAAACTCTGTTTCTTCGACGGCAGATTCGCTGATTAAATAATCGCTTATACTGCGTTCAGGCTGATTGCTGACATGCGCATTGACTTGTGCATCAAAAATCGGTACTTGGATTTTATGTTCAAAAGCAGGCGGCTCGGGGATATCAATTGGCGCAATCGAGGTTTGGAAAACAGGCGGTTCGGGAATATCGGTTTTGGCCATAGGGACAACCGGAACGGCAGGCGGCTCGACTACGGTTGCGTTTGGCGCGGCAGGTCGGGAGATATAAGGGGATTTTTTAACAGGCGCAGCCGGTTTCGGACGGGATGGCATTGCCGGTGCGGCAGGTTTTGGTGCAACAGCTTCCGTAGCAGCTTGTTTACACGCCCATCTTTCGGCGGCCGCTTCGGTATGGCGAACTTGACGGCGCAGGCTGGCAGGACGGCTGATTTGTCCCAAGTTGGCTAAAATTTCGTCATTTTCGATGGTGCGCGGAGAGTAGTCGCGCAATGGGGCGACGGCCGCGGCCAGTTTGTGGCGTGCGGCGGTACGGCGGGCAAGGTTGTCGTGAATATCTTCCGCTTGGATTTCAGACGGGAATGCCTGCATGGAAGTATAGGGGAAGATGGCTTCTTTTTCAGCAGTCCTTAAGGCCGTCTGAACGGTTTCGATATGCGGCGCATTGGCTTCTGCCACGCGGACATTATTGGCGCGCGCCAAGGCACGCTCGCGTGTGCGGCGCAAGATAGGGTCGTTGTAGTCGATGATTTCCATGCCTGTCATCGGCAGGGATGAAGCACGCAACAATGGGGTTTCGACTTCGTCTTTGTAAATCGGCGCATTTTTTTCGGCCAAATGCTCGTTCCATTCTTCAACCGCTGCTTCATGCAGGGAACGTGTGGCTTCTTCTAATGTGATTTCTTCAAAATTGCTGTTTTGCACCAAAGACGGGCTGTATTCGGGCGTTTCCATTTGTGCAAACGGCGTGATTTTAGGAATACGTTCCGGTTTGGCAGATTTGCGGGTTTTAGGCGCAACTTTGATTTCTTCTTCGGTCGCTGCGATGTGTTCCGGCTCTTCGGTAACTGGCTCTGTTGTGTGCTCTTCATCTGTTTCGGCGTGTTGCGTTTTATTGTGTTCGAGCGCGGAAAGCAGGCGGATGCGGGCGATTTTATGGTTGTCGGCAGAGCGCTTGTTCATGCTAAACAAACGTTTCAGGCTGTTCAGTTGGTCGGAAAAAGCAGCTGAGCTGTCTTCTTCGTTTAATTCTTGTTCGTCGCCACTGAGTCGGGCCAATTCTTGGCGCCACTTTTGCTCTTGTTTCTGGCGCCACCAGAACAAGCCGGCTATGACAGCCAGCAGAATTAAAGCCAATATTGTCCAAAGCATGCGTCCATCCCCTTAATTAAACGGCAAAGTCCGTTATTCTAACGCTTTTTTCGGGTAAACAAAACCAGCCGAAACAAGCTTTAACGGCAAAGGCAGACAGGATTGTCAAAGCTATGGCTTGAGACGCGTATAATAGGCCGTCTGAACATTTTGCGGATGAGATGATGATTTTTCAAAACGGATGGTTTCCCGTTGGGGTCGTGATGGCGGCATGGCCTGTGTTGCTGGTGATTTTTGCTTTGTGTGCAAAGCAGGCATGGGTGTCGGTATCGCAGCATCGTTCCGCATTTTTGGTGGCTGCCGTGATGTTGCCGCTGGCTTGGAGTTTGAATGCCTCCCCGGAAAGCGGGCAACTGGCCGGCATGAGCTATCATCTGCTTGCTTTAAACCTGACGGCTTTAATGCTGGGCACCTCTGTCGCGTTCTGCCTTGGCGTTTTACTGTTTTTTCCATATTTGTGGCTTTGGGGCGATTGGCATATGTTTCCCATTAACGCCTTGTCTGTATTGCTTCCGCCTTTGTTGGTGAACTTGGGTTTCCGCCATTGGGTATCGCGATTGCCTGCCAATATCTTTATCTTTATTTTTCTGAATGGTTTTTGGGCTGCGGCGGTCGGCATGGTGTTTACCGGCATAATTTTGGTCGGTTTGTTGGACTGGGCGGATGTGTTTGATACATCGGTATTGTGGAAAACCGCCTTTCCTGTTTTCTTCTTAATCGCTTGGGCAGAGGCATTTTTGAGCGGTATTTCAACAGCTATTTTTATCGCGCTCAAGCCGCAATGGATTTGTACTTTTGATGACGACAGGTATTTGAAATCCACGCCTAAGATTTGGCAATAAGATATGAAGGTATCCTTGCTTGGTTTTCAGACGGCCTAAATGACCGGATGGCCTGTTTTTGAATTGAATTTTTAACTTGTTATGTTTGCTTATATTTTTCCCATTGTTTGCGGTGCCGCTGTCGGGGCTGTATTGCGTTGGCTGTTTGGCTTGTTGCTGGTGTTTTCTGCGCCTTTTTCTATTGGTACATTGGCGGCAAACTGGTTGGGTGCGCTGCTGATTGGTGTATTGGCGGAACTCTTAACCGATCCGCAATGGCGTTTGCTTTGGATTACCGGCTTTCTCGGCAGCTTGACCACATTTTCAGGTTTTTCAGTGGAGATGGTGGGCTTGATGCAGGCGCAACGTTGGGGCATGGCTGCGATGGCAAGCTGTCTGCATGTTTTCGGTTCGTTTGGTTTGACGGCGCTGGGGATTAAACTGACGCAGATTTGGAAGTAAACAAAAATAACAGGGTGCAAAATTGCACCCTGTTATTTTTTATAGGCATTTAATCAATGCCAATAGGCAAACAGACGGTTTCTTGACAATAGGTTTTGCCGGACTCGCTTAAGTGTGCCGGTTTGTAGGCGGCAAAGGTGTAGGTCAGGTCTGCGCGGAATGTGTCGGGATCGGCTTCGGCGGTGTCGCAGTTAAGACCGGTGGGAATATCGAGGGCGACTTTCAGGCCGTCTGAATGATTGAGTTGGCGGCAGAGGGCGGCGATTTCTGCTGGAAGTGCGCCGCTGAAGCCTGTGCCGAATATGCCTTCGATAATGATGTCGTAACCTTTTTTCAGACGGCCTTCCAGTTCTTGTGCGGATATCAATTCAATATGGGGCAAACCGTTAAGGCGTTCTCGATTGGTTTGAGCCAAGGGGGAGAGGTTTTCCCCGAGTGAAAACAGAATGTCGATGTGCCAACCTTGCGCCTGCATATATCTTGCCATGACTAAGCCGTCGCCGCCGTTGTTGCCTTTGCCGCAAACGATCAAGGCGCGTCCGGCTTGAGGGAGACGCTGCATGAGGTCTCGGGCGGCAGAGCTGCCGGCGTTTTCCATCAGTTGGTCGAAGCTTGTGCCTTTATCGACGGCTGCTTGTTCGCGTTCACGCATTTGGGCGGCGGTATAGACTTTCATGATTGGCTCTCTTTGTAGGAAGTTATTTGTCGGCGGTATTCATCAGGCGTAAGGCTTTCAGACGGCCTATTTCTTTTTGATATTCCGCCAGTCCGATAAATGTGCCGTCTCGGCTGTATACGCGGATGGGCTGTTCGGCAGAAATGTTTTCGGTAAACTGGGGGCGTTGGCCGTGTTTGAGCATGGTAACGGCGTAGTCGTTCAACTCAAGTTTGGGGAAATGTTGTACCAAAACATCGCAAGGCAGCAGCAGGGCATCGCGTTCGGCTTCGTCCAATTCTGCCAAGGCTTCGAGCGTGTGGCTTTGGGCAATGGTAAATCCGGCGGTTTCAGTACGGCGCAGGGCAGTCAGGTGAGCGAATGTGCCGATGTGTTTGGCGATGTCTTCGCTGAGGGTGCGGATGTAGGTACCCTTGCTGCAACGTACGTCTATCACGGCTTTGGGTGCATCAAATTTAGTGATATCAATGGAGTAAATGGTGATGTCGCGCGCTTTGCGTTCGATAACGATGCCTTTGCGTGCGTATTCGTACAGCGGCTTGCCTTCGTGCTTGAGGGCGGAAAACATCGGCGGCACTTGGCGGATATCGCCCGTTAAAGCTTGGCAGGCCGTCTGAAATTCGGACAATGAAATATCGGCGCGTGCGGTAGCAACGATTTCGCCTTCTGCATCGCCTGTGCTGCTGGCTTCGCCCAGTTTCAGCGTGGCCGTATAGGCTTTGTCGGCATCAATCAGATATTGGGCGAACTTGGTCGCTTCACCGAAGCAAACAGGCAAAAGCCCTGTGGCCAAAGGATCGAGTACGCCGGTATGCCCGGCTTTTTCGGCACGGAACAAGCGCCGTGCTTTTTGCAGGGCAGTGTTGCTGGAAAGGCCTTCAGGTTTGTCGAGGAGAAGGACGCCGTTGACCGGGCGTTTGGTGGGTTTATTGGTCATATTAATTAGGGAATATTAATGTTCAGGCCGTCTGAAAGGGTTCAGACGGCCTGCGTGTTTTAATCAATCAGTCTTCAACCGGTTTTTCCGCTGCCACTTGGTCAATCAGGCTGGAAATGCTCATGCCGCGTTCGAGTGATTCGTCGTATTTGAAGTGCAGCTCGGGCGTTTTGAAGAGTTTGATGCGTTTGGCCAATTCGCTGCGCAAATGACCTTTGGCGTGTTCCAAAGCTTCTTCGGTAATGTCGCGTGTGCTGTCGTCGAGGACGGTGTAGAACACGGTTGCGTGGCTATAATCTCGGGTGACTTCGACTTCGTTGATGGTGATGAAGCCTGCGCGCGGGTCTTTCAGGCCGGTGCGGACGAGTTCGGCAAGCTCGCGCATGATTTGTTCTTTGACACGGTCTTGGCGGGCGTAGCCGCGTTGGGGTTTTCTCATGGTTTTCCTTGATGTATGGCAGGCTGTCGTTTTCAGACGGCCTGCGGTTTGGATTTTGAAAAGCTGCCTATTATAACGGAGCGCGGTTTATTGTGCTTGAACCGAGAAAGGTATATCGATTTTTTGCCATTGCGCGCTTTCGTAGTCCAGTGCATCGGCGATGAGGGGGTGTTGCTCCAGCCATTGGGCGTTGATGCGCAAGATGAAGCTGTGGTTGTTTTCATCAACCCGAAGCTGGGTTTGTGGCGGCAAATCAAGCGGCAAACGCGAGCGGCAGAAGAGGGCCGCTAGGCGCAGGGACAATACGGCACACCACATGATTTCGTTATCGCCGATAATATCCGCCATTTTCTTGAGGTCGCCGCGATGGCCGATAACCAGTTGCGCCAAAATGGTTTGCTCTTTGCGTGAGAAGCCCGGCATATCGGCGTTTTCGAGAATATAGGCGGAGTGTTTGTGATAACCGGTATGGGCGATATCCAAGCCGATTTCATGCAGACGGCCTGCGCGGCTGAGGTATTGGTTCCACAGGGCAAGCTCTTGAACGGTTACGTTTTTGGCGTGGCACAGGCTGTTCATGAAGGCTTGCGCGGTATCAGCAACGCGTTTGGCTTGGTTGAGGCTGACGTGGTAGCGTTTTTGGAACTCGGCCGTTGTCTGCTCGCGCATATCGACATTGAGGCTGCGGCCGATTAAGTCGTAGAACACGCCGTCGCGGAGGGCGGCTTCGGTAACGGTCATTTTGGTCAGCGAGAGTTCTTCAAAAGCGGCCATCATCACGGCCAATCCGCCCGCAAAAACTTCGACGCGTTCGGGTTTGAGGTTTTCAAATTTGGCTTTTTTAACCGAACCGGCTTCGATAATCCTATCGGCAAGATAACGCATGCCTTGGGCAGTAATGTCGGCTTCTTGTGGCAATTCGGCTGCCAAAACGTCGCGTATGGATTTTGCCGAACCGGACGTGCCGATGGCGAAATCCCAACCGGTACGCTTCATCAGTTTGCTGATGCGCTGGATTTCGATACGCGCGGCGGAAACGGCGGCTTGGAAATCTTTGGTGGTCACTTTGTTTTGGAAGAAGCGCATGCTGTACGTTACGCAGCCCAAAGGCAGGCTTTCTGTGATCAGCGGTTGCAAATCCGAGCCGATGACAAATTCGGTCGAGCCGCCACCAATGTCGATAACCAGCATTTTGTCGCCTTTGGGCGGCAGGGTATGCACTACGCCGGTGTAAATCAGACGCGCTTCTTCGCGGCCGGCAATGACTTCGATGGGGAAACCCAGCGCCGCTTCGGCACGGGGCAGAAATTGGGCGATGTTTTTGGCGACACGGAAAGTATTAGTGGCCACCACGCGCACGTTTTCAGGCTGGAATCCGCGCAGGCGTTCGCCAAATTTTGCCAAACATTCCAAGGCTTGTTCTTGAGAGGCTTCGCTCAGGTTTTTTTGTTCGTCCAAGCCGGCGGCAAAGCGAACCATTTGTTTGAACGAGTCGATGACTTTCAGCTGGCCGTTGTTGTTTTCACAAATTTGCAGGCGAAAACTGTTGGAACCCAAATCGACGGAGGCTAAAACGTTGGCGGGAGTGGTGGTCATAAAAAATACCGCTTGATTAGAAAAACCTAAATGTTACTTGAGGCTGTATCACTTGACAATAAAAGGAATACAGCTCTTTGATTCTGCTCATAGATGTATTTTATAATGCTGATTTTAAGCAAATATATCAAAGGCCGTCTGAACTTTTCAGACGGCCTAAAAAGAGAAAACACATGAAATCGGAAAACCAAGATTCCTTATTTTTATCGCGTCGCCGCCTGTTGCAAGTGGGCGGAGCCATGCTTTTGACGCCTGCGGCCGCTTGGGCGGGGGCGCAACGTGAAGAAACGCTGGCCGATGATGTGGCGTCCGTGATGCGCAGTTCGATCAATAGCGCCAGCCCTGCGCGGCTGGTGTTTACCGATGCAAGGGAAGGGGAGCGTTGGTTGGTGGCGATGTCTTCCCGATTGGCACGCTTTATTCCCGATGAAGGCGAGCGCCGCCGCCTGCTGATCAATATCCAATACGAAAGCAGCCGCGCCGGACTCAATACTCAAGTGATTTTGGGTTTGATTGAAGTGGAAAGCGCGTTTCGCCAATATGCCATCAGCGGCGTGGGTGCGCGCGGTTTGATGCAGGTGATGCCGTTTTGGAAAAACTATATCGGCAATCCGTCGCACAACCTTTTCGACATCCGCACCAATCTGCGCTACGGCTGCACCATTCTGCGCCATTACAACAATATCGAAAAAGGCAATATTGTCCGTGCGTTGGCAAGGTTTAACGGCAGCTTGGGCAGCAACAAATATCCGAATGCCGTATTGGGTGCGTGGCGGAATAGATGGCAGTGGGGTTGATTCGGGATAAATGGGATAGGGCGGATCTTGCGTGAGGTCGTTTTTTGTTGAAACCGTTTTATACCGATGGAGCGGGTTTGCAATAAACGGCTTGCGATTTGACCCCATGCAATTCCTTTGAATCCTGTATAATCAGAAAATCTGTTAATTCACACTTTCAGACGGCCTTGCGCAAACTTGAGGCCGTCTGAAACATTATTTATGGCAAGAGATAACCGCATTCAAATGTTTCCGCACGAATGGCGTGCCAGTACCACACTTTCCGGCGTTTACGCACTGCGTATGTTGGGGATGTTTTTGGTGCTGCCTGTTTTGGCGATGTATGCCGCTTCGTTGCCCGGCGCAGAAAACAATAAAGCGCTGGTCGGTATGGCGATGGGTATTTATGGGCTGACACAGGCTTTGCTACAGCTGCCTTTGGGCATGGCTTCCGATAAGTTCGGCCGTAAAAAAGTGATTTATGCCGGCTTGATTGTGTTTGCGGCGGGTAGTTTTTTGGCCGCAGTTGCCGACAGCCTGCAGATGTTGGTTGCCGCTCGTGCCATTCAAGGCGCGGGTGCCGTCAGTGCGGCGGTAACGGCTTTGCTGGCGGATTTGACCCGTAACGAAGTGCGGACGCGTGCGATGGCGATGATCGGCCTGAGTATCGGCTTGACTTTCTCCGTCAGCCTAGTGCTTGCGCCGATGATTGCCAGCTTTATCGGCGTATCCGGCCTGTTTGCGTTGACCGGTATTCTGACGGTAATCAGTATCGGCGTGGTTGCCTGGATGACGCCTGATCCTGAAGTATCCAAAATGCACGAAGACACGCAGGCGCAGCCTTCGCGTATGGGCGAGGTATTGAAAAACCGCCAACTGCTCAATCTCGACTTTGGTATTTTTGCCTTGCATGCGGCGCAAATGGCTTTATTTACCGCATTGCCGTTTGCCATGACGCAGTTGGGTTTGGAAAAAATCCATCACTGGCAAGTTTATCTGCCGTCAACCATTACCGGCCTGATTATTATGGTGCCGCTGATTATCGTCGGCGAAACGCGCAACAAACTGAAACAAGTGTTTATCCTTGGTATCGTCTGCATTGCCGCGGCGCAAATAGGTTTGCTGTTTGGAATGCACTCGGTATGGTTGATTACCGCTTATCTGATTGTTTATTTTATTGGTTTCAATGTATTGGAAGCCAGTCTGCCGTCTATGGTATCGAAAATCGCGCCGTCCGATTTGAAAGGCACCGCGATGGGCGTGTATAACACCATGCAGTCGGTCGGCTTGTTTGTCGGCGGTGCAACTGGTGGTTTATTGTTCCAAAAATACGGTTTTGTAGGCGTATTTGCCTTTTGTAGCGTATTGATGTTGCTGTGGCTGGTATTGGCGGTCATTTCGCCGGCACCGAAACCTGTCAAAAACCTCAGCTATCCGCTTAACGCTGAATGGCAACAAAATCCGGATTTGCTCTACCAAAAATTGACCGAAATTGAAGGCGTTGAAAGCATCAGCTTTAGCGCAGACAAACAAACCATTTATATCAAGGCCTTGCAAAAAGGATTCAACCAAGAGGCCGCCGAAAAAATTATCACAGGAGTGTAAAATGTCATTGAATAAAGTTATCCTCATCGGCCGCCTCGGCCGTGACCCGGAAGTCCGCTATATGCCCAACGGCGAGGCCGTCTGTAACTTTAGCGTTGCCACCAGCGAAACGTGGAACGACCGCAACGGCCAACGTGTAGAACGTACCGAATGGCACAACATCACCATGTACCGCAAACTTGCCGAGATTGCCGGTCAATACCTGCGTAAAGGCAGCCAAGTGTATCTGGAAGGCCGTATCCAAAGCCGTAAATACCAAGGTAAAGACGGCATCGAGCGCACCGCTTACGACATTATCGCCAACGAAATGAAAATGCTCGGCGGCCGCAACGACAACAGCGGCGGCGCACCATACGATGATGGCTACAACCAAGGCGGTCATTCCAGCCAAAGCGGTTACCAACAAGCGCCACAACAGCAATACCAATCTGCTCCGACTCAAGAACCCCCAGCCGCTCCAGCCCGTCGTCCCGCTCCGGCACAACCAACCGCTCCGGTTGATGATATCGACGACGATATTCCATTTTAATCATTGAGTAATACAAAAGGCCGTCTGAAAAATATACTTTCAGACGGCCTTTTATTGATTGCACTACACTTTTAAGATTTTCCGGCTTTATCTCCGATTTTGCTTTCTTTGCCTTGAATTAGGTTTTGAATATTGCTTTTATGGCGGTACAACACCAATGCGGCAATGAATACGG
>ERZ773233.1453-NODE-1453-length-13824-cov-16.237345_pt1 | contig 13824 bp, 15 predicted proteins | sample MGYA00580991_ERZ773233 | MGnify/ENA primary metagenome ERZ773233 (study PRJEB29015, sample SAMEA2738178) | human oral metagenome | biome: human oral; feature: human-associated habitat; material: saliva | place: China | collected 2161 ...
TCATTGCTGACATTAAAGAAGCAACTGTATTAGAATTAAACGACTTAGTAAAAGCTATCGAAGAAGAATTTGGAGTAACAGCAGCAGCTCCTGTAGCTGTAGTAGCTGGTGGCGCTGGCGAAGCTGCAGAAGAAAAAACTGACTTCACTGTAGAATTAACTTCTGCTGGAGACCAAAAAATTAAAGTAATCAAAGTTGTTCGTGAAGCAACTGGATTAGGATTAAAAGAAGCTAAAGCATTAGTTGATGGCGCTCCTGGCGTATTAAAAGAAGGCGTAGCTAAAGAAGAAGCTGAAGCATTAAAAGCTCAATTAGAAGAAGTTGGCGCTTCAGTAACATTAAAATAATTTTTAATGACACTTTCAAAGGTCGGACTATCCAGTCCGGCCTTTTTTGATTGAAGTATCCGAGTTCATTTTGATGAAAAGAATAATGCTGTGTTTTTTGAGCGCTTAGGTTACAATAGGAATAGAAACGGTAGTGGAAAGGAAGCTTTTTGATGAAATTTCATGAATTTGGAGATAATCATAATCCTCATATTATATTAATTCATGGTGGAGGAAATTCGTGGTGGAATTATTTGCGACAAGCACGTCTTCTGTCAGATAAATACCATGTGATTTTACCAGTGCTAGATGGACATGGTGAGAAGTATCAATATGAATATGTGTCCACTGAGCAATCTGCACAGGAGCTTCTGGGGTATATAAAAAATCAATGCAATGGTCATGTTTTTGCGATTGGCGGAGTATCTCTTGGTGGACAAATCGTCATGGAGTTACTTTCGTTAGATTCTCATATAGCTGACAAAGCCATTATTGATGGAAGTCTCTGCATTTCGCAACCGAAATTGGCAAAAATGAGTCTCTTTTTTGTAAAATGTTTTGGGAAGTTAATGTTTGGTAAGGCTGCATGTAAAATGCAATTGAAACTCATGAGAAAGATGTATCCTAAAATGGCTTATCCAGAAGAATTAGAAAACTACTATTTGGAGGATATGCCACGATTGCCGATGAAGACATTAGAGACGATTTACAAAACCTATATGGCAAGCTATCATCTGAAACCTGCGATTTCAGATAGTTCAGCAGAGGTTCTCTATATTTATGGAGAAAAAGAAATAAAGTGTGTGAAGGAGTCGGCAAAACTATTTCAGAAAATGCATCCCAATTGTACTTTATACGAAGCAAAGGGATATAATCATGGATATTTATCTACTTATCTTCCTGTGGAGTGGATGGAATTAGTAACGCCTTTTTTAGAAAGAGAAGAGTAGTATTAAAAGGAAAGGAGGGCTAGCGATGTCGATTACGAGTCATATTGTCCGAACGCTATTTACGATTGGGGACTTAAAACGAGACTTGGGTTGGAAGAAACCATGGAATGTAGACAGTGTGGAGAATTTAAGTTATGGATCATGCGACAAGTGGCATTTACTGGATGTTTACCGTCCAAGGAAAGCGACGGGGCCCCTTCCTGTCATTATCAATATTCACGGAGGCGCTTGGGTATATGGAGATAAGAAGGTATATGCTCCGTATTGTATGTATTTAGCCAGTCGAGGTTTTGCAGTCGTGAATGCGAGTTACCGATTAGCTCCAAGACACACTTTTCCTGCTCCTTTAGAAGATGTGGGAGCTATGGTAGAGTGGGTATTTCATCACGCAGATGAGTATGGCTTCGATCTTTCGAATCTTTTCTTTGTGGGAGATTCTGCAGGAGCGCATTTGGCGACGGCGTATACGGCTATTCAGTTGAATGACGCCTATGCGAAAAGTTTTCCTGGGATTAAAGTAGCAAAAAGGTTTGTTCCGAAAGGATTGCTCTTAAACTGTGGAGTATTTGATATGGAAGCCGAGTGGAAGAAGCAAGGACGCGCGTTGACACCATTTCTAACGGATTTACTTGGTGAGAAACCAACCGTTGAAGCTGTGAAGCAAATGAGCCCTGCACAGTATATTACTTCAGATTTTCCGCCTGTTCATATGACAACGAGTAATGGAGACTTCTTACGAAAGCATTCCTATCGATTAAAGGAAGTGTTAGAGAAGAAGGGCGTGGAAGTCGTGTTTAAGGAATACGGAGAGAGAAAGAAACCTCAAGGGCATGTATTCCATTTAAATCTGAAAAATAAAGTGGGACAATCCTGCAACCAAGAGCAAATGAAATTCGTACGAAAAATAATGGAACGCTCGTAAAGAGGAATCAAAGCAACAAGTTGCTTTGATTTTTTTTTTGAAATTAAAATAAAAGAGTTGCATTTTATAAAAGGACGCGTTAAACTTGTTCTTGTATCAGATACAACATAAAGAAAGGAGCATGTCAATGGACACAAAGTTCTCCGTAGCATTACATATTCTAGCGATGATTAGTGAAAGTCGTGATATTCTTAGCTCGCAGGCACTTGCTGAGAGTGTTGGAACGAATCCAAGTTATATCCGCAAAGTCATTGCCCTACTAAAGAAAGCAGAGATTATTAGTTCACAACAAGGAAAATCAGGATATGAACTTACAAAATCACCACGCGAAATTAGTTTATTAGAAATCTATTTTGCGACCCAAGAAGTGGACGGAATCACACTATTTCCAATTCATCAAAACACAAACGTAGCTTGTCCGGTTGGAAATCATATTGAAGCTGCCATTTCACCTATTTTTGCAAGCGTGGAAGAGCAGCTAGAAAAAGAATTACAGACAAAGACAATGCAAGACATCATCGACAATCTTTATGATGTCGCTAGTAAAAAGTAAAACTGACTTGGCAACAAGTCAGTAAAATATTAAACAACATGTATCAATAAGTGATACAAGGAAGAGGGAAAACCAAAATGAAAGCAGCACAACATACAATTTATAACAAAGAAAATATTATTTTAAACATTACAAATATTGAAAAACCAACCATCCGTAACAATCAAGTGTTGGTAAAAGTCAAAACCGCGGGTGTAAATCCGATAGATAATATGATTTCTAGAGGAGAAGTGAAACTCATTGTCCCGTATTCATTGCCGCAAACAGCTGGAAATGAAGTGGTAGGGATTGTGGAAGAAGTTGGCGCTCATGTTACAAAATTCAAAACAGGTGACCGCGTGTTCGGTAGACTTCCATTGGAAGCCATTGGGGCGTTTGCTGAATATGTGGCGGTTGATAGCGACGCATTGGCATTTGTTCCAGACTACTTATCAGACGAAGAGGCAGCTGCTGTTCCGTTAACGGCTTTAACCTTTATGCAAGCTTTAGAATTAATGAACGCTGAAGCAGGGAAGACTATCTTTATTTCTGGTGGTACCGGAGGAGTCGGTGGAATGGCTATTCCGATTGCAAAAGCAAAGGGTCTTACAGTGATAACAAATGGAGATGCTTCTAATAAAGAACGCGTCCTATCCATTGGAGCAGACCGATTCATCGATTACAAAACAGAAGATTATACAGAAACCGTTAGTGATGTTGATTACGTATTAGATACTCTTGGTGGAGCAGAAACAGAAAAACAAATGTCAATCATGAAAAAAGGTGGGCATTTAGTATCTTTAAGAGCGATGCCGAATGGAGCTTTTGCTAAAGAAATGAATTTACCAAAATGGAAACAATTTTTATTCGGTCTTGTAGGTCGAAAATTTGATAAGATGGCTCAAAAATACGGCGTTTATTATCATTTCATTTTCGTTCGTAGTAATGGAGCGCAATTGCAAGAAGTCGCAGATATCTTTACAAAATTGGAAATTAAACCATCCGTTGATACTGTATTTACATTCGACGAAGTAAATGCAGCACTAGATAAAGTTGCAAATGGTCGTTCACGCGGAAAAACAGTATTAAAATTTTAAAAAGGGAAAATAAAATGTCTTATATTACAACAGCAAATCAGTATATTACGGTAGGGGGAAATCAAATTGCATACCGTGAATTAAGTAAAGGAAAGTCTGAATATCCATTAGTGATGCTCGTTCATTTAGCTGCAGTTCTCGATAATTGGGATCCAAAATTATTAGATTTAATTGCACAAGAGCATCATGTGATTGTCATGGATTTACCAGGAGTGGGAGGAAGCCAAGGGAAAGTAGCGGATACGATTCCAGGGATGGCTTCTCAAACGATTGAAATTATCAAAGCGTTAGGGTACGACAAAATCAATTTATTAGGATTATCAATGGGTGGAATGATTGCACAAGAAGTCGTTCGTTTAGATGGAAGTCTAGTGAATCGTCTTATTTTAGCAGGAACAGGACCTCGTGGTGGCGTAGAAATGGATAAAGTAACAGGAAAGACTTTTAGATTTATGTTCAAAGCGGCATTACACCGTGTTGACCCAAAACGTTATATTTTCTATAACCATGACGAACAAGGCGGGGTAGAAGCTGCGAAAGTTCTTAGCCGTATGGGAATGCGTAAGAAAGAAGATGCGGATAAAGAGATGAATGTCCCAGGGTTCCTTACACAATTAAAAGCGATTAAACGTTGGGGGAAAGACGCACAAGATTCTCTTGAATTTATTACGCAACCTACTTTAATTATCAATGGAGATAATGACTTACAAGTTCCAACTGCGAATTCTTATGAAATGCACGAGAAAATTGCAGGAAGCAAATTGATTATTTATCCAAACGCAGGTCATGGATCAATTTTCCAATATGCTGAAGAATTCTCTAAAGAGTTATTAGCATTTTTGGCAGAGTAAACTATATAAAACACAAAAACTCGAAGCGGATTTCCGTTTCGAGTTTTTCCTATTATTTTAGAAGATTTTGAATCAAGTAGTGAAATTAATTTTTAACAATGTGAAATAAATATTAAAATCCTATTTCAATGATAGCGCTTTTATGATAAACTGGTATCAGAAGGAAGTGGGATGATGGTAGATTTAATTAAGTTAGATACTGAAAAAAATAATCAACACACCATAGATATCGATGCTGTATCAACGGAGGAAATCCTACGAAAAATTAATAATGAGGATAAGACGGTTGCTTCAATCGTTGAAGAGAGTATAGGAGATATCTCCATTCTAGTTGATCAGATTGTAGATCGAATGAAAGTCGGTGGACGTCTGTTTTATATTGGTGCAGGAACATCGGGAAGGCTAGGAGTGTTAGATGCGGCAGAATGCCCTCCAACATACGGTGTTGATAAAGGACTAGTTGTTGGAATTATGGCTGGCGGAGATAACGCTATGTTTACAGCTCAAGAAGGTGCAGAAGACTCTCTAGAACTGGCTGCAAAAGACTTAGCTGCATATAATCTTTGCGAAAAGGATAGTGTTATAGGGCTTGCAGCTAGTGGTAGAACGCCTTATGTACTTGGCGGTTTGCGCTACGCACGACAAGTTGGTGCGTTGACTGGAACTATTTCTTGTGTGAAGAATGCAGAGATTTCGGAATCTGCGGATTATCCGATTGAGGTAGTGACTGGTGCAGAGGTGATTATGGGATCAACTCGAATGAAAGCAGGAACAGCCCAAAAATTAATATTAAATATGATTTCAACCAGTGTCATGATTAAACTTGGTAAAGTTTATAAAAATTATATGGTTGATGTGAAACCAACAAACAAAAAATTAGTGATTCGATCAAAAAATATGATTCGTACACTGACAGGAGTCGATGAAGAAAGAGCGGAACTGCTTTATGAACAAAGTGGTCGTAGCGTGAAGAAAGCACTTATTATGGAAATAATGGATGTTGATAGAGACACAGCGGAAGAAGCTCTTTCAAAAGGGGATGGACATATTAAACGGGCTATCCAATATTTAGGAGGTGATGTTTAGTGCAAGATATGGAATTAATTGTTTTCGAAATTATTAGTAACGGAGGAAATGCCAAAGCTTTAGTGTATGAAGCGATGGAAGAATCCGAAAAAGGTAATTTTGAAGAGGCTAGAAAATTACTTGAAGAGGCAGATAGTTTTTTAAATAAAGCCCATCAAGTTCAAACCGATTTAATTCAAAAAGAAGCAGCAGGTGAAAAGAATGAAGTTTCAGTACTATTTGTACATGCGCAAGATCACTTAATGACTTCGATAGAGGTAAGAACTCTAGCAGAAAATGTAATTCGAATGAATGAAAGACTTTGGAAGTTAGAGCATAAATAGTAAGGAGAAAACGATGGCTAAATTTAGAAAATGGACTGTTAAGAACATGGACCAGAAAAAACAATATAAGACAGCGATGGGAACTACAGACTATGATATTCCGATGTTTGGTTATAAAAGTGTATTGCTTATTATTACCGCAATGGTAGTATCAATGTTTGTGATTCCGGCAATTTGCGATTTGATTCATATTGATTTTAAATGGCCTTTTGTGATCATTGGAGGCCTCATTGCAGGTTTCTCAGTTTCATTTTCTCAATACTTTGTAAACTCTAAAAAAGGAATTACGAAAGCCTTTTGGTGGGTTGGAGGTATTTGGAGTATTGTTATCGGAATTATTTATTATTTTATCGTAATGACCGGAGTAATTTTATAAGCGACTGGAGGTGAAAGGTATGAAAATTTTATTAGTTTGTTCAGGAGGTATGTCTAGTGCGATTGTGGCAAAAGCCTTACAAGAAGCAGGGACAAAAGAAGGATTAGATATTCAAGTTGAAGAATGCGGAACTCAAGCTTTTGCTGAAAAAGTAAAAGATGGTTATCAAATTTCACTTGTAGCGCCTCAAATTCGACACCGTTATGATGTGTTGAAAGCTAGTGCAGATGAAGCAGGTGTTCCTTGTTTATTGATCAAACCACAAGGATATACTCCATTAGGAGGACCAAAACTACTTCAACAAATCAAAGAAGAATTAAAAATATAATAAGGAAAGTGGGGATATTTTATGTTTGATAAAATCACAGAATTTATGGATACAAAGCTATCGACACCGATGGCAAAATTAGCAGAACAACGCCATTTAAGAGCGATTCGTGATGGTATTATTGCAACTTTACCAATTATTGTCGTTGCGTCAATGTTTTTAGTAATTGCCTTTCTTCCAAACTCAATGCCAAAAGAATGGGGAATTACTCAATTTATTCAAGCAAACCAAGCTAAAATCTTATTACCTTACCGTGTATCAATGTACATTATGACGCTATATGCGGTATTTGGTATTGGATACTCGCTAGCATCGTCTTATGATTTAGATGGTTTATCAGGTGCTATCTTAGCAGAATTAGCATACTTACTAACAATCATTCCTAAAGCAATTCCAGCGGCTTCTGCAGAAGTAAAAGCTTTAGCAGAAACTAGCGAGCCTTTAAAAAACTATTTATCTTCATTACCTTCGGGATTTGTACTCCCTATGAGTAATCTGGGATCCGCGGGTATGTTTATTGGTATCTTATCTGCATTCGTGGCAGTTGAAGTATATCGTTTCACTCAAAAGAGTGGATTCAAGATTTCAATGCCACCACAAGTACCTGCGTCAGTTGCACGTTCTTTTGAAGCATTAACACCAACAGTAATCGTATTATTATTCGTTTCAACAATTACAATGTTCATCGGTATTGATGTTCATAAAATTGTAGGTAGTATTGTTGCTCCATTAGTACAAGCAACAGATTCAATCTTCTCTGTTATCGTAGTAATTTTCTTATCACAATTCTTCTGGTCATTTGGTATTCACGGTTGGTCAATCGTTGGATCTCTTGCACGTCCATTATGGTTAGTGTTGCTAGAAGAAAATACTACAGCGTTTGCGAATGGTTCTGCAATCCCTAATATTGCTGCTGAACCTTTCTATCAATGGTTTGTAATGATTGGTGGTTCTGGGGCAACTATCGGATTAGCTATCTTACTAATCTGGCGCTCTAAATCTGCATATGGTAAATCTCTCGGTAAGACAGCATTTATTCCAGCAGTATGTAACATTAATGAGCCTTTAATCTTCGGTACACCAATTGTATTAAATCCACAATTAATCATTCCATTTATTTTAGCTCCATTAGCAAATGGGGTAGTAACTTGGATTGCAATGTCTACAGGTTTAGTAAACAAAGTGGTGGCAAGTGCGCCTTGGACACTTCCTGGACCAATTGGAGCATTCCTAGCTACAGGTAGTGACTGGAGAGCGATTGTATTAAACGTAGTATTAATTTTATTATCAATTTTAATTTACTATCCATTCTTTGCAATGTACGACAAATCGTTACTAGCTCAAGAGCAAGAGCAATAAGAATGAATCTCTTAGCCCTGTTCTAGTAGCAGGGCTTTTCTATATTTTAGCGTAAGGAGAAGATGAATGAGACGATTAGGTATATCTATTTATCCTGAAAAAAGTACTCTAGATGATATTAAAAGATATCTGAAAAAAACAAGTGAGTGTGGCTTTTCTAGAATTTTTTCGTGCTTACTATCTGTGAATAAACCAGCAGAAGAAATCAAAAAAGAATTTACTGAAATTAATGAATATGCACACTCACTCGGATTTGAAGTCATTGTAGACGTTTCACCTCGAGTATTTGGAGAACTGAACATTTCCTACAAAGACTTATCTTTCTTTAAGGAAATTGGAGCAGATGGAATTCGTCTAGATGCAGGTTTTTCAGGGTTAGAAGAGTCGATTATGACGTATAATCCGGAAGGGTTAATTATTGAAATCAACATGAGTAATAATGTTCATACACTAGATACGATTATGGATTACAGACCAAATAAATATAAATTATATGGTTGTCATAATTTTTATCCACACCGCTATTCTGGTTTGAACTTAGATTTCTATAAAGAATGTACGAGACGATTTAGTCAGTATGGAATAAAAACTGCAGCGTTTGTTACTTGTGCTGATAAAAATGCATTTGGTCCTTGGCCAACAACTGAGGGTTTACCAACTTTAGAACTTCATCGTGAATTGCCATTAGATGTGCAAATTAAACATCATATTGCGATGGAATTAGTGGATGATATTTTGATTTCTAACTGCTATCCAACGGACGAAGAATTGCAATCTCTGCAAGGGATTAATTTAGATTTGGTAACTTTTGATGTTGAATTAGTGGATGGAATTCCAGAAGTTGAAAAGAAAATTGTACTAGAGGAATTCCACTTTAATAGAGGGGATCAAAATGATTACTTTATTCGTTCAACACAGAGCCGTGTGAAATATAAAGGACATCGTTTTGACGTGTTTAATGCTCCTAATCAGATTCGTAGAGGGGATATTATTATCGAAAGCAGCGAATACGGTCATTATGCAGGCGAGTTACAAATTGCCTTGAAGGATATGGAGAATTCAGGTAAAACAAATGTTGTCGGAAAAGTAGTAGATATAGAACACTTTATTTTAGATGAATTAAAACCATGGCAAAAATTTAAATTTAGATTAGGATAAATGCAATGGATAAAAAACAAAGAATATTATGGGGCGGAGCTACCGCTTCAAGCCAATATGAGGGCGGTTTTTCAAGTGCAAAAGGGTTAGATACGCAAGATTGCCGAGCATACTTACCACGAACTTCGAATGCAACCGAAGAAACGCGATTATTAACGAAAGAAAAAATTGAAGAAGCTAAAAGTTTGAATAGCAACAAGTATTATCCGTTTAGAAATGGAACAAAAGGTTTTGACCATTTGGAAGAAGATATTGAATACTTAGATGAGTTAGGGTTAGATGTATATCGTTTTTCTATTAGTTGGGCAAGGCTTTTTCCAAACGGAGTAGAAGAAGTGCCTTCTCCAGAAGGTGTCGCTTATTATGATCAAGTTTTTAATCTTTTAGCAGAAAAGGGAATCAAAATTTTTCTAACGCTCAATCATTATGCAATGCCGATTTATTTGGTAGAACAATATGGTGGTTGGAAAGGAAGAGAATGTATCGAGCATTTCATGCGTTTTGCTACCTTTGTTTTTGAAAGATGGGGGAACTTAGTCGAATATTGGTTACCATTTAACGAGATTAACGCAGGATACTTTAGTCCTTACAATGGTGTGGGGTTATTGAAAGGTGAAAATGGATTTGATTTATCTGATGTATTCCAAGCCCTGCACCATCAATTCGTCGCAAGTGCTAAAACGATAAAATTAGCTAGAGAAATGAAACTTCCAGGCCGTTTTGGGTCCATGATTGCGTGTTTCTGTTACTATCCGTTAACTAGTAGACCAGAGGATAATCTAAAACTAGTTTTTGAAGAACAAATGAACCAATGGTACTGCATGGATATTTTATCTAAAGGAGAGTATCCATATTATGCAGAAACCTTCTTTAAAAACAAAAATATTGTTCTAAACATTACGGATGAGGACAAGAAACTATTAAAAGAGAATACTTGCGACTTTGTTTCAATTTCTTTCTATACATCATCTGTAATTACTGTGGAAGAAGCAGATAAAACAGCTGGAAATTTGGTAGTTTCCACTAAGAATCCTTATTTAAAAGCAAGTGAATGGGGATGGCAAATTGATCCGGTTGGTCTTAGAACCTCATTACATAAAGTGTATGAACGATACGGAAAACCAGTAATTGTGTCAGAAAATGGATTAGGCGCACGTGATTTACTGACTGAAAGTGGGAAAGTTCATGATGATTATAGAATTGATTATATGAAAAGTTATTATGAACAAGCACAATTAGCTCTAGAAGATGGAGTTCCACTTGAAGCCTATATTGCTTGGGGAATTATTGATATTGTCTCTGCGGGAAGCTGTGAAATGGATAAACGCTATGGTGTTATCTATGTAGACGCAGACAATCTAGGTAATGGAACTTACAAGCGATATAAGAAAGATAGTTTCTATTGGTATAAAGACTTCATTCAAAAATATAAAGAAGAAAGTAACGGTTAAAGAAATGATGTTTCTTTAACGGTTAAAGAGAGTGTGTTGTATGAGTGTGTTGTATAAAATAAATAGCTCGATGGATGCTTTTACGGAAACAGAACGCACCATAGCAGAGTTTATTATTTCAAATAAGCATGTAGTGCTTGATGCGAATGCTAAAGAATTAGGAGAAATTACAAAAACTTCTGCAGCGGCCTGGGTTCGATTTTCAAAGAAAATGGGTTATAAAGGATTACCTGCATTTAAGGTAGAACTTGCTAAAGAAAATCATTCCTATACAAGTGAAGATGATATCGAGACCTTTTTAAATCCCCAAGATTCATTAATAACACTACTCCAAAAAACAGAAAATATGTTAACTCAGAATATCAAAGAAACATTTGCTTTGCTTGATTATCATGCTCTAGAAAAAGCGATTGAATCTATTAACAAAGCAAAGACCGTTTATTTATTAGGAGTTGGTGGAAGCAGTGTTGTTTGTTTAGATTTCTATCATAAAATGACACGTATCCATCAGGAAATCATATACGATCGTGATTTACATACATTAATGGCACGTGTAGCGCAGTTGGATAAAGATGATGTTGTCATTGCTATTAGTTATAGTGGCGAAACAGAGTCTATAAATTCGATTGCCAAAGTTGCAAAAAAACTTGGGGCCAAAATTGTAGGAGTTACAAAGTATAATTTAAAATCGACTTTATCAACTTTGTCAGATATCCGATTGTTTGTTCCGGTAGAAGAAAAAGAAATTCGTTTAGGTTCTATTACTTCTCGGAATAGTTTATTAACGATTACCGATTTACTGTATTACGGAATTGCAAAGAAAGATTTTAATGTTACAAAAGACTTGCTTGTTAGAACACGACAATTTATTAAGGAGGTTCAATAATGCTGGCAGTAGGGTTAATGTCTGGAACGTCTTTAGATGGTGTGGATACAGTCCTTTGTGAAATCACGGGGTATGATGAGTCCACAGAAGTAAAACAATTAAACTTTATTACGGTAGATATTCCGGAGAGTTTAAGAGCAAAAATAAGAAAATGCTGTAGCAGAGAATTAATTCCGGTGGATTTAATTTGTTCGTTGAATTTTGAATTAGGATATCTTTTCGCAGACGCTGTAAAGAGCCTGTGTAAAGATGCGAATGTGAAGTTGGAAGATCTTTCTTTTATAGCAAGTCATGGACAAACCATTTTCCATATTCCAAAAGCCTATGACGATTATGTGCCGAGCACCTTACAAATTGGAGAGGCAGCGATTATAGCGAATGAATGCAAAACTAAAGTTATTTCCAATTTTAGAGTCATGGATATGGCTGTCGGTGGTGAAGGAGCTCCATTGGTACCTTATAGTGAGACTTTATTATACAGTGAAGAAAATCAAGCGGTTGCTTTGCAAAACATTGGAGGCATTGGAAATGTAACGGTCCTTCCCAAAAAAGGGGACACTAAAAAAGTCATCGCTTTTGATACAGGACCAGGAAACATGATGATTGACGAAGCCGTACGAACTTTTTACGGCAAAAAATATGATACGGATGGCTATTATGCACGACAGGGAAATCTGATTCCATCGTTAGCAGCAGAATTAAAGGATATTTCAATTTGGAGATTCCAAAAACAACGGGTAGAGAAATGTTTGGAGAGCATTTTACAAAATCCATTCTTGAAAAATATCATTCCTGTGAACCGAATGATTTGATTCATACATTTACTTGGTTTACGGCCTACTCGATTGCCTATCATTATAAAAAATATTTAATTTCTGAATATGGTTTAAAAAAATGTATTATTGGTGGTGGTGGAGCCTATAATTCTTATTTACTAGAACTTATCAGAAATGAGATTCCGGAAGTAACGGTAATGACACAGGAAGAGCATGGTTTTTCTTCTGAAGCAAAAGAAGCTTTAGCGTTTGTGATTCTTGGAAATCAGACTTACCATAGAAGCCCTTCTAATGTTCCTTCTGCAACTGGAGCGAAGAAGAGTGTTATTTTAGGGCAAATTACGTACCCTACTCTATAAATAAAACACACTCTCGGTAGCAGGGCGAGAAGGAATCATTTGAAGCTCTTTGTGAAAAGTTTGCAATGCTGAAATACAACTGTTGAGTATAGTCACATTGTTTTTGATCACACTTCCCTCAAAAGCAACTGGAATAATGCTGTCATTATTGCAAGATAGTAAAGTATTTGCAATATCTTTTCCAGCCTGCTCAGCAAGGGTATGTAAAAAGTAATTTGCATCAAAAGTGGTACAGAAGGTGGCGAGTTTTGCGACTTCTGTTTTAGGTTTGGAGTACACAGTTTGTATAATGGAAGTTCTGTCAGGGAATCGCTCTTCTAGAGTAGGAATCAGTTCGCTAAAGTCTAAAGGAGATTCTGAAAAATCAAGATAATGAATATAGGTAGTTAAAATTTTCTTGCCAATCCAATAGCCACTACCTTCATCCCCTAAAATATGTCCCCATCCTCCTTTTTGAATAAATTCTCCATTCTTTCGTGAAAGAAGAGAGGAACCCGTTCCAGCAATGAATAAATTTCCGTCCTGATTCTTAAAAGTAGCGATATGACTCATTTTTAAATCGGAATCTACGACAAATTTGCAAGGGATTCTTTCTTTAAAAGCGCAGGTGAGTTCTTGAATTATTGTACCTGCTCCAGCCATTCCAATCGATATTATCGAAATATCCATGTAGTTGAGTTTATTTTGAGATAGTAACTTCTCAATGACTCGCAAAACATTAGAAACAGCGAGCTCAAAGTTGACAATGGGATTGCCCATCTCTCCAATTAATTCATCAATGATTTGATTATCTTTATATAAAACACCTTTGGTCTTTGTTCCTCCAGCATCTATGCCAATTTTCATAATAACGGTCCTCTCAATTTTTATCTGTTTAGTGAATAGGGGAATTTTTAGGGATGTTTACTTCCGTAATTGGTGAGTAAATTTATAACTGGTTTCTAAAATATCATTTTGGAGACTATCTTCCTTTTGGAGAAGCCCTAAATAGAGTAAGTCCACTAAAAATAATGAATCGTTTCGGCTAGTGATAGCGGCAGAACG
>ERZ773233.1455-NODE-1455-length-13809-cov-3.947288_pt1 | contig 13809 bp, 14 predicted proteins | sample MGYA00580991_ERZ773233 | MGnify/ENA primary metagenome ERZ773233 (study PRJEB29015, sample SAMEA2738178) | human oral metagenome | biome: human oral; feature: human-associated habitat; material: saliva | place: China | collected 2161 ...
TCACTTTTGAATGTAACCTATAATGTATAATTATTAATTATTATATTTATTATATAATATATTTATTAAAGTGGACGATGTTAATGTTGATGTTAATGCTGATGTCAATGTCTGCTTTATAAAGATGCTGATTTTTAACAGTTGATTACATTTGAGATTTCAGTTTAATTATTTGTCTTAGTTCGTTAAAACTATCTGGATTTTCCATATCCTCCCAAAAGAATCTCTTGTATCTATTCCTATTAAATCCATTTTCGTTTGTATAAACAAGAAGCATTTCCTTATCACAGAGAATTATAATAGGTGCTTCTAACAAATGTGCGTAAGAATTAGCTTGTTGAAACGCTGCATATACTTCTTTTTTGTTGCGCATGGAAAGTTTTGCTTCTATAAGTACTTTGGCAATGTAGCCATTATCTGTTTTTGTACAATGCAACGCAAAATCAGGATATATTCTTTCACCGCGTCCAGCCCGTAATGGAACTTGTCGCATGTAGTCTGTCACACCCATACTATCAAGTAAAGGTATTAATAAATGTTCTTCTACATATTTCTCTAATTTTATATTTGTACAAGCTATTTTAGGCGCATATAAGACTGGTAATTTACTTGTATCGTACTTTTTTGTCTGTATTATTCGCAAAAACTCTTGATAATCCCTATTACTTATTTCCCATCCATTTACTCCTTGAAAGTTTTTCCTGACAAGTGGATGAGAAGAAAAGTATTCATCGTTCTTTAATTCCTGCAAAGTTACATGTGGTAGCTTTATTCTACTTCCTATGTATGTGTTAGCATAGTAATAAAAGAACGGGTCTATAACACCATCTGTTTGCGCTATCCACATACATGTTATTGCACATATAGGAGAGGTTTCGTAGTGTATGAGAATATCTCCTCGCATAGTATCCTCATTAGCTTGCCAAAATGTAAAATCCAAATCTTCTATTGGCATAATCTTCCCGCCAATAAACCATGCCTTAGACGGTTTCGGCAATTCTGTTGGAATATTCTTTGTAAGCCCTTGACCAAAGTCATAAAGCATAGCGCATAGCTCATACGGAGATAGTCCATTTTCTTTACGAAAAGAATATAGTATCTCGCATAGTTCCCAATAATACATACACCGTGCCCTATAATTACTCTTTTTAGGTGGTAATGGCAATTCTATGTCGAATATATCAAATACTTTTATAAGGTCAAAGAAATGGTATCGGAATATATTAGGAAAGAAATACTCTGGAGCCATGAAAAACAACATGAAAGATATATCCATATTAGCCATGAGATATGTTTTATAGTCCGCTTTTTCTATAAAAGGTTCTCCATCATCAAACAATATCGCTCCATCTATTATTTGCTCGTATAGATTTCGTGCATCATCTATATTGGTTGGCAGTGACATATTCTCGATTGCAAGTTCCCATAGAAGTTCACAACAATCTTCCATACTGTCTTTATCTGAAAACCTTGCCTCCATGGGATTATATTTGGAGACAATATCATATATAGATACATTGTGGGCAGCATTTTCAAACAAACTAATCGTTTTCTTGCCGACATCAGTTTGTTTATACAAGTCCCATGTGTACTGATTAAACTTCATTCCTTTGTTATGGTTACTTTAATAGGATTTCCGCAGTGGGGACAAACAATGTTATTATTTTCCTTTTGTACCTCCTCGGAAGAAACGAACAACTGCCACATAGGGACATTGAGAGCATTGGCAATATCACTTAGTTTATCCGTGCTGAAGCTATTACGTGATAATGCTTGAGAAAGCGATGTGCGAAGAATACCTAACCTTTTAGCTAAATCTTCTAATGTGATACCTTTCTCTTTGCAAATTTCTTTTATTCTTATATCTTGTTTCATAGTGCAAATATATAAAATATATACATAGGTGCGAAATATACGTTTCAAATCTTAACAACATTTAATATACATAATTGCGAACACCTTTATTTGTTAAAGTTCGCTAATATGCGAATACTTTGTTATTGTTTTCTTGTAATCGTTCGCAAATATGTATACCTTTGCATCGTGATTAAGAAACAAAGTATAAAACTATTAAACTATAAGATTATGAACGCTACATTCATCTATACAGAGAGGTTTGATACTAACAGAAAGTTGGCAAACAGAGCCTTGAAAGCAATGAGCCAAATATGCGATGCAGACAATGGTACGATACGCAACCCCTACGAATTGGCAAGTAGTGTGATGAAAGACGGTCGCACCCTTATACAGACCATCTATGAAGATGGCAAGGTAATGTATAATGATGGCTGGTATATCGTTGAGGTAGACGATTTTCAGATGTATGTAGCCCTTACAGGCAATGCAGAGAACGAAGTTGGCGAAATACCTTATATACAAGATATTGAATTAGATTAAGAAACAAAATATAAAACTATAAGATTATGAGTACTACATTAAAGAACACTATGAGAGAGGTAATGAATCTTGCTTGGCAGTTCGTACGCAAGAATGGTTATACATTATCAGAAGCGTTAAAGTGCGCTTGGGCAAACATTAAGCTAAAAGCAGCCCTTAGCAAGCAAATAGTTAAGTTCTACTTTCAGAAAGTCGATGGCAGTCTGAGAGAGGCTTACGGCACTCTTATGAGTGAAAGAATACCAGCAACAAAGGGTACAAAGAAAACAGCAGACACTTGCCAAGTCTATTTTGACACTGAAAAAGACGAGTGGCGTTGTTTCAAAAAAGCAAATCTTGTAAAGATAGCATAATATAATAAGGTATGAAGACATTAAACCTTATCATTAAGCAGTGTTTCTTTGACGAAATTATCAAAGGCACGAAAAAGCAAGAGTTTAGAGAAGTGAAGCCAACGACATTCAAGCGACTTGTACAGCTTGATGAAGACGGCTACGAAGTAGAAGATGATAACGGCAACGCTATCCCTATTCAGTACGACGCCTTACAGCTTTATGTAGGCTATGCGAAAAACAGAGCATCTGCACTTGTTGAAGTGAAGTCTGCACATTGTGAGATTATCACAGACGAAAAGGGCGAGCCTATCATATATCAATATGGTACAGATGAGAAAGGTGAGCCACTTGTATGGGTGGCAGAACAAGTAGTGTATAACTTAGGCAAAGTGCTTGCCTATAAACCAAAGGGACAATGAAGAATTTACAAGAAACAGCAGCGTGGGTGAATGACATAGTAGCACACGCATTAGAAACAGAGAAAAAACAACAATCGAAGCGTTGTCATTTTACTCACAAAAGATAAAAGAGATAGAAGACAAGAAAGATATATCTTTGCAATGTAGTAACCGCCTTAGTGGTGTTTGGTGGTAGAGAAGATATTTAAAGGGCATTAACTTCGAGGTCTAAACACCACATCAAGACTTCTTAGTATTTGCCCTTGTTTTATAAACAAAAATGGCAGGGGGTAGACCTGCCAAATATAAACAAAATATTCAAATATGAACACACCTATTGTTTACGATTACAAAGGTAGTAAGATTTCTTTTGCAAACGGCAAAAATGTGATGGTAAATGCAACTGAAATGGCAAAATCTTTTGATAAGCGTCCTGCAAAGTGGTTAGAATTACCATCTACAAAAGAGTTTTTGGCAGCTTTGACCGCTATCCGAAAATCGGACACCGCTCTAATTCAGACAAATAGCGGTGGTATCAATGGCGGTGGCGGCACATGGATGCACGAAGATGTAGCATTAGAGTTTGCACGTTGGCTTAGCCCTGCTTTCGCTATTTGGTGCAACGACAGAATAAAAGAGCTGCTAAAGTATGGCATGACAGCCACACAGCCAACACTTGACGAAATGGTGAACAACCCTGACCTTGTTATCAGAATGGCAACACAACTGAAACAAGAAAGAGAGGAAAAGGCACGGCTTGAAGCTGAGAACAAAAGAATAATAGAAGAAACAGCCCCAGCAGTGACATTTACGCAAGCAGTCAGCGGTTCTGCATCTTCATGCTTGATTGGTGAACTTGCAAAGCTGATTGACCAAAACGGCTATCCTATGGGCGAAAAGCGACTTTTCAAGTGGTTACGTGAAAATGGGTATCTTGGTACAAAGGGCGAGAGATACAACATACCAAATCAACGCTACATTGAACAAGGTCTATTTGAATTGAAGAAAGGCACTCGTAGCGGTAACAATGGTGTAATGTACACAACAATAACTCCAAAGGTAACTGGTAAAGGGCAAATTTACTTTGTAAACAAATTCAAAGTAGCATAAAAGTTTATCCGAAACTTCCCCTAAAATTGATAATCAAGCAGTTACAAGGTTATTAAGCATAAATGAGCGAAAAAGCCATGTCGCAAAAATGCGATATGGTGATAATCAACAAGTTACAACAGAACTCTTAAAGAGATATAGCCATGACGCAAAAATGCTTCATGCTGAAAATCAACAAATTATAAGATTATAAAACTATTAAGACTATGACCGAGATTAAGACAATAACCCTATGCAAAGAAACGGCAGAGCTGTTCGATTGCAAAAAGAAATTAGATGAGTGCTTTAACACATTAGGCAAAGTCCATGAAACCCTTTTCGGATATGATAAAGCCTTTGAAGACTCATTAGATAACGCATACATAGCTATGAATGATGTTATACTACATCTTCTATCCGAGCAGATAGACACCAATAGCACAGAAAGCAATTACAAAGTAATTTAGCCACATATAAAAGATTTGCCACAACGTTTTTGTTGTGGCTTTTCTGTTTTTATCTTCTACCCTATCTTTCCTTTTTGTCGGTATCTTTGTAACTATGGTAATATACGACATTCATAACAACAAGATACTCGATGCGACACTGACAGAGGGCGCAGAACACGAGCAAGAATTAGGCAGAAGTGACCTTGTAAGATTGTCATGGCAGAGTGATGTAAAACTCACATTGCCAGCAGGTGCGTATATTATACCTTTTGATGACGGATTGAAGTACCGCCTACTCAACGCATACACACCGACAGAGGACGATAAAGGATTTAAGTACACCCCCGAATTTCAGCACCCTTTGATGTGGCTTTCACGTGTGCCATTTCTCTATGATACGACAGATGCAGATAAGAACCCTATCAAGCAGCAAGAATGGTCCTATGACGGATTAACCACAAATGCGCTTGAATACGCTTGCAAGGCTATCAATGAAGCACTCAATATAACAACAGAGAGCGAAAAGTTTACATTCACCCTTTGCGGTAATGTAGATAGTTCCGTATCATTTTCCGTATCATCGAATGATATACTTTCCGTATTATCTTCTATTGCTCAAGGCTGCAAGAATAACGCTTGCGAATGGCATTTGTCGTGGAAGCATAAGGCTTTGTATTTCGGTCAGATAAGAATAAATCTTGGTGAGGACGTTCCTACATTAAAGGTACACGAAAACATACAGAAAGCATCTGTAAGCGATAGTAAAGAGCCGTATTATAACTGTTTCTATCCACAGGGGTCTACAAAGAATATGTCTACAAAGGCACTTGTGGGGACTGGTAATGTTGCCACGCTTGCGCGATTAGGACTTGATAAGTCTGTTTATCCCGACGGATACATCTATGTAGACACAGAAGGAAACGTTATCACAAAGGAAGCATTTGAAGCATCAGGGGAAATCAAGCAAACGCTTGCACTCTCCTTTGATGATGTTTATCCGCATATTGATTTGTATGTTTATAACGTCCGTAAGCACGTGCGTTATCTCAAGAACTCTCAGACAAATACAATAGAACTTGACAGCAGAGGAAACAAAAAGACATATACTATTTGGTATATGCGCTTGGCGTTCCCGTCTGTCACTAAGATAGCTGGCAAGACCGCTATCAATATAACTCACGATAAGGACGAAAGCGGAAACATCATTACTCACTATTGGTATGACTATGAGATAGAACCCAAAAAGCAGGTATTACAAGGGTACACGCTTAAAGGAATATTCAAGGTTAACACCCACGCAGTAGATGGGCAATATGACGTACTCACGCAGGGACTTGTAGGGCAGCCTAATGGGCAAGAGGGATTTGAACTCCACTACCACGAAGCAAACAACCCAATCGCTCCAAAACCAAACGAGGGCGATAGTGGTGTAGACATATTAAAGGGTGATTACGAAATAATCAAGTATCAAAGCGGAGATACCATTATCCCTACCAATGAGAGCGAGGGACTTTACCCACGTGGAAATGCCCTCCCTGACCTCACTTGTAATATGGTCGTGCTGTTTAACATTGTAATGGGTGATCATGAAACGAAACTTGCACAAGAAGAATTAGCAGCACGAACTATCAAGGAGATAAAAAGACGTGCGCAGGATAACAATAACTACTCATTCTCCTCTAATGCGGTAGCTTTCGCTAATCACAATCCAAAGCTCTATATCGGTCAGAAAGTCACTTTTGACGATGGATTTGGCTATCAATTAAAGACACGTGTCCTTAGGCTGGTCACAAAGTTGGATTACCCGATTATTCAGGAGATAACCGTTGGCAATCAAGCCGTCAAGGGTACTATCTCGCAGTTAAAGGAGGATGTCAATAATATCCTATCGGGTAATTTCAGCGGTGGTGGGCTAAATTCCACACAGATAAGCGAGTTGATAAAGAACTATGTAGACCCACGTTTCCTCAGAAAGAACGCTCCCGATACCGCCCAAGAGGTTATTACATTCTTAAAGGGTATTGCTGTCGGTAATGGGTATGGAATAACTGAACTTGGCGACTTATTTGTTCGATTTATCAAGGCAAACTCTGTAAAGAGTGATGATTTCCGTTCGGGACTATTGGATGGTGCTGGCTTTGGGATTTACAAGGACGATTATGGGAAATCAATAGCGGAGGTCGATAAACTCAATGTAAGGCAGAAAGCAACCTTTTCAGAGTTAGAGTATAGACGACTTGCCTTCACCACTGGCGATGTTGGATTCACGTCAGCAAGTGCACATATTAGTGATGTTATTCCGATTGATAATACTGGTGTGCCAATCGTAAAGAGTACCATTTACTTCCAATCGGCAAACAAGCAGGTGCTTGTGAACAATGCTTTATTGTCGTATAGCACTACTCCAAATGGAAAGACAATTACTGCTTATCGTTGCTATTTCTTGGCAGATGATGGTGACAGACGTACAAGCAACGATTGGAGGATTGGCGACCAAGCGATGTGTAAGACTTCAAATCTTGTATCACGCACAGCAGGCAGTTCTGCAAACAGATACTATTGGCGTTTGGTGGTAAACAAGGGAACGGAAACTATCAATGGTAAATTATACCACTTCGTAGACCTTTCGGATGTTCGTGGCACGCTTGAGCTTACTATTGACGGCACACAATATCCTTGTATAGGCTATGATACAAACATAGAGATTAATAATGATATTCCAAAGGCTGAGGATGACATTATCCAATTAGGAAGTCAGACTGACACCGGTAGGCAATACGCTCACATCATCTATGTATCAGAGGGGAAACGTGTTGACTATGCAGGTATCAATAACTACGACCTTGCTTCACACATTATTAATGAGTTTAGCCCTAAAGAGATAACGGTGCGTTCGGACCGTTTCAAGATTATATCCGCAGCAGGTGCAGGAGTAAGTGGTTCTTTGGTATGCGATAGAGGAGAATGGATTGACGGAACTACCGCAGGTCATTACGATAGATTCTCGTATCAAGGCTCTCTGTGGCTTTGTAACGTTGGGATAGGTAACACTACCACCGAAGCACCAACAGAAAGCAGTAGGATGTGGATAAAGCAGGTGGCGCAGAGTGATGTGTACACAATCTCTGTCGTTATCAAGAGCGGTTCTATCCGCAATGGAAAAGGTAGTATAGTGTTGGAGGCGACACTCTACAAGGGTACAGATAATGTTTCTAACGAATATCCACCTTCTATGTGGTCATGGATGCGCAATAGCGGTAGCTCAACAGATAGAGCATGGAATGATGCTCATAAGAATGTAGGACGATTATTAACAATAACGGCAGCGGAGGTTGTTTCAAGTGCAACCTTTGACTGCGTAATCAATAGCTAATATGCAAGCAAGAGGACAAATAACGATTCACAACGTATATGATGGGCAGTCGGCAGAGTTCTACCGTCTGAAAGCCGTTCGTGAGGATGCTGTGGTAAATGCAGAAGGAGTATTGAACGCCACGTTTAGATATGAGATAGAACACGTGAAGGGCAGTACTATTATCACCGAGAAAGGCAAGGAAGGAGAATTATACGTGTCTTGCGCCACAAACACAAATATTAACGTGCCTATCTCTACTGGTATGAAAAGTGAAGGTGCTTTCAGGCAGGAAAACTACATCAAGGCAGTAAATCGTCCTGACTATTTCATTGTAGAGTTAAAAAGCGGTAATGATGTTCTTGAAACAAGGACTATTCAAGTAATGATGGAAGCGGCATCATACACAAAGATAGTCAATGATATGCGTGAGAGTGTATCTACCAATGGCAAGGATATTACGACTATCAAGCAGGATGCAAAAAGTATCAGCTTAATAGTAGATGGACTGAGAACGGGTGTAAGAAATCTCCTTACTGGAGGTAAGTTAGAAAAGACTTACCACTCATATGGATATGACAATGGTAATACGCATATTAAGTTAAAGCCAAACACGACCTACACAATGACTATTAGCGGTCATATCAGTGCTGAATCAATTGCAAATGGACAGACATTGCAAGCATATATCATTGCTGATGGTCGGGCATGGAGTGCTGGTGGCGGAAATCTTGAAATCAACAGTGCAAAAGACACTGTCAAGCATTATACATTTACCACTCCTAATGAGTTGCCAAATAATGGTGTATGTGTCTTTGATGCCTACCCTACCCCTAACAGAGAGCCGCAAGGTAAGAATGGCGAAGTTACAGTTAATTGGGCAGTCGTGACAGAAGGAACAGCTCCTGCTGCTGAGTGGATTCCAAGTGCAGAGGAGAGTTCGGACGAACAGATAAAGAGAGTTGAAGCAAAACTTGAAAATGGAGAGTTCAAGGTTAAGTCAAACAAGACGGTGTTCGTTGATAATAATGGCAATGAGACTGTACTTATAGAAGGAGGCAAGTTGTCAGCAGCATTGATTGATGCCATAAAAATCGTTGCAGCGGGCATACAAGCACAAGAGATTGATGCAAAAGAAGCAAAGTTTAAGAATCTCACAGTAACTGGTGATAGTACATTTGAGGGAACTATCAATACTAACAAAGGAACTATTGCTGGTTGGAAAATCCTGCATGGAATGATAGGTTATGGAAAAGATAGTGACGGATTAACACTCTTTGACAACTGCTTAATATATAACTACAAGAACTCTAAGAGGCAAGTTATATTAGGTGAAGACCCACTTGGGAAGCATGCTGGAAAGGATATGATGTTAAGCTTGAGGAATGAGCCACGCTCAGACTTTGAAAAAGTAGGTATATTCTTAGACATACACCCAGACCCTACATTTGGATGGAAAAACAATCATGCCATACTCGCTTTGCGTGGCACTTATGGTGGTTTTCGTCGGTCGTTAAAGGTGATTAGCAAGAATTATTCACTTGGTTTAGGCGACTCTTCTATCTTGTTTGTTAGTTCGAGCACAAAGACGTTTACATTGCCTTCAAGCCCAGAAGATGGAGAGGAGTTTACTATATACTCAGTAAACGGTGTGGATATTAATTTCACAACGACCGATAATGTCCCTATTGAGAAACTTTACACCATTAAGCATTCTTTAAATGGAATAAGTGATGATATAAAATATACCTTCCGAGTAGTATATTCTAAGATAACAAATAAGTGGTATGTATTTCTTATGTAATTAACTTAAAATAAAAGAATATGAAAAAATTTTTAGATTGTATTTACAGGATTTTTGGGAAGCTCGCTACTATCGGTAGCGACAAGTATTTACACATGTTCGTAGGGCTTGTTGTATCAATGCTATCATGCAAGGCGTTGTATGCGCTTGGGTGTTTGCTCATCTTTGCGCTTATCCCTGCATTTATTGTCATGGTAGCAAAAGAAAGTGTGGATAAATACTATCGAGGCGAGCCGTTCGATTGGTTGGACGTATCAGCAGGCGTACTCGGTGCGATATTGGGTGTTTTTCTTTTCTTACTGTAAAGGAGGTGTATCTATGGACGTAATAGAGTTTCAGTTCACACCGCACTTCATGTATACAGTAGCTACACATCTGATAGTATGTGTGATAATGTGGGTACTTGTTTTCTGTGCCATCTTCGTTGACCTATGGGACAGAATATACACACAGAAAAAATTGAGTAAACCCATTGACTCGCATAGCATGCGTAAGACTATCGGAAAGTTAGGAGAGTATTGGCGTGTATTGCTCATTGCCTTTATCGTGGATGCTGTGATATTCATTGCCTGCACGCTACTGAATATTGAGACCATACCAGTTATTACCATCTTAGTGGCTATAGGACTTCTTATCATCGAAGCAAAAAGCCTTATAGAGCATGCACGGGAGAGAAAGAGTAAGGTAAAGGATATACAGAAGATTATCCAATCTGTAGTAAAGGCATCTTCAGATAAGGACGCAAAGAAAGTCATTGCCGCTGTTACTGATTACATCGGAGGTGATAGCGACAATGCTACTATTGAATAACCATTTAACGATAAAGATATGACAGAAGAAGAAAAGAGTGGCATCGTCCACGAGGTGATAGAAACTATCAAAGGGCAGTCACAGGACATTACAGAACTCCCAGTATCAGATAATATTGAGGATTTCACCACCCTCCCTGCTGTTGGCAGGGACGGCAGGTTAAAAAAGTTCAGAGTTACTGATTTGAGGTCAGAGTTCGCAGGCAGTAGTAATATTGAACTTGTGCAGGAAACAGGACAAAGCGAGGATAAGGCGATGTCACAGAAAGCAACTACCGCAGCTATTGCCGCAGCCACAACCACCAATGACGGGAAAACCTTGCAGGATGTATACGACAAAGCAAAGGATGCAGCAACACGTGCAGGGCAATCTGCCACGCCTATTGAGATAGCGCAAGAACGTGGCGATTCCACTGATAAAACGATGTCGCAAAAAGCGGTATCTGATGCCATTGCGGAGGTTGAAAAGAAAACTCAAGACAACGCAACCGCAATTACTTCTATGTCTGCAAGTAGTGGTGTGCCTATTGCGCAAGAGGTAGGTGATAGTCCGACGAAGGTGATGTCACAAGCAGCAGTGACAAAAGCATTGAAGGGGACAAGAATTACTACCGATGACGGGAAAAGCCTTCAAGAAGTATATGATATTGCACGCAGGGCTAAGCAGATGATTCGCTTAGATACGTCACTTATATCTGGTGGATACATCAAAACGAATGGAGCTACTACTGATTACAGTGTTATCAATGATAGAGTCTACTCGCATGCAGTTAAGGATGTAGTCGAAGGTGATACCTTCTTAATACAAGGTAAGAGTGGTACTGTAGGTACATTATTCGCTTTTGTTGATGCGGGTGGAAATATTCTTTCTCGTTCAGATGTAAGTAACAGTGTGAAGAATTACGAAGCCGTAGCACCGCAAGGGGCTACGAAAATCATAATCCAAGGCGATCCTTCAACAACGCATGTATTCATGGAATCGACAAAAGGGTATGAATTGTATGATGCGATAAAGTCATCTCTTATAGAAAGTCAGAGATACACCTTTAGTAAAGGATTTATGCATAGTAGTGGGGCTGTAAGAACCACTAACGACATTCCTTTATGTGTATCAGGATTTATTAAAATACCGCGTTGGGCAAAGAAAATAGCAGTTACAATTGCTAAGTCTCAGTATATGAAGAATCAGACTGGACTTGGATTCTTCAACGGTAACCGTTTGTCTATTGATGTCAAGGTGTACCCATACGGTATCAATCAATCTGTGATGACAGTTTATGACATTCCGACTAATGCAGAATATCTGAGGGCAACGTTCTTCGACGGTATTCCTAACATTGGAAGGTTTGAGCTTTACTTCATTAACGATGAGAATGAAGAACAGATAAGGTGCCTTGTAGATAGGTATAATGCAGTGCATGTGAGAAGTAGAGATATATTTATAGCTGCATCAGACGCAACTGACCAAGAAAAGGAAATTGCACACTATGTCTGTGATGGAACTAACGACACAGATGTTATTCAGGAAGTAATTAATCTGTTGATGCAATCGTCATTTAAAGGGGGGTGTATAAAATTATCTTCTGGACATTTTTACGTTTCAAAATTTAACGATACATCTAACGGTGGAAGAATTTTTCACGATGCTTTGTGGATAAATGGGGGTGCGGACTTCTCGCTACGTATTGAGGGTGCATATTCTGCGGCTGTAAAGAATTCGACAGGTAATGGCACTTTTATAGAACTAAAAAAAGAGTTATATGACAATCTTAACTCAGATGATAGCTACAATATCGTCAGGTGCTATGTTGGAGGATATTTTGGTGGAATTGAAATCGAAAATGTGAATTTTATAATTCCAAACAATCAGAAGAAAATCGTATGCTTCAATTCTTTAGAATGGGGTGGTCACATAAGAGTGAGAAGTTGCCAAGCTCTAACATCATATGGAACTCAGGAGCCTGCGAATATTGCAGTTGATGGGTGTATCGGCTTTTTGACAGGCACAGGCGTTCCTAACGGGTCATTTGGACAGGATTTTGATAATTGTACAGCTCAAGGGTTTTACGAGGGATTCGCTATAAACGCAGAATGGAGTAAGTATGTGCATTGTTCTGCAATTTACTGCGTATATCCTTTCACATTCTCACATTATGACCATGGTGCCAAACACCCGATGGTAATGATTAATTGTGGTGCAGAACGTAATATAAATGGTATGCGTTTTTTTAGTAACATCAATAAGCCTTCAATCTCTATTATTGCAATGGATTTTGAATGTTATCCTTCTGGAGCATACAAGCTACAACAATATGCTACGGAAGAAGTGCAAGGTCAGTGGTATGGTCAGATTTCATATGCTTCAACTTCTGGTGGCGCCAGTGCAAACACGCCTACTAAATTTTGGGAAGATGGCAGTGGAAAAAATATTAAAACAATCGACTTAACGCAAAAGCAGGTCGCGACCAAGGCAGAAATACAATCTTATCCAGCGAATTACAATCAAGTAGTATATTGTACAGATTTGAATTTACCTTTGATTTGCACAGAACCAAGCATGAAAGTATGGAGGGACTTTGCAGGCAATGTTAGGTATTCGTTGAATGATGGCTGGAAATAAGAATGCAAAGAATAATTAATCAAGTATAACTATGACAGGACTGATTTTAATTTTAACGCCACTGTTGAGGTTAGTAGTTCAGTTCTGCTTATTAAATGGAAGTTATGGAAACAATAGATATTGGAAATAGGACAGGTGGCATATTGCGAATTAACCGCAAGAGCGACTTCCCTCTTGGTATAAGGTTGACAGAGGGAGGGTTTCCTGATTGTGATTTCACATTGAGAGCCACGTCTGGAAGTGGGTTTACAGTGTTCAAGGCTGAAAGGCGGAACGGTATCTGCACTCATTGTAAGGTGTCTGATGGTCAACTTGTGGTGTTCTTTGACAATCATAATTTGGGTAATGGTCGTGTGAAAATAGAGGTCTTTATAGACTTTCCCGATGATAACTTTTCAGACGGCTATCGTAGGGAGTGTTTCACGGCAATGTCAAACATAGAACTCGTTGACGACAATGGTGATGCTCTCAAACTCGCTATGCCCGACCCTATCGTGATAGAGAAGGAAGTCATTAAAGAGAAGAAAAGTATCTTGGTGTGGCAGATATAGTAAAC
>ERZ773233.1456-NODE-1456-length-13807-cov-11.345768_pt1 | contig 13807 bp, 15 predicted proteins | sample MGYA00580991_ERZ773233 | MGnify/ENA primary metagenome ERZ773233 (study PRJEB29015, sample SAMEA2738178) | human oral metagenome | biome: human oral; feature: human-associated habitat; material: saliva | place: China | collected 2161 ...
ATCAGAGCCTAGAAGACGTTCAAATGGCAATGGAAAAAGAACTCGAAAAGAAAACTTTAGCCGGTATTTTAAAGGATGCCAAGGCTAACTGGAAAGAAAGTGGAGCTTGATTTTTAGATTTTAAATGATAAGAAATCGAAGGTTATTCGGTTTCTTTATTTTGATTCTAAGTTGTAATAATTGATATTACAATAAAACCAAGTATAATAATGTCATATAAATGATTACAACACAGGAGAAAATCATATGACATACGACTACAATAGTAAGATTTATTTAGCAGAGGCAGTTTTAAATGTGAAGGACTTGGCTGGTCAGATGGCCTTTTATACACAGATTATTGGACTTGAACTTCTAACCCAAACGGAAACTGAAGTTATTTTAGGAGTTGGAAACAAACCTTTGGTCCATCTGATTCAGACCAATCGTGAGGAAGCGGTCAAGTCCAGTTATGGTCTCTACCATATGGCGATTTTGTTGCCGTCTCGCGAAGATTTAGCAGATGTTTTCAAACATATTGCTGAGCTGGACTATCCGTTTGTCGGTGCAGCTGACCATGGTTATAGTGAAGCCCTTTATTTGGAAGACCTTGAAGGCAATGGTATTGAGCTTTATAGAGACAAGCCAGTTGCTGAATGGGATATTCGTGAGGATGGTCGCATCGTTGGTGTCACAGAAGAACTATCAGCTCAAGAAATTTACGAGATGGGACGCAAGGTTGAGCCTTTTGTGATAGCTAAGGATACTCGCATGGGGCATATTCATTTATCAGTCAAAGATAGTCAGCTAGCAAGCACTTTCTATCAGGATGTTTTAGAGCTAGCAGATAAGTTTACCATTCCAAGTGCTAGTTGGATTGCTTCAGGTGATTACCACCATCACCTTGCGGTCAACGAGTGGGGCGGAAAAAACTTGTCCAAACGTGACAAAGATATGCCTGGTCTTTCTTACTACGTTGTTGAAGTGACGAAGAAGGAAGACTTGATTGGCATAGCAGAACGTGCTAACAATCGTGGAGCCAAGGTCAAATGGTCATCTTCTAATGAGTTAACAGTAGAGGATAAGGATGGTATTTTGACACGAGCAAGAAAAAATATTAATAATTAGTGATTTTTTTGAGTCGTAACTATTGATATTACATTCGAAAGGTCTATAATGATTATTGTAATCAAAGTTATTACAAAATAACTTAACAATTTTAACAATTAACATTTATTATAAAGAAAGAGGGAATACCTATGACCTACTTTACAGACTTACAAACAAAACGCCGTTCAATCTATGCTTTGGGAAAAGACCTTGAGCTTTCTAACCAAGAATTGATTGAAACCATTCAAGGAGCTGTCCTTAACACACCAACAGCCTTCAACTCACAAACATCACGTGTGGTGATCTTGCTGGATGAAGAATCAGATGCTTTCTGGAACGAGATCGCTTATTCAGAGCTTGAAAAAGTAACGCCAGTAGAAGCCTTTGAGGGAACAAAAGAACGTTTGGCAGGATTTGCTCAAGCTAAGGGAACAATTCTTTTCTACGAAGACCAAGATGTAGTGAAAGGCCTTCAAGAGCAATTCCCACTTTACGCTGAAAACTTCCCGATTTGGTCAGAGCAAGGTCATGGAATCGTCCTTTATGCGACATGGTTGGCTTTGGCTGAGAAGAATATCGGCATGAACGTACAACACTACAACCCACTTGTTGATGCACAATTAGCTGAAAAATATGACATTCCAGCTAACTGGAAACTCCGTGCTCAAGCCCCATTTGGTCAAATCGTAGCAGCAGCAGGAGACAAAGCCATCCAAACAGAAGATCGTTTCAAAGTTTTTGGCGATAAATAATCACTTTAACTCAGGCAGTCAGTTTGGCAGTAGGCTACATACTGACTGAACAAAATCATAATGATAAGACAAATGACTAGCAGGATTGAGGAATCTTGCTAGTTTTTTCTATCTTAAGATCAGTTAGTAGTTAAATTATAAATGAAAGCTAGAACTTGAGATTTGAAACCCTTTTCACTACAATAGAGATACAGAAAAGGAGGCAGAGATGAAGTATATTGAGTTTGCTGAAAATGAGCGTTTATCAACCATTGTTCTTGGGATGATGCGGATTAGTCAGATGAGTGAAGATGAGGTGGAGGCCTTGGTGGAGGCAGCCTTATCGATTGGCATCAACACCTTTGATCTGGCGGACATCTATGGCGATGGCCAGTGTGAGGTCCTGCTTGGTAAGGTTCTCAAGCGCCGTCCGGATTTTCGGGATCAGATGTGGATCCAGTCCAAGTGTGGCATTCGCAAAGACGGCTTTACCTATTTTGATTTTTCTAAGGACTATATTTTGGACTCCGTCGATGGTATCTTAGAGCGTTTGCAGATTGAACGATTAGATAGTCTCCTCCTTCACCGACCGGATGCCCTCATGGAGCCTGAAGAAGTGGCGGCAGCTTTTGATCACTTGGAGCAAGCGGGCAAGGTCCGTCATTTTGGGGTGTCCAATCAAAATCCTATGATGATGGAATTGCTCAAAACGGCTGTCAAACAGCCTCTCAAGGTTAACCAGTTGCAGTTGAGTGCCGCCTTTACACCGAGCTTTGAAGCTGGTTTTCATGTCAATATGGAAGGGCCAAAAGCAGCCGTGCGAGATGGCAGTGTCTTTGAGTATTGTCGTTTAACCGATACGGTGATTCAAGCCTGGTCTGTCCTCCAGCATGGCTATTTCAAGGGAAATTTTGTCGGCAAGGAAGAGTTTGCGGCCCTCAATCATGTCCTCAATGACTTGGCGAAGAAATACAAGGTCACTCCGACCGCTATTGCCCTAGCCTGGGTCCTCCGCTATCCGGGTAAGATGCAGGCCGTCATCGGAACGACCAAACCCCAGCATGTCCTTGAAGCGGGGAAAGCAGCAACAGTAACCCTAACGCGTAAGGAATGGTACCAAATCTACCTGGCTGCAGGAAATGACTTGCCATAATCGTAAAAATGAGGTTGGCTTCCCCAGCCTCTTTTTGCTTGTGATAAATGATTGACAGAGAGAGGCTTTTCCGATATTCTAGGGGAATAATAGAAATGAAAGAGAGACATCATGAAACGGAGCTACTGGCAGGACCTGAAGGGGGCCTTTTACTTAATCTGGCGCAACAAATGGTCCTTTATCTCTGTGGGGATCCTCCTGCAGTTTGTGATTGGTATTGGGGCTGCGGCCTTGAGCTGGGTCTTTCAACTCGCCCTCCTCTTATCGGGTGAGTCCAACATTGATAAGAACAATATCCTTTATGTTATCAGTAATCCATTTAGCTTAGTAGCTTTGGTCCTCTTTGCTATTGTCTTTGCTTTTCTCTTTATGTTAGAGATGCGGACCATGATTGCTCTGATCTACCTGTCTCGTACGGATCAGCACCCGTCCTTTAAAAAGGTCTTTCGCCAGTCTGTTGGTCGCTTAAAGGATTTTAGCGGTTGGAACCTGCTTCATTTTCTCTTTTATATGCTACTGACCTTACCCGTAGCAGGTCTCTTGATTGGCTCTACTCTGACGGATGGTCTTTATATTCCGAATTTTATCACAGGGGAGTTTTCCAAGACGACAGCTGGCTCTATCGGTCTCTTCCTAGTCCAATTGTTTCTGATCTATCTCAATCTGCGTCTCATCTATACGGTGCCCAATATTGTAATTGAAGAGCTGCCTTTTGGCAATGCCATGCGCAAGAGTTGGGAGATGACTAGAAAAGGTGGGATTCGCCTGATCCTGCGAGTCTTCTCCTTTGAGTTTATCCTCTCTGTTACAGCTATTCTCTTGATTCTTGGCCTTGTCTTTGCGTCTAGTCAGCTGGACAAAACGGGCCAGCATATCTGGGTGCAGACTATCTTTTTGGTCTTGATCCGCCTCTACATTTTCCTCTTTTCTGTCATGTCTAAACTGGGAACCTTGGGAATCATCCTGGACAATGGCTGGGAGGCTCCAAGTCGTTCGGTCATCAAGACGCGAGGCTCTCGCAAGATGAAGGGACTCTTTGTCTTGACCTTTCTTTTCCTCTTAGCTCAGTCAGGGATGGCAGCATTTGATTTAGCGACCTTAAAGGTTAATGATCAGATTCAACTCGTAGCTCATCGTGGCTATGTGGCCAAGGGGGTAGAAAATTCCCTCGAAGCACTAGAGGCAGCTGCCAAGGAGAAGGCTTCTTATGTCGAGATGGATATCCTCTTGACCAAGGACCATCAATTCGTCGTCATGCATGACTACAATCTCAAACGCTTGGCTGGACTAGACAAGGATGTCAAAGATATGACCCTGGCTGAGGTGCAGGGATTGAAGATCCAGCAGGATGGTCATACCAGTCATATTCCATCCTTTGAGGAGTTTGTCACACGGGCCAAGGAGCTGAAGATGCCCCTTTTTGTCGAGCTCAAGCCTCACGGTGCAGAACCGGAAAACTACGTGGATCTCTTCGTCCAAAAAATGAAGGAGCTGGGAGTTGATAAGGTCTATCCAGTCATGTCCTTGGATCTATCGGTGATGGAAAAGGTGGAGAAGAAAGCTCCGGAGATCAAGACCGGCTATGTCATTCCGATTCAATTTGGTCGCTTTGAAAAGACCTCGGTCGACTTCTTTGCGATCGAAGACTTTTCTTATCAGGAGGATTTGGTAACCCAGGCTCATGAGATGAAAAAAGAGCTCTATGTCTGGACCATCAATGACGAAGAAAAGTTAACGGCCTATCTCCAACGGCCGGTCGATGGGATCATCACGGATGAAGTGGCAGAGGCACAAAGCTTGAAGAAAAACTTGAAGAAGAACAAGACCTACTTTGATCGTTTCTTGAGCTTGGTGTCCCTCAGTACGAGTGAATAGGAATACGGTTTAAATAAAAATCTGGCTTACTAGGTTTCAAGATGTCCAAACTGGAATATTCTTTAGTGATGATACCTAAATGTTTGATTTTTCTCCCATATTCCTCTATACTAAATAGTATGAATAATGAAAGTCGTCCCTACAGTAACGCTGTCAGGGCGCTTTCTCTTTCTATAGCTTTCTTTTGTAGGCACAATCCTCTCAGAACGAAGGACTGTTTCTTTGTTCGGAAATGGACGTCTTGCTAAAGAAAACTTTACTAACTAGTATTTTTAGGAGGTAACTATGCTTCAGTCATTGATTGCTGAAATCAAGGAATACAAGAAACCCTCTATTCTAGCCTCACTCTATATGGTCTTTGAGGTCATGTTTGAGATTTCTATTCCATTCATTATGGCGACGCTTCTGGACAAGGGGGTTCAGAAGGGGGATATGACCACTGTTCTGACCTATGGTCTCCTCATGTTGGTCTTCGCCTTTCTCTCTCTTTTCTGTGGAATACAGTCGGCTCGCTACGGGGCTTTTGCTTCAGCTGGCTTTGCTAAGAATCTACGGAAGGCAATCTTCAAGAAGATCCAAACCTTCTCCTTCGAAAACATCGATAGTTTCTCCTCAGGTGGTCTGGTAACCCGGATGATGACGGATGTGACCAATGTGCAGAACTCCTATCAGATGGTGATCCGGATCTGTGTGCGGGCACCTCTCAATCTGATCTTTGCCATTGTTGCCAGCTACTTGATCAATCCGCAAATGGCTAGTATCTTTGTAGGGATTACTATCTTCTTGGGGCTGGTCTTGGGTGTGATCACTAAGATCGTCTATCCACTCTTTACCAAGGTCTTTGATGCCTATGATAACTTGAACAATAGCATCCAGGAAAACATCACCAACATGCGCGTGGTCAAGTCCTATGTCAAGGAAGAAGAAGAGACTGTCAAGTTTAAGAAAGCTTCTCGTTTGATCTACAACATGTTCATGAAGGCTATTCGCATCGTGATTTTGAGTAGTCCAGCCATGATGCTCTCCTTGTATGCTTCCTTTATCTTGATCTCTTGGATTGGGGCACAACTCATCCTTGGTGGAAGCTTCACGACTGGTGAGCTGACGTCTATGTTTGCCTATGTTATGACCATCCTTATGTCCCTCATGATGTTTATGATGATCTTCGTCATGCTCTCAATTTCCATGGCATCTGTAGAGCGGATCAATGAAGTCCTTGGGACAGAGTCAACCATCGTCTCTCCGGAGAACGGTCTGACAGAAGTAGCAGATGGTTCTATTACCTTCGACCATGTGGACTTCGCCTACACGGATGAAAATGGCGACAAGGCCCATGTCTTGTCCGATATCAACCTCAGCATTCGCTCGGGTGAAGTGATCGGGATCCTTGGGGGGACTGGTTCCGGTAAGTCTAGTCTGGTCCAGCTCATCCCTCGTCTCTATGATGTGGAGTCAGGTAGCGTCAAGGTCGCTGGTCAGGATGTGCGAAACTATGATTTGGATCATTTGCGCAAGCAAGTAGCCATGGTGCTTCAAACCAATGTCCTCTTCTCTGGTACCATCAAGGAAAATATGCGCTGGGGGAATAAGGATGCGACGGATGAAGAAATCATGGAAGCTTGTAAGATTGCTCAAGCGGATGAATTTATCCAGAACTTTAAGGATGGCTATGATACCATGATCGAACGTGGTGGAGCCAATGTGTCAGGTGGTCAGCGTCAACGTCTCTGTATCGCCCGCGCTCTCTTGATGAATCCAAAGATTTTGATCTTGGATGATTCGACCTCGGCTGTCGATACTAAGACCGATAGCCTGATCCGTCAAGGATTGGCTACCAGTCTTAAAGACACGACCAAGATCATCATTGGTCAACGGATCTCTTCTATCCAAGATGCAGACCGGATCGTGGTCATGAATGATGGTAAGATCGATGCGATTGGTACTCACCACGACTTGATTGAGACCAATGCCATCTACCGTGAAGTCTATGACATGCAAACCCAAGGGAAAGGAGGACAAGCAGATGCAGAATAAGAAAAAAGCTGGCTGGGGCTCGCTCGTGCGCCTACTGGCCTACATGTGGAAACAGTATAAGTTCGTCCTTCTTTTAGCAGCTGCCCTTATCGTGACAGCCTCCCTCTCTACGGTCTATATTACGTCCTCCATCCGAGCCTTGGTGGACCAATACATCCAACCCATGCTGGATAGTGGAAGCAAGGATTTTGGCCCCCTCTTAACTTTCTTATCGACATTAGCTGTGATTGGAGTGGTGGGAGTTTTGGCCAACTATGGCTTCTCCCTCATTATGGCGACAGTGTCTCAGGATACGCTACGCTCTCTGCGGAACCAGCTCTTTGCCCGCATGCAGAAGCTCCCTGTGAAGTACTTTGATACCCACCAGCACGGGGACATCATGTCTATCTATACCAATGACATCGACGCTCTTCGCCAAGCGATCGAGCAGTCTATCCCGCAGCTCTTGCAGTCTGCCATCACCATCATCGGTGTAGCTGTCAGCATGATCATGATCAGCCCTCTCCTTTTCCTTCTCGTTCTTTCGATGGTCGGAGTCATGGCCTATGTCATCAAGGAAATATCTGGTAAGTCTGGTCGCTATTTCGCTGACCAACAAAAGAACCTAGGGATTGAAAATGGCTTTATCGAAGAGATGATGGCTGGTCAAAAGGTAGTCAAAGCCTTTGTTCACGAAGAGGAAAGCATCGAAGCCTTTGAGCGGATCAATGACCAACTCTTTGAATCATCTTATCAGGCCAACCGCTATGCCAATGTCCTGATGCCGATTTTGGGGAACCTGGGAAATGTCTCCTTCGTCTTGACCTCACTGGTCGGAGGGATCTTCGCCTTGAATGGTATCAGTGGCCTTACTATTGGTGGGCTCATGGCCTTCCTCCAGCTCAACCGTTCCTTCAACGGACCGATCACTCAAGTATCGCAACAGTTGAACTTTGTCCTCATGGCACTTGCTGGAGGAGACCGGATTTTTGATCTCTTGGATGAAGAAGTCGAAGTGGATGAAGGAAAAGTGACCTTGGTCAACTATGAAGAGGTCGATGGTCGCATGGTCATCACTGATAAGAAGACCAACCTCTGGGCTTGGAAACACCCGCGGGAAAATGGCGACTATGAACTGGTCAAACTGGTCGGAAATGTCGTCTTTAACAATGTAGACTTCTCTTACAATGATAAGAACCAAATCCTCTACGATATCAACCTTTATGCGGACAAGGGGCAAAAGGTGGCCTTTGTTGGCGCGACAGGAGCAGGGAAGACCACCATTACCAACTTGATCAACCGTTTCTACGATATTCAATCAGGATCTATCACCTATGATGGTATCGATGTGAAGCTGATCGAGAAGGCTTCGCTCCGTCGTTCGCTAGGGATTGTCTTGCAGGATACCCACCTCTTCACTGGAACCATCGCAGAAAATATCGCCTATGGTCGATCAGATGCGACCCGGGAGGAAATCCTGGAAGCAGCTCGCATTGCCAATGTGGATTCCTTCGTCAAACATTTGGACCAAGGCTACGATACTGTCTTGAACGATGATGGAGCTGGTCTATCCAACGGTCAACGTCAGCTGATCGCCATTGCGCGTGCTGCCTTGGCCAATGCGCCGGTCTTGATCCTTGATGAAGCGACCTCCTCAATCGACTCACGGACAGAAAAGATGGTCCAAGAAGGGATGGATCGCCTGATGGCCGGACGGACTGTCTTTGTCATCGCCCACCGTCTCTCAACCATCGTCAACTCGGACGTGATCATGGTCATGGACAAGGGACGCATCATCGAGCGAGGCAACCACGCTTCCTTGATGGCAGAACGCGGGACTTATTACCGCCTCTACACCGGTGGTCTTGAAATTGATTAACATAAAAAGTCTGAGCTTTGGCTCAGGCTTTTTTTCGTGGGAGTAAATCTTTTTACGAATGATATAAGTAAGGGAGGAGTTGGTTCTCCCTCATTAACGATGTAAAAGGAGGAAAACATGCGCAAACGCCATCCCCATATTTCACCCACTTTGGACCTGATTGCGAAGAAAATTTTTAGTATTCCAGATGTCACTGCAAAATTTATCCAAGAGGTCCTAGACTTACCCATCCAATCGGTAGAAATCCTAGAAGGCAATCAAATTCATGAACAAGGCTTTCTAGGAGATTACCCATTTGAGACTTCTGTAGATGTACGAGCAAAATTAGATTCGGGCCTAGAGGTTATTATTGAGATTCAAGTCATGAAGCAGGAGTATTTTGTCAATCGCTTTTATTATTATCTGGCCAACCAGTTGATTGAAAATGTCCGAAAGAAACGGAAGAAAGGCAAAACTCATCAGATGTACGAAGATCTGGTTCCGGTCTATGGGATTGCGATTTTGGAGAAGAGTATTTTCCCTGATGAACCCTCTCCTGTCAATGTGTATGAAGTGCGTCATGCCATCCATGGTGGTCCCCTTCTGGCCAATAGCAAGGGGAGTCAGCGCCACAATCTATTGCGACTTGCCTTTTTAGAATTGGACAAGTATAATGAAAGGAGAGAGGCTCAAGTGAGTGATCCATTGCAACAGTGGCTAGAATTCTTCGGGAATCGTCCCTTTAGCCATCAACCAGATCAGGTAATCGAACAAGCAGAGTCGCTCTTAATCCCATCCAATTGGACCAAGGAGGAAAAAGACATGATAGATGAACGCATCCGCCTCAGAGAAAACTGGAATATGTGTATGGAAACCTTACTCAAAGAAACCAAGGAAGAAGCTGGAAAGATTGCTTTAGAACAAGGAAGGGAAGAGGCAACTCTTCGTATTGCCCAAGAGCTCTTGGCCAATGGTTTTAGCACCGAAGACGTCCAACAGTACACCAACTTAAGTGAAGAGCAAATAGAACAGTTAAAAGCCTCCCTATGATCAATAAAGCGGAGAGAAAGAGGCTGGGACGACGAAATCGAATTCTAACGAATTACCGATTTCTGTCCCACTCTCTTTTTATGACTTCACTCATTTCCATGGTATAATGGGAGGACTATTCATAGAGAAGATCAAAAGGAGACAAGAGTGGATCAAAAACATCACTGCCAAGTCCTATGGGCGAAAAATAAATACCTGGTGCTGAGTCGTTCCAGTAATATCTACAAGGAAATCCGGGAATACCTCAAGCAAGACCAGGTGGAGGTCAGCTACGTCGAGGACCTGATCCAGCAAGCGCTGGCCTTGCCGGAAAATCGTGGCCAGGTCTCCAATGCCTTACAGCATATCTGGGGCTATTTCAAAAAGCAGGCGACTGCAGATGAAAAGGCGGACTTCATGTTGCTACTTGAGAAATACCAGCTTGGCCAAGCTAGCCAAGAGGATCTGATCAAGGGAATCCAAACTCTCCTTGAGCGCTACCCTAATCGCTATCTACAAGACTCGATACTATTAGGAGGTCAATAGATGAGACTCTGGCACCAAGACTTGATTCCCAAACTCCCTCGTCCCCAGCTCCTGGGCCAACACCGGGAATGCTGCGCCCTTCGAGGCAATGGCTGGGGCAAGAAGCACGCGACGATCAACTATGTCTTTGACTACTCGCCTTATCGCCTCTATGCCTATCACCGCCTGATCATGGAGGAGATGAGTGCTCGTGGCTACAAGGTCAGCCCAGAGTGGTGGGAGCCGAGCTACCGAGGCAAGACCTGCCCAGCCTATCCAGAATTGGAAGAGGAAACTTTGAGCACCCCCATCTATCCCGAGCACCAAGCTACTTACCTCCAAGAATGCCTAGACAACCTAGCAGAAAAAGGGATTCATTTAGACTAAGAAAAAACGAACCAGACCAGGTTCGTTTTTTTGCGCGAAAAACCAACAAAATGTTGTAATATTTTTTTAACTGTAACAGGCTATGAAGCCTTGAAACTAAGCACTTTAGGACTCTATCCTAGAGTGCTTTATTCTTTTTACTACCTTTTTAGTTACCTATGACTGATTTTTTATAAATTGCTAATAGTTATCTAAAATCTGAGATGCCGCTGTATTTTGCTAAAAACTATAGAGAGGGCGCTTTGTTAGCATAGGAATAGTCCTACGCTTCATTTTTGTTTCTTTAAAAAAATGAAGCACTTGTTAGGGTATATTGTACTTTAGTAAGTTAGGTATGCTATAATGCTTTTATTAGGAGGGTGGGGCGATGAGATGCAGTCAACAAGTATTAGACATGCTACAGCAAGCAGTCCATGGCCAGATTGATAATTTTTGGGACTTTTCCTTTAAGTTTAACGCTCTTTTGGGAGAAAATGAGGAGTTTGCCGAGGCTTGGTATAATGAAAAACCTGAAATGTTTGACGCTCTCAATGACTTTGAGCTGATGATGTTCTTAGAGGAACATGACCCAAGTGATAAGCAAGGATTTATCAATTTTCTAACACCTTACTGCGAACGAGCAAAGCAATTAGCCAATATTGAAAGGGATATTTAAATGAAGCTCTGGGAATTTAACCGTACAGATGTAGTTATTACTCTAAAAAATGGCGTGATAGTTAGAGGGTTTGTAGAGGACTATTGTGACGCCTTAGACAATGCAGAAGAGATGGACTCGTTGCTTGTAGATGTTAACGGTACTCTTTATGAATATTTTGAGGATGAAATTCTTAGTATCACAGAGGTTTAACATGAATTTATCAGAGGCTTTTTCTCAAATTGACTCAATGGGGTTGAGTTCTCCAAAGTTTAACCTATCTGAGATGACAGATGAAGAGCTATCACATTTGAGGTTTACCACGTTCTCAAAAGAAGATGAAGAGGATATCATGGCTGAACTCAAGAAAAGAGGTCTAGTGTTATGAAATACAGTCAACAAGTCTTAAACATGCTAAAAAGAGGAGTAGATGGTGATGTTAATGATTACTATGACTTTTTTCTTGAACTCACTGCCAAATTAGGCGAAGATGAGGCTTTTGCTGATGGATTGATAGCAGAGAATGAGCCCCTTTTTGACCTTATCAATGACGAACCAATGTATTATTTCTATGTTGAAGAAGATACAGAAAATAGAGAATTGTGTAGGAAATTTCTTGAACCATACTATAACAAAGAAAAACAGTTAGTAAAACATAGCGCTTAGTACATTCTAGGCGTTTTCACCTGCAAAAAACACTATGGGAAAGGAGACCGTAAATGAGTGAACAACTTTGGAACTACCTACGCTCAAGAGTTCAGGTAGTAACTAGTGACGGTAAAGTCATAAAAGGTTTTGTCACAGATTTTATTGACGAAATGGACAATGATGAGCAAGATGAAATCACTATCCTCATTGACAATCCTAGTCCTGATGAACCAACTGAGATTTCTCTCCTTGAGAGTGAGATTATCTCAATTAAAGCAATCTCGTAGCGCTTAGAACAATTTAGGCGCTTTCACATATAAAACACTATGAAAAAGGATTTTTTATGGCGATATTAGATGATTTACAAGCGTTATATGATAACGGCTGGGGCGCCTCTTTTGATTATAATGGTCAAGCTTGTGGGATTTTTCCTAATTCTATTCATGATATTGTAGTGGTTATTGGAGGTAAGGAATATCAGGTATCATCATTAAATGAACTGATTTCTTTAAAAATTGGCGATAATACTTTAATAAATATTATGGATGGAATTGAAGTGCAGTATTATTAAAATAAAAAGTACCTAAGACAGGTGCAATTTACTTGCTTACTGAACTCATCGATTTAATTCCCTTTTAGTTACCCTTTGTATTTTCTTTACTTAATTTATAAGCAATAAAATTTGGTAGAAACAGGACAAGAAACAGAGCAGGCTTGGGCCTGTTTTTCTGTACTTTTTAATAGGGAGATAACAAAATGCTTTGAAAGCGTTAATTTCTTTCCCAAACATGCTATAATAATAGGAGATTATGTACAGGAAAAGGATAGAGGGATGAAGGCAGTAGCAACTCCAGAACTTGATATTGAAAGACAGTTGATCCAGCAGTTGACATCAGGAGAGAGTCAATGGACTTATCGCCAGGATCTCAAGAATGAAGAGCAGTTATGGGACAATTTCTTTGACAAGCTCGCGCAAAACAATGTCGCCTTGCTGGCAGACCATCCCTTGACCGACCAAGAAAAGCGCCAGATCAAAAACCAGCTCAACTTTGTCAGCTACTATGAAGCGGCCAAGTGGCTAGCGGGTGAAAATGGCATCGCTAAAGTAGAGGTCCAGCGAGAAGATGCTAGTCTAGGGACTATCCGTCTGGCGGTCATCTGGCGGGACAATATCGCAGCTGGGAAGTCGAGCTATGAAGTGGTCAACCAAGTCGAACGTGACAAGGCCTATCCACTAGACCAGGATCGACGGCTAGATACGACCCTTCTGATCAATGGCCTACCCCTCATTCATATCGAACTCAAGAGTCCCCGAGTGGCCTTTCTAGATGCCTTTCATCAGATCAAAAAGTATGACCGTGAAGGCAAGTTCCGGGGCATTTACTCCAGCTTGCAGATGTTTGTCGTGACCAATAAAGTCGACACACGCTATATCGCTGTAGCCCGTGAAAGCAAGCTAAACAAGCAATTCCTGACCAAGTGGGTGGACAAGGATAACCAACCTATGATCGATCTCAACAGCTTTGCTCATGAGGTCCTCTCCATCCCCCGGGCCCATCAGATGGTCATGCAGTACTCAGTCATCGACGATAGCAAGAAAGCCCTCATACTCCTGCGTCCCTACCAGATCCATGCCATCGAGGCCGTGCAGGAAGCCTCTCGCCGCCAAGAGTCAGGCTATATCTGGCATACGACCGGTTCAGGTAAGACCCTGACCTCTTACAAGGTGGCGCGCAATCTCTTGCAGATCCCAGCGATCCAAAAGACCATCTTTGTCGTCGACCGCAGAGACCTAGACCAGCAGACGACCTCGTCCTTTCTCTCTTATGCGGCCAATGATGTCATCGACATCGACGAGACGGACA
>ERZ773233.1459-NODE-1459-length-13798-cov-4.706105_pt1 | contig 13798 bp, 7 predicted proteins | sample MGYA00580991_ERZ773233 | MGnify/ENA primary metagenome ERZ773233 (study PRJEB29015, sample SAMEA2738178) | human oral metagenome | biome: human oral; feature: human-associated habitat; material: saliva | place: China | collected 2161 ...
GCTACTTTGATTATTCCAGAGAGCCCAAAAGTGATATTGCCTTTGTCGATATGAAATCCTTTTATGCCAGTGTCGAGTGTGTGAAAAGGGGCTTGCATCCGCTGAAGACCTCACTTTGTGTCATGAGTCGCGCGGATAATTCTACTGGCCTGATCCTAGCCTCCTCTCCCATGTTTAAGAAGATTTTTGGCAAGTCAAATGTTGGTCGGGCCTATGATCTGCCCTTTGATATCAAGACCCGCAAATTTTCCTACTATAATGCCAGGAAGCAAGGGTTACCTACAGATTCAGACTATGTACGCTACATCGAAGATTGGGCCCAAGTCACCTTGATTGTGCCACCTCGGATGGACGAGTATATTGCAGTCAATATGGAAATTCAACGAATCTTTCAAAATTATGGCAGTCCAGATGATATTTATCCTTACTCTATCGATGAGGGCTTTATCGATCTAACCAGTTCGCTCAACTATTTCATCCCAGACAAGAGTCTCTCTCGTAAAGACAAGCTGGATATGCTTTCTGCTCGTATCCAGAGGGATATTTGGAGGCAGACAGGGATCTACTCTACGGTGGGTATGTCCAATGCCAATCCCTTACTGGCCAAGTTGGCTCTGGATAATGAGGCCAAGCACACCCCGACCATGAGGGCCAACTGGTCTTATCAGGATGTGGAAGAGAAGGTCTGGGCCATTCCCAAGATGACGGATTTTTGGGGGATTGGCAGGCGGATGGAGAAACGCTTGCATGCTCTGGGGATTTTTTCGATTAAAGAACTAGCCACCAGCAATCCAGACCAGCTAAAGAAAGCTCTGGGTCAGGCTGGTCTGCGTTTGTGGTTTCATGCTAACGGGATTGATGAGAGCAATGTTCATAAGCCCTATAAAGCCAAATCCAAGGGCTTGGGAAATTCTCAAATCTTGCCGAGAGATTACGTGAAGCTACGAGATATTGAAATTATTCTCCGAGAAATGGCTGAGCAGGTAGCTATTAGACTGAGAAGGGCGGGCAAGAAAACAACTCTTGTCTCTATCTATCTTGGTTTCTCTAAACAGGAGGTCAGGCCATCTATTCACACACAAATGAAGGTCGAACCGACCAATAATACAGCTGTCTTAACGGATTATGTTTTGAAGTTATTTCATAACAAATACACTTCTGGAGCGGTCAGAAGTGTCGGAGTCAACTATTCAGGATTTGTGGACGAGTCCTTTAGTCTGCTCTCTCTCTTTGATGATGTTGACAAGTTAGAAAAAGAAGAAAGGCTCCAGACGGCTATTGACTCCATTCGGGAACAATTTGGCTTCACTTCTCTCTTAAAGGCCAATGCACTGGAAGAAGCCTCTAGGAGTCTTGCCAGAAGCAAGCTGATTGGTGGACATTCTGCTGGAGGATTAGATGGATTACAATGATTGATCGTTCTTATTTACCTTTTCAATCTGCGCGAGACTATCAAGATCCAGGGATGCAGAAGTGGATGGGCTTTTTCCTCTCAGAGCATACCAGCTCTCTTGGTGAAGAAAAAAATCGTGTTGATTTTTCGACGAGTTTGAATTTAGTTGAGAAACTACTCTTGCTTTCTCAGCTTTATGTTGGGCAACTGAAGGGATGCTTTGTGGTCAAGGAAAAGAAGCATAAAACCACGATCATCGGTGAGGTGAGCGAATTATCACCTCAAACTCTATCTATTAGGACAAATGAGGGATATAGGTTGATAGAGGTTGCAGATGTTTTAGAAATTCAACTGTGGGAGGAGGAGATTGATGATTAGAAAAGAGCTACATGAAAAAAACTGCAGATGGACTATCCCTTGAACTCAACTAGCTTTGAAGATACGAGCAGAAGAGCGATTTCCATTGCAAGAGAAAGTCATATAAGAAAAAACTTTATAGTTTTTTCTGACAGTTTACTTGAAATCGCAGTTGAATTTGAAAACACTTATCCTCAATGGTCACCTTATTTATAGATGTATACCAGAACATCCATGTGAATTTATGGATGTTTTTTTGCTTTCCATTGATAAAAAAGAGAAGACCAGATGGTCTTCTCTACGGGGGAACTAGAATGATGGAAAAGAATCAATCAAAGATTTTGATTAGTCTTTGAAATTCTTTTTGAAGATGAGGAGAGACAAGATAGAAGTAATGGCTGCCAAGAAGAGGAAGGCAGTTGCTTCTTGTTCCCCAGTTGCTGGGAGTTGTTTTTCCTTGTCTTGTTTGACTGTAGTTGTAACAGGAGCTTTTTCATCTTTTACTGGTGAATTGTCTGTTACGACTGGAGTAGGTTTTTCAGTCTCTCTTGGTAGAACGTACTCAGGAAGAGTCACAACTGGTGGAGCCTCTGTTCCAACTGAGCTTTGTTTACTACCTACCTCAATCACTCGATCTTGAGCCGGAGTCGATTCTGTTTGGAGAACTTTACGATTGTCACCATCTACTTCAACATACTCGACTAGCAGACCGTTTTTACCTTCTGATAGGATTTGCTCTTTTCCTTTATCTAGTAGGGTATTTTCGCGATGGATAGTCTTGAACGGTACGACCTTATTGACAATTTCCAAACTTGGAAGTGTAAAGACAAGGTTCTTAACTCCTTCTTCAGGAGATGAAGAAGTAATCGGTTTTTCCGGTTCAGCTGGTTTCTCAGGTTCAGCTGGTTTCTCAGGTTCAGCTGGTTTCTCAGGCTCAGCTGGTTTTTCCGGTTGAGCTGGTTTCTCAGGTTGAGCTGGTTTCTCAGGCTCAGCTGGTTTCTCCGGTTGAGCTGGTTTCTCAGGCTCAGCCGGTTTTTCCGGTTGAGCTGGTTTCTCAGGCTCAGCTGGTTTCTCCGGTTCAGCTGGTTTTTCAGGCTCAGCTGGTTTCTCCGGTTCAGCCGGTTTTTCCGGTTCAGCTGGTTTTTCCGGTTCAACTGGTTTTTCTGGCTCAACTGGTTTCTCTGGTTCCACAGCCTTACCATTCAACTTAGATTCTGCTTCTTTAACTTTGTCAACTAGTTGATCCACTTCTTTTTGTGATAAGTTTTTACTTAGTGCTGCTTTTGCTTCTTCTAAAAGTTTATCATATTCATTTTTCAAATCATTATTAGCATTATTATACTTATCATTATTTTTTAACTCTGAGCTATTATCTATTAATCGATTAAGTTCCGTTTTATCAGTATTTAATCCATTTAGTGAATCTTTAGCTTCTTGTAGTTTAGCTTTCGCTGCATCAATTTCTGCTTGCGTTACATTTTCTTTAGCTAACACAGCTTTCGCTTCTTCTACTGCTTTATTGTATGCTTCTTGTTTTTCTACATCAGCATTGTAATATTTAGCGTTACTATCTTTTGTTGCACTTTCATCAGCAAGATTTTGTAAAGCTTCTTTATTTGTATCCACTCCGTTTAATGCATCTTTTGCTTTTTGTAGTTTTCCTTTCGCTGCATCTACTTCTACTTGTGTTACATTTTCTTTTGATAACACAGCTTTTGCTTCTTCTACTGCTTTGTCATATGCAACTTGTTTTTCTGCATCGGCATTGTAGTATTTAGTGTTACTATCTTTTGTTGCACTTTCATCAGCAAGATTTTGTAGAGCTTCTTTGTTTGTATCCACTCCGTTTAATGCATCTTTTGCTTCTTGTAATTTCGCTTTAGCCGCATCTACTTCAGCTTGTGTTACATTTTCTTTAGCTAATGTTGCTTTCGCTTCTTCTACTGCTTTGTTATATGCAGCTTGTTTTTCTGTATCTGCATTGTAGTATTTAGCATTACTATCTTTTGTATTACTTTCGTCAGCTAAGTTTTGTAGAGCTTCTTTATTTGTATCTGCTCCGTTTAATGCATCTTTTGCTTCTTGTAGTTTTGCTTTTGCTGCATCTATTTCTGTTTGTGTTACATTTTCTTTAACTAACACAGCTTTCGCTTCTTCTACTGCTTTGTCATATGCAGCCTGTTTTTCTGCATCAGCATTATAGTATTTAGCGTTACTATCTTTAGTTGTACTTTCATCAACTAAAACTTGTAATCTCTCTCTATTTGTTTGATCACCATTTAGTGAGTCTTTAGCTTTTTGCAACTTATCTTTAGCTGCATCAATCTCTGCTTGCGTTACATTTTCCTTAACTAATACAGCTTTCGCTTCTTCTACCGCTTTGACGTAGTCTGCTTTTCTAGATTCATCTGCATTGTAGTATTTAGAATTGCTGTCTTTTGTTGCACTTTCATCAGCTAAGTTTTGTAGAGCTTCTTTATTTGTATCTGCTCCATTTAATGAATCTTTAGCTTCTTGTAGTTTTGCTTTTGCTGCATCGATTTCCGTTTGTGATGCATTATCTTTAGCTAGTACCTTTTTAGCTTCTTCTATCGCTTTGTCAAATACTGCTTTTTTAGCTTCGTCTGCATTATAGTATTTAGAACTATTTGGCGTATTTCCTGATTCGTCTGTTAAATCTTGTAATGGTTTCTTATTAGTTGTAGTTCCATTAAGATCTGAATTAGCATTTTCTATTTTTGTTTTTTCTGCATTTACTTCATCTTGTGTAGCATCATCTTTAGCTAATAATTTTTTAGCTTCTTCTATTGCTTTATCAAGAGCAGCTTTTTTCTCTGGATTAGCATTATAATATTTAGCATTATTATTTCTACTATCTTCAACTTCTTTTATTAATTTCGCTAATTCAGCTTTATTAGTTTCTTTACCTTTTAATAATCTTTCAGAATCTATTAAATATGTTTTTACAGTATCAATTTCTTCTTGAGTTGCATTTTTCTTAGTTAATAATTCTTTTGCTTCTTTTATTAAAGTGTCACGCCATTCTTTAATTGCTGGAGTAGAGTTATAATATTTAGGAGATTTTATTATTTCCTCATTTTTTTCTAATAATTTTTCTAACTCTTTCGTATTCGTTGGTTCTCCATTTAATGCATCTTTCGCTTCTTGTAATTTTGCTTTCGCTGCATCTACTTCTGTTTGTGCTACATTCTCTTTAACTAACACCGCTTTCGCTTCTTCTACTGCTTTGTCGTATGCAGCTTGTTTGTCAGAGTTTGCATTGTAGTATTTAGAATCCGTTTCTTTCGTATTACTCTCATCTGCTAAGTTTTGTAGTGCTTCTTTATTTGTGTCTGCTCCATTTAACGCATCTTTAGCTTGTTGTAGTTTAGCTTTCGCTGCATCGATTTCTGCTTGCGTTACATTTTCTTTAGCTAATACAGCTTTTGCATCTTCTACCGCTTTATTGTATGCAGCTTGCTTGTCTGCATCAGCGTTGTAATATTTAGAATTTGTATCTTTTGTACTACTTTCATCTGCTAGGTTTTGTAGAGCTTCTTTGTTTGTATCTGCTCCGTTCAATGTATCTTTCGCTTCTTGTAATATCGCTTTTGCTGCATCTACTTCTGCTTGTGTTACATTTTCTTTCGCTAATACTTTTTTAGCTTCTTCTACTGCTTTATTATATGCAGTTTGTTTTTCTGCATCAGCGTTGTAGTATTTAGCGTTTGAATCTTTTGTATTGCTCTCATCAGCTAAGTTTTGTAATGCTTCTTTGTTTGTATTCGCTCCGTTCAATGCATCTTTCGCCGCTTGTAATTTTGCTTTTGCCGCATTTACTTCTTCTTGCGTTACATTTTCTTTCGATAACACTGCTTTGGCTTCTTCTACTGCTTTATTATATGCAGTTTGTTTTTCTGTATCTGCATTATAATATTTAGCATTTGTATCTTTTGTATTGCTCTCATCAGCTAAAGCTTTTAATATTTCAGTATTTGTTTTATCTCCATTTAACGCATCTTTCGCTGCTTGTAATTTTGCCTTTGCTGCATCTACTTCTGCTTGAGTTGCAAGATCTCTAGACAGTACTTTATCTGCTTCTTCTATTGCTTTATCATATGCTGCTTTTTTATCTGCATCAGCATTGTAATAATAGCTATATCCATTTTTCATAGCACTATCTCTGACTAATTCTAATAATTCTTCAACATTTGTATTTTTACCATTCAGTGCTTTTTTAGCTTCTTCTAATTTAGCTTTAGATGCATTTATCTCAGCTTGAGTTACATTCTCCTTAGCTAATACCGCTTTTGATTCTTCTACCGCTTCGTTATATGCAGCTTGTTTTTCTGTATCTGCATTGTAGTAGTTAGAATTATAATCTTTTTCGTTACTCTCATCAACTAAACTTTGTAGTGGAGCTTTATTAGTATCTTTACCATTTAAAGCTGTTTTTGCTGCTTCTAATTTAGCTTTTGCTGCATCTATTTCTGTTTGAGTTGCATTTTCTTTAGCTAGTACTGCTTTTGATTCTTCTACTGCTTTGTCATATTCTGCTTTCTTATCTGCATCTGCATTATAGTATTTTGCATTACTGTCTTTTGTATTACTCTCATCAGCTAATACTTGTAGTCTTTCTTTCTGAGTTTTATCACCATTAAGTGCATCTTTTGCTGCTTGTAATTTAGCTTTTGCTGCATCGATCTCTTTTTGCGTTACATTTTCTTTTGTTAACACTTTTTTTGCTTCTTCTACTGCTTTATCATAGTCAGTTTTCTTAGCTGTTTCAGCATTATAGTATTTAGCATTACTATCTTTTGTATTACTTTCATCCGCTAAACTTTGTAATGGAGCTTTATTAGTATCTTCTCCATTTAGCCCTGCTTTAGAATCTTCTATAAATTTAATCAATCCATCTAATTCTCTTTGAGAAAGTGGATAACCTCTCTTTTTTAAATCTCCCTGAGTTTTTGCAAATTGAGAACTTTCATCATATTGTTTCTTAGCGCTTTCATCTGCATTATAATATTTCGGACTATTTTTTACTCTATCTATTTCATCATAAAGTGGCCAGAACTTAGAATAGTCAGTATCTTTTCCATCTAATGCTGCATCTGTTTCTAGTACTTTTGCTTTTGCCGCATCTACTTCCGCTTGAGTTACATTTTTTTTCAGCAACACTTCTCTAGCCGCTTCTACTGCATTAAAATGTGCTTCTTGTTTTTCTTCTGCGGCATTATAACTTCTACTAGAATTATATACTTTAGTTACTCCATCAATTAATTTTTCAAGTTCTTGAGTATTAGTTTCTGTACCATTTAATGCATCTTTTGCTTCTTTTAGTTTATCTTTTGCTGCATCAATTTCTTTTTGTGTTACATTTTCTTTCGCTAATACTTTTTTAGCTTCTTCTTCGGCCTTATCGTATGCTAGTTTTTTCTCAGGGTCAGCATTGTAATACTTAGAATTACTATCTTTTTCGTTACTTTCATTTACTAAAATTTCTAGTTTTTCTTTAGTAGACTGATTACCATTTAGAGCCTCTTTGGCTGCATCAATTTTTTCTTTTGCTGCATCGATTTCAGCTTGAGAAATATTTTCTCTAGCTAATAGTTCTTTCACATCTTCAATAGCTTTATCATATGCAACTTTTCTATCGTCATCAGCATTATAATATTTTTCATTGCTATCTTTACTATTACTCTCATCTACTAGATTTTGTAAATCTTCTCTACGAATTCTATCACCGTTTAAGGCATCTCTTGCCGCTGCTAATTGTTTTTTCGCAAGATTAACTTCTTCTTGTGTTGCCTTTTCTTTTGCCAACACTTTTTGAGCCTCTTCTACCGCTAAGTCATACACAAATTTTCTTGAGTCTTCTGCTTTAGTATATTTATCTTCCTTAGTTTTATTTTCTAAGTCTTTTACTAATTTAGATAATTCAGACTTATCTGTTTCTTTACCATCTAATGACTTTTCAATATAACGCAGATAACTTTCTATTTCTCCTACATCACTCTGTGTCACGTTTTCTTTTGTTAGTAACGCTTTAGCATCCTTTATACGTTTTTCATATAATGCCCTTTTCTCTGGATCTGCATTATAAAATTTGTAACTATTTAAAACGGCTTCTTCCCTATCTATATAGCTTTGTAATTCTTCAAAATTAGTCGGTTTCCCATCTAACTCATTTTTTGCTTTTTCTAATTTTGTTTTTGCTTCCTCTATTTCTGCTTGTGTTGGATTTGCTTTAGCTAATAGTGCTTTTGCTTCTTCTACCGCTTCATCATAAGCTATAAGTTCTCCACCAGAAGCATTATAGTATTTATAATTAGTATTTTTAGAATTACTTTCATCTACTAATTTTTGTAGAGCATCTTTATCAGTTGCTTTTCCATCTAAATCTTCAATGATTTCTTTAAGATTTTTTACTGTTTCATCAACATTTTTTTGATAAGCTTCTGGGTTACTTGCCAATTTCTTAGCTTCTTCTATTGCTTCATCATATTCTTTTTTGGCTGCATCACTAGCATTAAAGTATTTAGGATCATTGTGCATAGTGTTTTGAGCAGCTATTAGTTTATTTAACTCTTCGAAATTTGTTGGTTTCCCGTCTAATGCATTTTTAGCCGCTTCTACTTCTTCTTTCATTTTATCAATTTCAGTTTGTGTAGCATTTGGCTTAGCTAGTGTTTCTTCTGCTTTTTTCACCGCATTATAGTAGTTTAACAATGCGTCTTTACTTGCATTATAATACTTAGGATCTTTTGTTACTTCATCTGAGTTACCTAATTCCACTAATTTTTGCAGTTTTGATTTATCTGTTTCCGCACCATTTAATGCATCTTTGGCCGCTTGTAATTTAGCTTTTGCTGCATCTGTTTCTTTTTGAGTTGCATTTTCTTTTGATAATACTTGTTTCGCTGCTTCAACTTCTTTATCATAGGCAGCTTTTTTATCTGCATCTGCATTATAATATTTAGAATTATTCTCTTTATTTTCTGATGCTAATTTTTGTAATTCTGCTTTATCTGTAGGAAGACCAGTTAACTCACCTTTTGACTCTAACGTATATTTTATTAACTCGTTAATACTTTCTTGTCTAAAATGGTTATTTTCACCACTATCTAACCCTTCAATTACTGCTCGTATATCATCAATATTTGCTTCATAAAAACTTTGCGCATCTTCAGAAGCATTATAATATTGTGGACTATTTTTAATATTATCAATTTCGTTATAAAGCTCTCTCAGTTTTGAATAATCAGTCGGTTTCCCATTTAATGCATTTTTAGCCTCGTTAATTTTTGCTACAATTGCATTTATTTCTGTTTGAGAAATAGGTGCTTTCGCTGCTTTTGTTTTTCCTTCAGCTATAGCATTATCATAAGCAGTTACTTTGGCTTTGTCAGTCTCATTATAATATTTAGCATTTGATTCTTTAAATTCTTCATCAGCATTAATTAAATTATTTAACTGACCTTTATTTGTTATAGCGACATTTTGCAGTTTTTTAACTTCTTTTGTAAGATCATTTGTTACATTATTAGTTTTAGTTTGATTTGATGTTCTATCAGCTAAAACTTTTTTAGCTTCTGCCAATGCTTTATCAAACGCACTTCGTTGGGCTGGTGTTGCATTTAAATAATGCTCACTATTTTTAACTGTATCTCCAGTTGCAATCCATCCTTTTAACCCTTTTACATCAACTCCAGGAAGAGCTCTTGTATCTCTATCACTATCTGTTTCTATTTCTTCTCTTTTAGCTATTTCTTTATTTTCAAGTTGTTTAGCTAAAACTTTTCCGATAATATTATTTACTTTATTGGTAATATCATCAACTTCAGTTTGATCTGTGTTTCTCTTATAAAGTACAGAGTTAGCTTCTATAATAACATTACTTAAAGAGTTTTTACTTTTTTCATCAACGTTTTCAGCACTTTGTAATTCAGTTGCTTCTTTTATAGCAACTTCTAACATTACTTTATCTACTTCTTCAGTTGCTTCTTGATTAGATTCAACATTTTTATTTGTTTCTTCTTTTTTATCAACTTCAGCAGTATTCACTGATTCTTTATTACTAGATTCTTCAGTTACTAATGATTTTCTGCCTCTTTTTTTATTAGTTGTTTCTTCACTAGTTGCTTCTTTTTCTATTGTTTCTTTATTGACAACTTCTTTACTAGCTACTTCTTTTTTAGCTATTTCTTTATTTTCAGTTTCTTTACTAATTACTTCTTCTTTAGCTGTTTCTTTATTATCAGTTTCTTTACTAGATACTTCTTTTTTAGCTACTCCATTTGGAGTAGGTTGTTCAGTTACTTCTGGTTTATTGTTATTTTGTTGTACATTTTGATTATTACTTATAGTTGTGTAATTATCTTGTTTTACTTCTACTTTATTAGTAGTAGTTTCTTCATTTACTTCTGCAGCATGAGCAACACTGCCTATACCAAAGAAAATAGATGCTGCAACAGCTACTGATGCTGTTCCAACTGTGAATTTTTTTATAGAGTAACGTGTTACTCTTTCTCCATCTTTTTCTAGATGTAATTTATAATTATTTTTCCCTATCATAATATATATATCCTTTCTCCATATAATCTTATTATTTTTACGATTATAAACATAAAATACCATTCTTTATTATCCTACATTATAGTAATTTTGTCTATTAAAAAATACTAAATTAATAATAATTTTATATATAATTTTCGAGGTTGCAACTAAGCTATCCTTTGCGTTAGTTTATCTTTACTTATAACATTACCATTATTTAGTAGACATAAATATTTACTTTATTAATTATTTTTTCAATAAGCTATTTAGGACAAAATAAATACACTATAACTCTAAAAATTATAGTGTATTTTTTATTATATTAAAGTTTTATCATTTATATATTATGCAGAAGCTCCACTTGTTGCATCAGCTGCAGGTGCTGCTGGCGCCGCCCCATGTCCTCCAGCATTAGATGCTCCACTCGTTGCATCAGCTGCTGGTGCTGCTTGGTGGTACCCTCCAGCTACCGCTACTCCTGCTGGTACTAACGCTTGACCAGTTTGTTTTAGATACCAATCTACGATAGGTTTAAAATCTAAGATATATTCATTGATTCCAGCATATTTACCATCTTTATCATACATAGCTTGGTAGTTATGTACAACATATTTATCTGGTCCATGAGTTGGAACGTGTGTACGGAATACATCAACTTGACCTGAACGCAGTAAACTAACCAGTTTACACTTCCATACACTCTTTCTGGGTGAACATTAGATAATGAACATCCAACTTGTTCTGGACGACGTTTTGCCAACATTTCGTAATCTTCTTTATTGTAGTTATAGTATAAAAATTGGTTGTTACTATCCGCATAAGTTAATTCCATTGGCATTGAATTTAAGAAGTAATTTAATTGATCTACTGTTAAAATACCGCGATCTAATTTTACATAAGTATCACCTGATACTGCATTAACTTTTTCTGCTGCTTTTTCATACCAGTCATCAGCATTTCCATCAACACCCTCAATTGTAGTAGAAATTTTTCCACTTGCTGTTAAATCTTCTGGCGGAGTTGGTTTTCTCTCTGCTAATGATTGAGCTACTGTAGCAAATTTAACAAATTTAGTTAAACAAGTACGTAAGTAACCAATTGTACCTTCATCTTTAAGATTTCCATTTTCATCAAATGCTTCTTTAGCTTTTCCTAAAAGGAACTCATTACCTGGAAATACAATTGCATTAACCCCTGGAGCATCTAAAATTTGACGTAAGTGTAATTGAGCACGAGATGATCCTTGATCATAATATGATGCACCTACAACCATTACTGGTTTATTTTCGAATGGGTGCAATTCATAAGATAACCATTCTAAAGCACTTTTTAGTGAAGCAGTAATTGTGTGGTTATGTTCAGGAGTTGAAATAATTACTCCATCTGCTTGTAAAATTTTACGGTTCATCACTAATAAGTCTTTATTTTCAGTTGAATGATCTTCATCTTGGTTAAACATTGGTAAATTTGTAATATCTAATAACTCTAAAGTAAATAAATCTTTATATTCTCTTGCGATAAATTCCATTAATTTACGGTTGTACGATACTTCTGCATTTGATCCTACGATTCCTACTAATTTCATGTTTTCTACACTCCTATCTTATTTTAAATCTTCCCATGAGAAGTTTTCAATTTCTTTTTCAGCTTGTCTATGTGCATGCATTAATTTTTCTGTAATTTTAATGAATAATAAAAAGTCTGCAAATAAACTATCTAACTTAGCAACTGTTTCTGGATTAGAAATATCACCAGCTTCATCAAAAGCTTGTAATGAACGTCCTAGTAAGAACTCTGAACTTGGCATTACGCGCGCTTTTACTTCTGGAGAGTCTAAAATTTGACGAATATGTGCTTGAGCTCTTGATGAACCTAAAGTTCCGTAAGAAGCCCCTGTTAACATTACTGGTTTATCTAATAATGGGTGAATTCCATAAGATAACCAAGCAATTACACTCATAAGTGATGCTGGTACAGCGTGATCATACTCTGGACTACTAATAATTACTCCATCTGCAGCTTCTATTTTTGCAGCTATTTCTGTGATTGCCTCTGGTACCTTTTTATCTGCAGGTTTGTTAAATAAAGGTATGTCCTTAATTTCTACTAATTCAATTTCAGCTTTTTCTGCAAAATGTTTTTGAATAAATTGTAATAATTGACGGTTTGTCGATTTTTTAGAGTTTGTTCCTACTATCCCTACTAATTTTACCATTTTCTTAGTTCCTTTCGATGTATTAATATCTGTTTTATTTGGTTGTATTATTTCCTCATTATTAAAAATACGAGTATTATTTTTTGAACGTTTATTTTTAATCAATTTGTTTCCTACCTCTCTTATCTTTCTAAGAATTTTTATTAACATTTATTCTATTACCCTATCTAATATCCCTTTAGAATAATAAACTTTACCATCGACTGTTACAACAATTCCTTCTATTTCAGGTATTTCTTCTAAAGTATTCATTATTGTTTCAATGCTCTGTCCGAACAGACGTGTAGTCCAAATTTCACCATCTACTGATAACTTAGATAAAATCGTTAATCCAGCTATCTCAGTTTCAACAGGATATCCTGTTTTTGGGTCTAATATATGGTGGTAAGTTTTTCCGTCTATCCCTGTATATTTTCGTTCATATATCCCCGAAGTCACTACTGATTCATCATGTATTCTAAGTATACATATGTGATTACCACGACTTTTAGTTGGATCTTGAATACCTATTCGCCAATGAAAATCATTGTTGTGTAATGCAGGTCCGAAGGTAACTACATTACCCCCTAAATTTATTAAGCCTGAATTTATACCTAAGTTTTTAAGATAGTTTACAATTAAATCTGCTATGTAGCCTTTCGCTAGCGCTCCTAAGTTTATTTCCATATTTTCCTTAGTGAGATATACTGATTTTTTACTGTCATTTAACTCTATATAGTTAGGGTCAGTAATCTTTAGTAATGCCTGGATCTCATCATCCGTTGGTACTCTCGCATCAGAAAAGCCAATACGCCACGCCTGTATTATCGGTCCAACAGCAATATTCAATAAACTTTGCGGTGCTAAACTATGAATTTTTCCTAAACGAATTAACTCATATAAATCACGGTGAACAACAACAGGTTTAATACCAGCATTATGATTAATTTCCATTAATTCAGAATCATCATCATTGGCACTAAATCTATCTTTATACATCTCTAACAATATTACTACATCATCAAAAATTCTCTCTATATTTTCTTGATCATATAAAACTATATCGATAGATGCACCCATCAATTTTATAGTTCTTGATTTTAGTTGCACTTTTTCACCTCCAGACTACATAATCTCAAAAAAGAAAACTTCATCGCCCGTATATTTTACAATAAATAATATATAATACAACAAAGAAAAAATATAAATGTTTCCTTATGAGGTAATTATATAACAACAGTAAAGATAATGCAAGCTAATATTTTATTATATTTAAAGAAAGTTATTTATATTTA
>ERZ773233.1463-NODE-1463-length-13791-cov-3.969351_pt1 | contig 13791 bp, 13 predicted proteins | sample MGYA00580991_ERZ773233 | MGnify/ENA primary metagenome ERZ773233 (study PRJEB29015, sample SAMEA2738178) | human oral metagenome | biome: human oral; feature: human-associated habitat; material: saliva | place: China | collected 2161 ...
GCGTTTCCATTCCCCATTTCTTGGGTGTTTACGTATATGCGGGCACGATAAATCGGCCCCTACGGCTGCTGACGGATTGCCATTTCGCTGCTAACGGATTGCAATAACGTGGCGAACATTCCACGAAATGCCCAACCAACGCTCCGTAAAATGTCCACATTCACCCACGAAATGCCCACGAAACATTCCGCCAGGCGTAGGGGCCGATTCATCGCGCCCGTATCCTTGCATTATCAAATATACATTTTCATTTCACCAAATACGTGTTTTCACATTCTTTTTTAAGTTATTTCCGTTAATCTGAATATACAAAACTACTAATGTTAGTGGTTTGAGCATCGTTTAAGGCCGTGGCTCTTTCTCAACAAAAGTTTGCTTCTATAGCCTCAGAATTCGGTGCAAAGTTAGATATTATATTCTCTTTTTCAGAACATTGGAATTTGTTTTAATGATAATTAAAGATGATTTTATAATTTTGTTTCGTTAATATTCTATAATAGTATTGTGTTTTTGACACACTATTAAGATATATAATGTATCTTTGCGATATCAAAATGATATTATAAAACATACGAAAACGGATTAAAATAATACGACTATGGAAAAGAAAGAATTTGCCTTTAAAGGCACAGTAGTGAATGGTTTTGCTATGCTAAGCCTAACGCTTGCATTGCTGTTGTGTGGCATTGCCAGTGCCATATATGGTTTTGCGCAAATAGACAACGATGCCAACGGAGGCTTATTTGTTGGTTTGGGTGTTGCATTAATAGTGTGTATGATATGCGTAATGTGCGGTTTTGTGAAAATAGAACCTAACGAAGCTCGTGTAATGGTATTCTTCGGACAATACAAGGGTACGTTTACCACTGTAGGTTTCCACTGGGTGAACCCCTTTATTAGTACAAAACGACTATCGTTTAGGGCACGAAACATAGACGCTGCACCCATTAAGGTGAACGACAAAACAGGTAATCCGGTTTTAATTGGTATGATGTTGGTGTGGCGATTAAAGGATACTTACAAGGCAATATTCGAGATTGACTCTGAAGCAATGGCAACATCGGTAGACGAAAACGGCAAAGTTAATCCTGTAAGCAATATTATGATGGCATTCGAACGCTTTGTTCGCATACAAGGCGATGCGGCTTTGCGACACGTAGCTGGTCAATATGCATACGATAACACTGACGATGACAAGACTGCACAGACACTTAGAGACAACAGCGAAGAGATAAACAAACTGTTGGAACAGACGCTTGACGAACGATTAGATATGGCTGGAATAGAAATTATAGAGGCTCGCATTAACTATTTAGCATACGCTCCCGAGATAGCAGCCGTAATGTTGCGTCGCCAACAAGCCTCTGCCATAATCTCTGCCCGCGAAAAGATAGTGGAAGGAGCGGTTTCTATGGTAGACATGGCACTGAAAAAACTAGACAAAGAGAACGTTGTAGCTTTAGACGACGATAAGAAAGCGGCTATGGTGAGCAACCTTATGGTGGTGCTATGTAGCGAAAACGCCACCCAACCAGTGGTAAATTCGGGCACACTGAATATGTAAACCAAACATTATAGAGGCACTCTGCCCACACCTCATATATATAAGTGCGTGCCGAGTGCCGTGCCTATGCACTGTAAAAACGTGTTGTTGGCATAAGCTAAAACTATATGACAAAGAAAGAAAATAACACAAAAAGCTTTATTCTTAGGGTAGATGCTACCACAATGGGGGCAATAGAGAAATGGGCTGCCGATGAGTTTCGCTCCACAAACGGACAGTTACAGTGGATAATAACCGAAGCTCTGCGCAAAGCACACCGCCTTCCAAAGCAGCAACTAAGAGACAAAGCCGAAACAAAAACAACAAATACAGACAATGAAAACACCAATTGAAGATTTACGTTTACCTCGTACTACCGAATCGACACTATACGAAGTGGGGTCGGCAATTATGCTTCTGCTTGCATGGATAGCAGGCGTTATGGCAACAAATGCACACAGAAAGAATGGAGTAATTATTACTGTGCTACTTGTTTTTACTATTATTGCGGCAATAGCACACTACATTTCGTATCGGCCAGGTATGCGTTGGGCTAGCAACGACTTCCACCCTGCAAACGTTCGAGAGGCTATAGTGGTATCAAAGTTCTATCGTGTGTTTGCCATAGAACTAACATCGTTAGGTTTGGTTATGGCTCTTATGGCGTTGTGGGATATGAAATTCCAAGAATCGTCCACAGTTTTCGCAATAGTTATACTTGTTATTATAGTGGTAAACTATATGCTTACATCAAGAAAACTAATGCGGATACGTGATGATGAGTGGCGAAAACAACAACAGAACAACCACAAAGAGTAATGTAGTTCCCCCTTCTTGCAATGCAAAAAGGGGGTTTTGCAATGTAAAAGTATGGTTTTTGCACGCCAAAAACCATACTTTTGTAATACAAAAAGGTGGTTTTTCGCAAAGCATTGTCATACAAATAGTTACACAATATTATTTTTCTCATATTTTGTTTCCACCGTAGGCATTGCAATCCGTAATATTTTGCAGATTACAACCAATTGTTTTTGTTGATGATGCGGGCGCGATGGATCGGCCCCTACGCCTTGCGGAATGTTTGCTGCGTATATATTGCGTAATGAATAACCCTTGCAGAATGCACGCTACCGTATATTTTACACAACGAATAAGCCATTTTGTTGCAGAACAGAACAACTTATTTGCCTCATTATTAATGCTAAACCATTGTTTACTTCTTCTTTTTCTTTCTCCAATGGAACAACTCTTTAAAGTTGGTAAAGTCTTTTTTCATAATCACACCTATGCCTTGTGTGTTGAGAGCGTTACGTGTAAAGTATCGATCGTTGGCTCTGTTGTAGAAGTTTAGTGCTATATTGCCGTTGGGCAGTAGTAGATATTTAATATCGAAATCGCCAATGAAGGCAGATGTATTGGTAGCAACGTTGTCGCGATATCCAAATTCGCCGTTTATAAGTAGGCGGTTGTTAAGCAGACTTCCCGATAGTATGCCTTCGTATTCGGCATTGCTAAAGCCATCGTTACCAGTGGCAATGTTTGCTCCAAAGTTCCAATGATTGTCCTTAATAACGTTAGAAAGCACGGTGTTTATTTGTTGCGAGATAGTTCCAGACAGTATGCTTTGCATTACGAGCGATGCTTGTTTGGGCTGATTGGGTGTGTTTGGATTGGCATTGTTGGCAGTTTGCGGATAGAAACGCCCCACAGCCAGTAGGTATAACACCTGTTGGTTAAGGTCTTGTTCGGAGTTTAGCACCGATAGTACCATTTGTTTTGCATCGGCAGAAAGCTCTGGTAAGTTCAGATTAAAGGTAACAGAGGGAGCTTCTGGTGTACCATTTATGTCTAATAAGCAGTCTACCTTCGTGTTGCTGGTGCGGAACGAACTACCCATTTGCAGGTCGGATAGAGGCACAGAGTTAAGCGTATATCTTCCTTTAAGTGCGAGAGTGGCAGCATAAGGGTCGCCTCCGAATGCTATAAGCGAGCCTTCGTCGAATGCGAACTGCCTTTTTATAATGTTCTGAATGGTGAGATTGTATGCTCCACGTCCCACATTATAGTTTCCAAAAATTTGGAAAGCCCCTTTGTTATAGTAGGTAGCACGAATAACCCCTGTACCATTTAGCGATATATTATCGCCTGTAGTCTGGTCCATTAGAACGCCCAATGTAAAGTCGGGAGTAGTGTTTATGAGGAAGTTAATATGCAAATCGCTTGCTAAATTCTTATTATATCCGTCTTCTGCAGGTCGTTTCAGCCATGTAGTGTCTTGCTTTAGAGAGGCTTGTAACGAGTCTGGTGTCATATCGCGCCATCTAATAAACGAGTTTTCGTCTATGGTGTTTTTTGCCGCATTGTATGTTATAAACGAGTTACGGTTAGGCGTTATGTCCACATTCATAGTAATTTCGTGGTCGCGACCTATTATTTGGCATTCCCCAGAGGCATATATACGTCCCCAAAAAGTACCCGATGATGCCTTGCGAGCAAAGTTATAAGTAAGCAAATTGTTGGTTTGCACATCAATATCGAACGTTAAATGTCGCAAAGCCTGGTGGTGCAATCCGCCCGTAAGCACCGCTTTGTGTCCTTCAGGGTCGGCAATGGTAATGTTGTTGAGGCTTATTTCGTTAGGAACAAGCGTAACCCTGCCATTTTGTACTATATATGTGGTGCCCAAAGGAGTTATGCGTACCGATCCAGAAGCCAGCATATCGCCTTCGAGATTAACGTTATTAAGTGGTCCAACCACCTTTACCCAGCCATTTCCACGTAGGTTTATGTTGTCCATAAAGGTTCCACAGAACTTGTTTAAGAAGGTTAGTCGTGTGTCGTTTGCATATATTGGCAAATTTATATAGCTATGTCGCAAGTCTATATACCCCTCAATGTTAGTTGAAGCCCCCTCGTCTATGGTTTCAGCATCTATGTTTATGCGTCCTTCAGCATTAGAATAGTTAGCTTTTGCATATAGTATTCCCATATCGCCATGCTCAAATTGAAACTGTTTAACCGTGAGATTGGCATTGGCTTGTAGGTTATGGAAAACCGATTTAAGCACAACATTGCCCGAAGCAAGCCCATTAAAGCCCACGCTATGGAAGTTTGCAATGTCGAGAATGTATGGAACATCAATGTCTTTAAGCTGTACGGTGAGCGAATCGGCAGGGTTTCCCGATGTTAAACCATTAATAATAATGTGTTGTTCCTTATTAGAAAGTTCGAAATGCTGTATATTTAAATGGTTCTGAACATACGAAATTTCTGATGGTTGTACCTGTAAATCAATTGTATCAATGCGTATTTTAGACGGTGCAAAGTGTAAATGAGTAGCCAGTTTGTTACCCCTTTGTCGTTCAAATTGTGCAGAACAATCTATCTGTCCGCGGAAAGTTTTCTGTGCAAAAGCATTGAATGACGATAGCGTATTTAGTTCGTTGTGTTGTGCAGTAGCTATGGTTTGCAGTGCAATACGCCGTCCTGCGCCATCTATCCATTCGCCTTTTATGCCAATGTTTAGTGCATTGTGGAGAGTGGAAAGAGCAAGAGAGATATTCTCGAAACGGTATTTTGCATAGTTGGCACGTGGTGCGGCAATGTTAAGCGCCACAGTGTTGTGAGCCTCGTTTACGTCGCCTTTAAGCTGAAGCGATGGCGAAAGACCAATTTTAAGTCCTGTTAGTTCGTGTAAAAGCTGTGTGTTTGTTATGTTAGCCTCTATGTGGAACACATTGTTAGCAGTGGTTCTGTCCCATCGGTGAGGTGTTTCAACGAGTGCAGAAAGATATGTGCCCACCACATTTTGCACACTTTGCACCATAGAAGCATAGTTGAAACGTCCTGAAATGGCGAGCGTTCCAAAGTCGGACAGTAGCTTTATGGACCTACCAGCAAGTTTATTGTCGGCATTAAGTTCCAGATGGTTTAGCTTAAAGCTACGGTTGTTCGCCTCTTGCATTACAAAATTGTCAAGCGTAAGTTTACCAATCAGGTTGTTAAGCGTGGTTCCACTTCCAGCTAAAGTAGTGCGAAACGAGAGCGTACGATTGCCCAATGCGTTTGTAATGTGCATATTGTGCAGGTTTAAACGTTCGGCATTAATGCGTGCATTCACCCTTATTAATCCCTTTTTCTCTATAAACTTGCGAATGTTTCCCACCATACCATCAATGCTAAGTTTGCCATTGAGGTCGTTGATAGACGCTTTCCCGTTGAAAGTATCGTTAGTATAATCGCCATTTACGGCAATATTTCGGTAAGTGTATCCATTATAGTCGAAACGAGGAACAACTCCTTTTGCCTTGATATGGTGCAAATCGGACGTAGCTTCTACCTTTATATTGGCAGCAATAGAGCCAAGTTGCGATGATGTAAGAATGTTTCCGAGTGTGAAATGCGGTGTATACAGTTCGGCATTAATGGTTTTTCCACGCTGTAGAAAGTTTATGTTGGCATTGCCATGTGCCAGCAAAAGAGAGCCCTTTGCGTGTAGGTAGTTTCGTGTTCCTTGCGTTTTTCCTTTAAAACGCACATCGCCTAAGCGCATAACTTCGGCAGGCAACTTTAGTTGAAAGGCACTGTTAATGTGCTGAATAAGTTTACTTTTAAGAACCACCGACAGCGAATTCAACTTCCATGCTGGTTGTTTGGCGAGCTGCGAGAGTATACCTTTGCAGCTAATAGCAGCCTCGTTGTTTCCATAATGCAGTGCAAACGTTTTAAGTTTCAGCTGGTTAGCTGTTCCCGAAACATTTGTATTGAAATATAGTTTCTGGTCGAAAGTAAGCAATGGAGGTAGCAAACAGGCAATATCGGCAGGTGTTAGATACGATTTTTCTGTGCGTAATTGGTGATAAGCAGTAGCAAAATTAAGTTTTTTATACCTATTATTAAAGCGCACAGAATAGAAAGGTACATTAATTTTAGACTGTGGCAGCTGAACAAAGAGCTGAGTTATGGTAGCTAATTGTTTATTAGCTTTCAGCTTAAAACGTAGATTTTGCACATTTAAACCCTGTTTTTCGTTGAACGAAAGACTATGTATTTGGGTGCAAATACGGCTATCTGTAAGCGTGTCAATATCAATATGCCCCGATATTTCGGTTACATTCAGGTGGTTAAGGTTTAGTTTATTGGGCGTGTTAGGTGCCGAAAGAAGGTCGTATCGCACGTTGCTGTGCCGTATAATAAGACTTTGAAGATTAAGGTCTAATGGAGTATGGTGAGTGGTATCGCGCGATTTTAGCGAGTCAATAAGGAATTGGAAGTTAGGTTTTTCGGTAGGAGAAGTTTGGTAGAGTAGGGCATTCAGTCCAAAAATCTGTGCCGACGAGATGCGCACCTTCCCCCCATTGATAAGCGAAAGAATGTCTATTTTGGCAGCAATACGCGATGCTTTTGCCATTTGCTTACCACTTTGGTCGTTAATAACAAGTCCGTCTACAATGAAATGGTTAAGGAACCCCAAGTCTACACGCTCTATTTTAACCTTTGTTCCTAACTTTTTTTCAAGTGCACCAGCAACCTGCGCACCCACGAAATGTTGCACAGACGAAAGGTGTAACAGTATAATTATAAGCAGATATAGCCCTATGGCTGTCCATACACCCCAACGAATAAGAGTCTTTAATATCTTCAAAGCGAGTGCAAAACTACTATTTTTCTGTTGCATAGTGAAATTAATGAAGCGAAAAGTTTTCTAAACTGATTAAAAATAGCTATATTTGCACACTCATTTAGTGACGTTTTCATTATTTAAATTTATGACAAAACAAATAAGGTTGCATAAGGGGTTAGATATAAAACTCAAAGGACGTGCTAAGGAAACGACTATGCCACAAGAATTATCGTCGGTGTATGGACTTGTACCAGACGACTTTGTAGGAATCATTCCGAGGCTAAAAGTAAAGCCAGGCGACCATGTTAAAGCGGGGGAGACGCTTTTTGTGAATAAGAATTCGGAGGAAGTAGGCTTTGCTTCTCCTGTAAGTGGCATCGTAAAATCGGTAGAAAGAGGCGATCGCAGAAAGGTTTTATATGTAAGTATAGAACCCGATAGAGAGCAAGAATTTATTGATTTTGGCGTAAAAGATGTGCAAACACTCGATGGAGAAACAGTGAAAAATGCACTTTTAGAGGCAGGTTTGTTTGGTTATATCAAACAATTGCCCTTCGCAGTGTCTACCACTCCCGACACAAAACCCAAGGCAATATTCGTATCAGCGCTAAGAGATAAGCCATTAGCGGGCGACTTTGAATACGAATTAAAAGGACAAGAAGAAAGTTTTCAGGTAGGATTAACGGCACTTTCTAAGATAGCAAAGGTTTATTTATCCATTGGAATACAGCAGAACAGCGATGCTTTAACAAAGGCAAAGAATGTAGAACTGACTGTATTTGATGGACCATGCCCAGCAGGAAATGTGGGTGTGCAGGTAAATCATCTATCTCCAGTAAACAAAGGAGAAGTGGTTTGGACGGTAGATCCAACGGCTGTTATCTTCTTTGGAAAGCTATTTCTTACAGGAAAAGTAGACCTAACACGTGTTGTTGCCGTAGCAGGTAGTAAGGTGAAAGACCCCGCTTACGTGAAAGCATTAGTGGGAACACCCATTAAAGATATTGTTGCAGAACGACTAACAGCCACAGAACACGTGCGTATTCTAAACGGAAACCCACTAACAGGTACTATTGCAGACGATAAAAGTTTTCTTGGAGCACACACATCAGAGGTTGTGGCAATGCCAGAAGGCGACAATGTGAATGAATTTGCAGGTTGGATAATGCCTCGTTTCAACCAGTTCTCAACATCTCGAAGCTATTTTAGCTGGCTCTTTGGCAAGAATAAAGAGTACGACCTCGATGCGCGCATCAAGGGAGGAAAGCGTAATATAATTATGAGTGGTGAGTATGACGCTGTGTTACCAATGGATATATATGGCGAATATCTTGTTAAAGCCATTATAACAGGCAACATAGACAAGCAAGAAGAACTGGGAATATACGAAGTAAGCCCTGAAGATTTTGCTTTGGCAGAGTTCGTTGATAGTTCAAAACAACCATTACAACAAATTGTGCGCAATGGTTTGAACACGCTACGAAAGGAGAATGCGTAAATACACCTTATATTATAATAGAGAATTAACAACTTTAAGAGATACAATATGAGCTTAAGAAATTATCTTGATAAGCTGCGTCCACAATTCGAAGAAGGCGGAAAATGGCACGCTTTCAAGAGTATCTACGATGGTATGGACACCTTTCTGTATGTTCCAAACGAAACATCAAAGAGCGGAACATCTATTCATGATGCCATCGATTCTAAGAGAATAATGAGTATTGTGGTTATTTCGTTAATACCTGCAATGCTGTTTGGAATGTACAATATAGGTTATCAAAATGCATTAGCTGCCGGCAAACTGGGCGAAGCAACCTGTATGGGAATGTTTCTGTATGGCGCTTTAATGCTGTTACCAAAAATTTTAGTATCCTATATTGTGGGTCTGGGAATTGAATTTGCCTGGGCACAGTGGAAAGGCGAAGAGATTCAGGAAGGCTATTTGGTAAGTGGTATTCTTATTCCACTTATAGTTCCCATAACATTACCCCTTTGGATGTTGGCTTTAGCAGTGGCTTTTGCTGTGATATTCACAAAGGAAATATTTGGTGGAACAGGTATGAACACCTTTAATGTGGCACTTGCTGCACGTGCATTCCTCTTCTTCTCTTATCCAGGGAGTATGACTGGCGATAAGATTTGGGCAGCTACTAATCAGATTTGTGGGCTTGGCTACACGCTTCCTGACGGATTTACAATGGCAACACCATTGGGCGAGGTTGCTCAAGGTGCCTCTGTAAATGCTTCAGTATGCGATATGATTATTGGTTTAATACCTGGTTCGGTGGGCGAAACATCTGTCATTGCCATCGCTATCGGTGCTATTATATTGATTTGGACGAACATTGCAAGTTGGAAAACTATGTTTAGCGTGTTTGTTGGTGGCATTGTAATGGCACTAATATTCCATTCAACAGGAGCAAGTCCACTGCAATGGTACGAACATATAGTATTAGGAGGCTTCTGTTTTGGTGCAGTCTTTATGGCTACCGACCCTGTTACCTCTGCAAGAACAGAGCAAGGCAAATGGATTTATGGCTTCTTAATAGGTGCTATGGCAGTTATTATTCGTGTATTGAACCCTGGTTATCCAGAAGGAATGATGCTTGCCATACTCTTTGGCAATATGTGCGCTCCTCTAATAGACTATTGTGTGGTTCAATCTAATATAAACAAGCGTGCTAAACGTGCTAAAATGTAAGGAGAGAATACCAATGAAGACTAATAGTAATTCGTATACAATCATCTATTCTGTTGTTCTTGTGCTTATTGTAGCATTCTTGCTTGCTTTTGTTTTTCAGGCATTACGCCCACAGCAAGACGCTAATGTGCGCTTAGACCACCAGAAACAAATTCTGTTTGCACTAAATCAAGACCGTAATATGTCTGATGAAACAGCACAAAAGCTTTGGCATCAAATTATTATTGCCGACGATATTATAGACGCAAATGGAAAAGTAGTGAAACAAGGAACACAAGGCGGTGTAGATGCAGGCTTTAAGCTGAATAGCAAAGATGCTAAAGAAGGTAAACTGGCGCTATTCCGTTGTAAGGTAGATGGACAAGATAAGTATGTTATACCAGTATATGGTAACGGACTATGGGGACCTATTAACGGATTTATAGCCCTGAATGGAGATAAAACAACCATATTCGGTGTGTACTTTAACCACGAAAGTGAAACTGCCGGACTGGGCGCAGAAATAAAAGATAACAAATCTTGGCAAGATAAATTCAAGGGTAAAAACATCTTAGATGCACAAAAACAACATATAATTTTTAGTGTAACAAAGAAGGTAGAACAGCCAAACAATCAGGTAGATGCCGTTACTGGAGCTACTTTAACAAGTAATGGCGTTTCTGAAATGTTCCACAACGAGAAAGGTGGACTAGCCCCATACATTAAGTTTCTTACAGAAAAGTAATATTGAGAAATAAATTAATATAAAACAAAAAGATTATGAGTTTGTTCTCAAAACAAAATAGAGAGGTTTTTATAAACCCATTAAACCTCGACAACCCTATACTTGTTCAAGTGTTAGGTATATGTTCGGCTTTGGCTGTAACCTCTCAATTAAAGCCATCTATAGTAATGGGATTAGCCGTAACCATTATTACGGGCTTCTCGAATGTGATTATTTCAATTATCAGAAAAACCATTCCTAACCGCATTCGTATTATCGTTCAGCTGGTTGTTGTGGCAGCTTTGGTAACCGTTGTAAGCCAAATATTGAAGGCGTTTGCCTACGATGTTAGCGTACAATTGTCGGTTTATGTGGGTCTTATCATTACAAACTGTATTTTGATGGGACGTTTAGAGGCTTTCGCTATGACCAATAAGCCTTGGCCAAGCTTCCTCGATGGAATAGGAAATGGGTTAGGCTATGCGCTCATTTTGATATTAGTAGGAGCCTTCCGCGAATTTTTTGGACGTGGAAGCTTACTTGGTTTTAAGATAATTCCACAAAGTTTCTACGATATGGGATATGTAGACAACGGTATGATGGCTATGCCTGCAATGGCGTTGATACTACTTGGTTGTGTAATATGGGCTCATCGAGCATTTTTCTATAAGGGAGAAGGAAAATAATTATGGAACATTTAGTTAGCTTATTCTTCAGGTCCATCTTCGTGGACAATATGATTTTCGCATTCTTCTTGGGAATGTGTTCATTCTTAGCCGTATCTAAAAACGTTAAAACATCGTTCGGATTGGGTGCAGCCGTAACCTTTGTGTTGGTTGTTACAGTGCCTGTTAACTATTTGTTACAGACTAAAGTGCTCGGACCCGATTGTTTAATAGAAGGTGTAGACCTCTCTTATCTTAGCTTTATTCTATTCATTGCCGTTATTGCTGGTATTGTGCAGATAGTAGAGATGGCTGTAGAGCGATACTCACCATCACTATACGGCGCATTAGGAATATTCCTTCCACTCATCGCAGTGAATTGTGCTATCATGGGAGCAAGCCTCTTTATGCAGCAACGCATAGGTCTCGACCCTGCAAGCTCGCAATATATAGGCTCTGTTTGGGACGCCCTCATCTACGGACTCGGCTCTGGCATTGGCTGGTGTTTGGCAATTGTGCTGATGGGAGCTATACGCGAAAAAATGGAATACTCTGATGTTCCAAAACCTTTGCAAGGACTTGGCATTACATTTATCACCGTGGGACTTATGGCTTTGGCTATGATGTGCTTCTCAGGACTTAAAATTTAGAATACAAAAATGGCAGAGTTTATATTATACAGCATTGCTGTTTTCTTGGTTACAATACTTTTTTTGGTTGTACTTCTACTTGTTGCAAAGAAGTATTTAAGCCCCAGTGGAAAGGTTAAGATAACCATTAATGGTGAAAAAGAATTAGAAGTGGAACAAGGTGGCACCATTCTGGCTACACTAAACGAAAACGGAGTGCACCTGCCTTCAGCATGTGGAGGTAAAGGAAGCTGCGGTCAGTGTAAGTGCCAAGTAATGGAAGGAGGCGGAGAAATACTCGATTCGGAACGCCCACACTTCTCTCGTAAAGAGATAAAAGACCATTGGCGTCTGGGCTGTCAGGCTAAAGTGAAAGGAAATCTCTCTATGAAAGTACCCGAAGCCGTATTGGGCGTTAAAGAATGGGAATGTACTGTTATCTCAAACTCTAATGTATCGTCGTTCATTAAAGAGTTTAAAGTGGCATTACCTCCAGGCGAACACATGGACTTTGTGCCAGGTTCGTACGCACAAATACGCATTCCAAAGTACAATTGCATAGACTACAACAAAGACTTCGATAAAGAACTCATTGGAAAAGAATATCTTCCAACATGGGAAAAGTTCAATTTGTTCTCGCTAAAAGCTACCAACCCCGACGACACAGTGCGTGCTTACTCTATGGCGAACTACCCTGCAGAGGGTGATATAATTACGCTTACCGTGCGTATTGCTACTCCGCCATTCTTGCCACGCCCACAAGTAGGATTCCAAAATGTACCTTCTGGCATTGGCTCATCATACATCTTCAGCCTAAAACCTGGCGATAAAGTAATGATGAGTGGTCCCTACGGAGAGTTTGCACCTAATTTCACATCAGGAAAAGAAATGATATGGATTGGTGGTGGAGCAGGTATGGCTCCGTTGCGTAGCCAAATTATGCACATGTTGTGCACATTGCACACTCGCGATAGAGAAATGCACTTCTTCTACGGAGCACGTTCGCTAAGCGAAGCATTCTTCCTTGACGACTTCTGGAAACTCGAAAAAGAATATCCAAACTTCCACATGCACCTCTCGCTCGACCGTCCCGACCCTGTGGCAGATGCCGAAGGAGTGAAGTATTATCAGGGATTTGCAGTGAACTGCATACGAGAAACTTATCTGAAAAACCACGAAGCACCAGAAGATTGTGAGTATTATCTATGCGGACCTCCTATGCTTATTAAGACTGTTACCGACTATCTCGACAGCCTTGGCGTAGAGAAAGACGCTATTCGCTTCGACGACTTCGGATAAAAACAAAACATTCAAAACGAACTTTTAATTTTTTCATACATATTAAAAGGTGTCTGCATGCGATATGTAGACACCTTTTCTGTTTCTCACCCTCCTCCCACTTCGTTCTAAAACATTAGCTTGTAACTTCTTAAGAAAACTACACACCCTTCTTCCTCAAACAACTAACCTCCCGTAATTGTTCCTCATAAGTTTGCTACCCACAATGTTTAGTCATTGTAGCCAAACAATCGAAACCACAATACACATAGCATTACACCTTTTTTTTATAAATTTCATCTCAATAAATCTCTTTCAGCTGCAACAACCCCACGTAATAAAGGCTGAAACTTGTTGTTACGTCTAATTTGGAAAAAACAGATATCTAAAACGCAACTGATAGATATCTGAAACGCAAGTGACAGATATCTGAAACGAGTGCGACAGATATCTGAAACAAAGGATACTGCCGCCTGGCTGAGTTTTCCTAATTTCTGAGAGAGCTATTTTATTTGCAAATACCTGCAAACATAGCATACAAATTATCTATTTATGGTAGTGTCTAAAAAAGTGTGTAAGCCCATATTTTTCTTCTCTTTGCATTTGAAAATAACAAAATAAATAAACAATGGAACTTACACAATTACAA
>ERZ773233.1466-NODE-1466-length-13780-cov-2.674827_pt1 | contig 13780 bp, 17 predicted proteins | sample MGYA00580991_ERZ773233 | MGnify/ENA primary metagenome ERZ773233 (study PRJEB29015, sample SAMEA2738178) | human oral metagenome | biome: human oral; feature: human-associated habitat; material: saliva | place: China | collected 2161 ...
ACCGTTATTAATCTAGATATGAAGGAGACTATGAATGAATTTAGAAGAAATGAGAAAACGACAAGAGCGCATCAGAAACTTCTCGATTATTGCGCATATTGACCATGGAAAGTCAACTTTAGCAGACCGTATTTTACAAGCAACAGATACTGTAGCAGACCGTGAAATGCAAGATCAATTATTAGACTCTATGGACTTAGAACGTGAACGTGGAATTACGATTAAATTAAATGCGGTAGAATTAACGTATGATGCCAATGATGGAACAGAGTACATTTTCCACTTAATTGACACTCCAGGGCATGTGGACTTTACGTATGAAGTGAGTCGTAGCTTGGCAGCCTGTGAAGGAGCGATTCTTGTTGTAGATGCTGCTCAAGGGATTGAAGCTCAAACATTAGCAAATGTGTATTTAGCCATTGATAATGACTTAGAAATTGTTCCAGTTATTAATAAAATTGACCTACCTGCTGCTGATCCTGAACGTGTTCGTACAGAAATTGAAGACGTTATTGGAATTGATGCTAGTGAAGCCGTTCTAGCAAGTGCTAAAGTGGGAATTGGGATTCCAGAAATTTTAGAACAAATCGTTCATAAGATTCCAGCACCTACTGGGGACTTAGAAGCTCCTTTACAAGCGTTGATTTTCGACTCAGTTTATGATGCTTACCGTGGAGTAGTCTTGAATGTTCGTATTCAAAACGGAATTGTAAGACCTGGTGACAAGATTCAATTAATGAGTAATGGAAAAACATTTGATGTAGTTGATGTTGGTATTTTCTCTCCAAAACCAATTAGTCGTGATTACTTAATGGTTGGTGATGTAGGGTATATTACCGCTTCTATCAAAACTATCCAAGATACTCGTGTAGGGGATACTGTTACATTAGCGAACAATCCAGCAAGTGAACCTTTATCAGGTTACCGTAAAATGAATCCAATGGTATATTGTGGTTTGTATCCAATTGATTCTTCTAAATATAATGATTTACGTGATGCATTAGAAAAATTACAATTAAATGATGCTGCGTTACAATTCGAAGCAGAAACTTCTCAAGCGTTAGGCTTTGGTTTCCGTTGTGGATTTTTAGGATTGCTTCATATGGACGTTATTCAAGAACGTTTAGAACGTGAATTTGATTTAGATTTAATTACAACAGCTCCATCTGTAATTTACCATGTTCAAAAGACAGATGGAACAGAAGTAGTAGTTTCTAACCCTGCTGAAATGCCAGACCAATCAAGTGTTCAATCGATTCAAGAACCTTATGTAAAAGCTTCTATTATGGTACCAAATGAATATGTAGGAAGTGTAATGGATATTTGCCAACGTAAACGTGGAACTTTTGTAACAATGGATTACTTAGATGAATATCGTGTTAATGTGATTTACGAAATGCCTTTATCTGAAATTATTTTTGATTTCTTCGATTCATTGAAGTCAAGCACAAAAGGATATGCATCATTAGATTATGATTTAATCGGCTATCGTGAAAGCAAACTAGTGAAGATGGATATTATGTTAAATGGTGAAGTAGTCGATGCCCTAAGTATTATCGTTCATAAAGATTTTGCTTATAATCGTGGTAAAGCTATTACTGAGAAATTAAGAACACTAATTCCACGTCAACAATTTGAAGTACCAATTCAAGCAGCAATTGGAAATAAAATTTTATCTCGTACAAACATTAAAGCATTACGTAAAAACGTATTGGCGAAATGTTATGGAGGGGACGTTTCTCGTAAACGTAAGTTGTTAGAGAAACAAAAAGAAGGTAAGAAACGTATGAAACAAGTGGGATCTGTTGAAGTACCACAAGAAGCATTCATGTCAGTACTTAACCTTAACGAAGAAGAAAAATAATTATTTAATAAACTTTTCTATTGTAGCAATGGACGGCAGCAGACCTACGGTCTCATGCCTAAAAATTGAGCCTAAGGTCTCAATTTTTCCAGTAAAAGAAGTCTAGAAAGACTTCTTTTACTCGTGCTACAATGGAAAGTTTTTTTGTTTAGCATTCATTTATGAAATTACGTTTAAATAAAATGCTTTTCGTTTTTGATTTTCTTATATAGGACGCAAGCAGCCAGCTAAGCTGTCTCATTACTAATACTGCGGTAAAAAGTCATTTGTGTTTTACCATTCTTTTATGGAATACGTATAAATACTATCTTTTAGTCGTTCTGTAATCTATTTAAAAATATTTTTAAATAACTCTTGCTTTTTGATTTCAGAAGGAGTATTATCTATTTAAAGAAAATTTTAAATAGAAAGAGATGAGGATATGTCAGTTAATGATATTTTGTCTGCATTATCGGATGAGAACCGTCGTAAGATTTTAGAAATTTTACGACAGGGACGAACGAATACTGGGGACTTAGCACAGAGCTTACAAATCACACCGCAAGCATTGTCGTATCATTTAAAGAAATTAAAACAGGCGGATTTAATTTATGAAACAAAGGAAAAGAACTTCATATATTATGAATTAAATTTAACCGTTTTAGAAGAGGCAATTGTTTGGATGAATTCAATTATTGGAGGAAATTAATATGTTAGTAGAACAAAGAAAAATTTATTTATTAGATGTCATTTTGACGTTTTTACCTATCTTACTTGCTTTATGCGTCGTTTGGTATGCACCTGAAACCATCGCATCTCGTTTTGATTTAGAAGGAAATGTTGTTGCAACAGCTTCCCGTTGGACGATTTTAATATTACCAATTTTCATTTTATTATTATCTGGCTTAATCAAATGGATTGATTGTAAAGGATTGGTCGGAAGTCAAAACAAGGAAATTAGCCGTTATATTTTTAGAGTTACATTACTATTGTTTAATGCTATTGCTATTTTCCAATTTGTCTTAATTTTGACAGGCGTTAGTATGGGTACTCAAATGGGACGTTTGATGGCATTTCTAATTGGACTATTTATGATATTCGTTGGAAATGTTAGTCCTAAAATTAAAGAAACGAATAAGCACTTTGGATTCCGTGTGGCATGGATTATGAACAATGATGAAGCATTTCGTAAAACACAAAGATTCTTCGGATTTGCGAGTACGATTTCTGGTGTCATCTTTATTTTAATCTCGTTATTTGTAGCGAATCAATTAGCCATGATTCTTGTGAGTATCGAATTATTGCTAACAATTGGCATTACTGCAGTGTATTCATATAAAATTAGCAAATAAATAATGAAAGACTTTTCTCCGTTCTAGTTATAGGTATTATTCTTAAATACTACGGAGAAAAGTCTTTTTTCTTATTGAAATAAGTAGTATACTATCTGTGAAAACGATAACATTCTGAAAGTAGGAGAATCTGATGAAAAAAGAGCAAAAGATATTGTTGGGAATCTTCATTTTAGTAGGTGTCATCTGTATTGAATTAAGTATGTATATCATTCCTTTTATCGAAGAAGTTAAGGATTTTGAATTCCCTATGTTTGTTGTAGGTGTTATTCTTTGCATCATCTCCATTATTTTCGGAATTAGAAATCAAAAAAGTTAAGGAGGGTAGAATGATTGTGTCACGTTCATTTATTTAACAGTAATTGGGGGAATCTTTATGTTAGGAAAATATAGAGTAGTTAGTATTGTATTGTTAAGTATTTGTTTAGCTTCTTGTGGTCAGCAAAAAAATACACAAGAAACGACGGTTCAAGAAAGTGTTACAACAGTGGAACAAAGTAAATCCACTAATTTTCAACTAGGAAAGGGAAGTAATCAGTTTAATACTGTTTCATTTAATGAAACGTTTAAGGACAAGAGTGTAGTCGCTCAATATGCTGAGAAGTATCCAGACTTTATTCCGCAAGTGTTGTCAGAGGATGGAAAATTATACGGAAGTGTGGATCATGGTGGAATTTTAGAAATTGATTTAAAAACAAATCAGCATCAGTTAGTTCATGAAATGAGCGATGCAACAGTTTCACATCAATGGGTTCGAGCAGTCGATAAGAATTGGGTATTTTTTGAAGAATTTACAGACTCAAAAGAAACTGCTAATTTCTATTTATTGAATCGAACAACAGGTGAAGTTACAACTGTTAAAATGGATGAAAAGATGCCAATGATTCATCAGATTACAGCATTCTTTACCGAAGATGCACAGTTAGTATTTAATATTGTGAAGGATAGTAAAGAAGATACATCGTTAAATACGCTTCATCAATTGGAAATAACAACGATGAAAGATCAAGCCGTTGATCAAAACACATTTTCACCGATTCTTTTCGATGGAAAACTCTATTATATTCGCTATGATGCAACCGAAAACCATTCAGAAATTGTTCAATATGATATAAAGAATGGGGACAAGCAAGTCACATTGACACATCAAAGTGCAACAGAGCATTTGAATCAATTATTGACTGATAAGCACGAATTATATGTTTCACTAGGCACAGATTTGAAGAGTGGAACTATTTACCATGTTAATCAAGAAGAGAAGAAATATGATTGGGTCTATGGATATGCAAGCACAGGATTTACTCAACAAAATCTCCTTGGATTCATGAGTTATTCAGCAACTCATACTGAATCAGGATGCTACAAAACACCTTATCGTTTGATTGACTTACAGCATCATAATGAATATGACTATGATGGAAGCATGGTATTTCTATCTGAAAAAGGAATGGCATGGATAGCCTTCAAGAAAGATACAAAAGAAATTCCAAAAGGCGAAACATTCCGAAACGAAAACTCAGAAATCCATTATGTTGAATTTGAATTTGAATGAGAATGAATAGTAATCTAACGACAATAAGCTCCTAGTAAGTGCTAGGGGCTTGTTTGCACTATAAAGTTCTTTGAGGAAATCATTAGTATTAACTCTTGACTTTTGTTCTTAAAAACATTATATTTTAAGCACAAAAAGGTGGTGTTAGTATGAGTAAAAAAGAATTATTACTTGAAAAAATAAAGGAAAACAATGGAGTCATTACTACTAAACAAGTTATTGAGTATGGTATTCATAAAGACGTATTAAAAAATATGGTTATTAAAGAAGAACTGGAAAAAATTGCTAATGGACTGTATGGACTTCCTGGAGAAAGTATTGATGAATATTTATACTTTACACATCGAATTCCGAAAGGAATATTTTCTCATGAAACCGCAGCTTATTTACATGGATTTACTACAAGATTGCCATTCAGTTATGTTATGACAGTAGCCGTAGGGGATAATGTCAGTCGTGTAAAATCAGTAAAAAGTAATATACTATTCAAGTATGTTAATAAAGAATTTTATAAAATTGGAAAAAGCACTTCCCTTAGTCCATTTGGTAGAGAAATTGTAGTATATGATAAAGAACGTACGATATTGGATCTTATAAAAGACAAAGATAGAGTGGATACCCAAGTGTTTACTGAAAGCATAAAAACCTACTTTTCAAGTAAAGATACAAATATTTTACGTTTATCAACTTATGCTATGCAACTAGGAATGGAAAATGAGTTAAGATCTTATACAGAGGTGTTGTTATGAAGGCATCAGAACAAATTAAAGGAGCAATAAGAAATATATCTAAGAAAACTGGTGTAAATATTACAAATGTGTCTGTTTGAAGGGATACTTGAGAAAATTTCTAAATCTAAATACAAGAATCATATTATTTTGAAAGGAGGTTTGTTAATTTCTTCGTTAATAGGTGTTGAAATGAGAAGTACACTAGATATGGATACAACTATTAGAGGACTTCCAATGAATGAAGAGAATATTTCAAAAATTCTTCACGAAATACTAGAAATAACTATTGATGCAGATATTGTATATCGTTTAATAAAATTAGAACGTATTAGAAAAGAAGATTTGTATGAAGATTTTTGTGCTACAATATCATGTAGATACGGAAAAATTAATGCAAATTTAAATATTGATATAACAACTGGAGATATTATTACTCCAAAAGAAATACAATATTCTTATGAGAAAATTTTAGAGGAAGGTAGTATTTCAATTTTAACATATACAATTGAAACTATTATTGCTGAAAAATTCGAAACAATTTCAAGTAGAAATATTACAACCACAAGAGCCAGAGATTTTTATGATTTGTATATGTTATATAAAATCTATAAAAGTAAGATTGATAGAAATGTACTCAAGGAAGCTATAACCCTGACTAGTCAACACAGAAATTCTTTTTCTTTAGTATTACAATATAAAGAGATAGTAAAATTATTTTATCAAAGCAATTCTCTTAAGAATTTGTGGGATAAATATATTCAAAATAATCCATATGCTAAAGAGATTTCGTTCGATGATACAATTTCTATCTATGAGGAAATTGGTTCTATTCTTGAAAAATATTAATTGAAAAAATAAGGAGGTAAGTGGTTATGAACATCACACTTTTTGTCTACTGTTTAATGTTATGTATGTTAGCATTTTTTGCTTATAAAAATGAGTTAGGAATATCTATTCCTTCAATTCTACTAGTAGTATTTTTAACATTTTTTGCAGGGATTCATCTGTTTTATACGAATATCATTATTAAAGTAGCAATTTCCTGTTTGTTGTTATTGATTTCGTTCATGTTTTATGTGGATAGAAAGGAAAGTCTTAAGAAAGTACATATGTCGCATCATATTGTTAGATTGGTGCTTCATTTAGTTTTAATATTTAATTTATGGGTATTTTAGATTGAAAGAAAAGAAGAAACAAAATAAATCATACTAATACTATTGGTAACAATAAAGGTTAATACTGTTAAATAAAAAATGGATTGTATATAAAATAAGCTCCTAGAATCAACTAGGGGCTTGTTTATGTTTATCGGTAAGCCTTTTGCGTATGCTTCTTTAGCTTCCGCTAAAGTCATAATATTAGTACCTCCATCTATATTCGTTTCATCAGTATTCTGCCATTTGCACGTATCACAAATATCATAAACCGCTGTAATAGTTCCGCATACTGGACAATGAACATATTCGCTACTATTAATGATTATTAAATTCTCTTTTATACTCTTGTTCAAAATCATTATCACCTACTAGTAGATTTATTACTTCTATAAACTACTTTTTCAATGTCATCGATTGTAATAGTAATCGTATCCCAGTCTTCAGGAGAGTCTCCAATGTCAGCTATAAACGTATCTTCGCTTAACTTATCTACAATTGCTGCCGTTTGACCATCTTTTAAAAGAACAGTATCAAATTCTTCTATTTGCATATTAACATTACCTCCATTCGTATTTTCACGTTTATTGTATCGTAAATAGTCGGAAGATGCACAGAAGAAATTTAGGAAAGTTGTAGTACTAATGGAATAATAACTATAAACCATACTTTGACATCACTCACTAAGGGGATAATAAGAAATATTACAGACAACTAGTCTTTGAATCCTTCATTGAAATCGAACAGTGACTATGTTAACGTTAAGGTATTTACAATAATTAAAGGATAATAACATGAAAAAGAAAACAACAATCATCATAGAAGAACAATTACAACGACTAAACCATTCCCCATTATTTGCGATTTCATTAAGCGGGAAGGAATTGTCTCATTCCAACTTTTGGGCATGGTTACTCGAACAAGAAGTAGAAGGAAAACATCCATTTATCGAAGTATTTATCCCTGATTTTTATCAAAAAGGATGTACATTCGTCTCAGTCGAACGAGAAAAGAAACATGTAGATCTAACGATTACGTATAAAAACAAAGCCAATGAAACAGAAATCCTTATTATTGAAAACAAAATCAAATCCATCCCAACAAAAGAACAATTGATGAGATATGAAGAAGAATTAGGAAAACAAGACGTAGCCATCACAGGAATTTTAACAGGCTTATATGCCTCATTAGATATTCAAGAGTTAGGCACATGGTCATTCTTAAGTTACCAAGAAATAGCAAAACGAATTCAAAATATCCAACACCAACACGCTACAATGGATTTTGCAGACTTTATCAAACAATATGCGGAAGATATAGAAGTACTCTATGAATTATTCCAAAGCAAAATGGAGCATAATAAAGGTAAATACATTATTGGAGATAAAGACTTAGAAAAAATCCGTTATTCAGATATTTATGTAAAACTAAAAGGCTCAGAATTGATGGAAGAAATCAATAAACGACTAACTTTTGAAGCATACAAAGATTGGGCAAAACCAGTCTGTGGACTCAGCTTCAACCATAAGAAACCAACCCTCAGTATCGTGTTCTCTCAAAGAATCGATGGAGATCCAACAAAAGAAATTGGGATGATTGGCGTACAAATAGAAGGTGATCAATTCAGAATTTATGGAGGAGCATCGCAAGAAGGTAATTTTCATGAGGAAACAGTTATTAATAAACTATACGATTGTGATTACTTCAAGAGAAATTTTGCAGAAGAAATCTTAAAACAAAGTCGCACTTCAAAAATGAGAAACAACTATTGTAAGTATGGGAATGTTGCAGCTAAATATTGCCATTGTTATCAATATTGGAAGATTGAAGACTTTAGCTATGATGCCATTATTGATGAGTTAATCAAACAGATGAAAATTGCGGAAGGGAAGATAAAGGGCGGCTTGACGTTTGGGGAATAAGGGAACGGCGTAAGCCGTTTTTTTTGCTAAATAAAACAAAAACTCCAATCTTAAAAGACTGGAGTTCAAAATTCAAAGAAACCAATAGCTTGTTTGTGACGCCAATACATGACGTTTACCTGGATAACGGCACTAGAACAAGACTTACTGTTGGTGAGTGTATGGTAGCATGTATTTATGAAAAATACAAATATTAATTGAAATTATTTCTTAAAGATATTATGATTACGGTAAGAAAGTTGGAGGTACTCATATGGAGAGAATTGCTGAACCAATAATATATAATTTAGATTATACTGAAAAAATGGATAATCAGTATGAGATTGTTGAACCAAATGATGAACGAGTAATTTTTAAGTTTCCTACCGTTTATATTGTTCATCACAAAAAGGATTCTAAGTATACTGTTTATGTTGGAGAAACTACAGATATTAAGAAACGAACTTTTCAACATTTAAAAGTAGATATAAAATCAAGAAAAGATTGGTTAAACTTTTCAGAAGAATCTGATGTAAAAATGTTTGTAATTGGACATGAAATGTTTAATAAATCATTAACATTGGATATTGAAAATAAATTAATGCATTATTTGAGTAGTACTGATACTGTAAGTGGTGTTAACAATAGACGATTAAATCAACAAAATGAATACTATACATCAGATAATATGGAAACAATTTTTTCAAAAATATGGAGAAAATTACGTTCATATGAACCTGATATTTTTCCTACTAGAAAAAGAATTGAAGATGCAGCTGTATTTAAAGCTTCTCCATTTCATAAATTAACGCAGGAACAAGTAAATGCAAAAGAACAAATTATGTTAAGAATTGTTAGTAATATAGCAAATAGCATTTCTAGTAATGATGTAGAAAGTAAATTAATTATGGTAAATGGTGAAGCTGGTTCAGGTAAGACAGTTCTAATGAGTAATTTATTTTATGAATTATCTCAGGAGTCTCGTTTAGGGAAAAATGAAACTGTATTGAGTGGAATTACACCATATCTTTTAGTAAATCATGATCAGCAATTGAAAGTATATAAAGAAATTGCTAAAAAATTAGGGATTAATAAAAAAGGTGAAGAGAATTTAGTTCAAAAACCAACGAGTTTTATTAATAATCATTCTTCAGAAAACAAAGTAGATGTAGTAATTGTGGATGAAGCACATCTATTGTTAACACAAGGTAAACAATCATATAGAGGTAAAAATCAGTTATTAGACTTATTAGAACGAGCAAAAGTAGTTGTACTTGTTTTTGATGAAAATCAAATTTTATTAACTGAACAAGTTTGGGAATCAGAATACTTAGATAAGCTTAAACATGAATGTAATTTAAATCAAAATTACATTGAATTAAAAAATCAAATGAGAATACATTCTGGACAAGAAACAGTTCGTTGGATAAGAAATATTATTGATAATAACACTATTGATGATATACCAAAAGATTCAAAAGGTTATGATTTAAAAATCTTTAATTCTCCTTTTGAAATGGAAAAAGAAATTATAAGAAGAAATAATAATGAAGATATGGGCTTATCTCGTATGGTAGCTACTTATGATTGGGAATATAGTCAAAATAATACACCAGAAGGAGATCTATGGAAAGTTACAGTTGGTGATTGGTCAATGCCATGGAATTTTGAACTCTTAAAGTCAAAATACAAAAATTCTAAGAAATCTAAGAAGTCGATTAATGATAATTCATTAGCTTGGGCAGAAAATCCAAATTCAATTGAAGAGATAGGTTCTACTTTTTCAGTACAAGGATTCGATTTGAATTATGTTGGTGTAATTATTGGTCCATCAGTAAGTTTTAAAGATGGTAAGGTTGTTTTTCTACCAGAGAATAGTAAAAATAAAAAAGCTGTTCGCAATAGAACATTTGATTCTGAGAATAATAAACCAAAGAAACAAAAATTTGGTGAAACATTATTAAAGAATGAATTAAATGTACTTTTGACAAGGGGAGTAAAAGGATTATATATTTATGCAGTAGATCCTGATTTACAAAATGAATTATTAAGAAGACAGGGAGCAAAATAATAATGGCTAATGAAAATAATATCAGCATGAAACGTATTAATAAATTTCATGATGATCATAAATGGAGACAGTTTCATAATGCAAAAGACTTGGCTTTATCCATTTCTATAGAATCTGCAGAATTATTAGAATTATTTCAATGGACAACAGCTAAAAATGCAGTAGAAAACAAGTATGAAGCTATTGAAGAAGAATTAGCAGATATTTTAATTTATTCTTACACACTTGCAGAAAAATTAGGTATGGATATTGATGAAATCATAGAGAAGAAACTTGTTAAAAATTTAAAAAAATATCCAGTTTAATGGTAAAATTATACAGAAACACCTCAACGAAGTAATTGTTGAGGTGTTTTGTATTAATTGGTAATTTTCTACAAACAATGTATACTAATATCGTAGCAACATAAATGATCGAGTTTAACAATGAGGTGATTGTATGTTTGTAACGTATCCAGCAATTTTTTATAAGAACAAAGAGAATGAAGGATATACAGTTGTATTTCCTGATTTAGAATATGGATCAACTGAAGGTAGAAATGAAACAGAATCTGTACAAATGGCTCAAGACTATATTGGAAGTTGGTTATATGAAGATAATCTAGAAAATAATGCTTTTCCAAAATCAAGTAGGTTAGATGAAATCACTCTCGAAAATGATGAGTTTTCGGATATTTCTCATAGTTTTGTTAAGTTAATTGAAGTAGATTTGAAAGAGTATGTAAGAAATCATAATATTTAAGAAACGACATAACGACAAGGTTATAGCAAAGTTAATATGGAAAAAACGAAAAATTAACCTAAGATCCACCCTCGTCCAATCGTAGCATCATACGAATGGGCGAGTTTTTTGTTAGAACAAAAATTATATAATAAAAGTCCATAAATTTCTTGAATCCCACTTTCAATGCTATAATGATGGAAGAAGTCATCCACTAGAAAATTTTCTAGTGTAAAGAAGGTGTAAAATGAATCAAAAAAATATCAGAAAACAATGTGAGCAGATATGGGCAAGAAATAAATATTACGTATTGAGTAAATCCCATAAAGTGTATTTGGAAATAAGAGAATATTTAAAAGAATCCGAAGTTGAGTTAGAAGTGTTACTTCAAAAAATCAAACAAGTGAATGAGATACAAGAAAGTAAAAAAGATTTTCATAATGCGATTCTTCATGTATGGGGCTATTTTAAAAATTCTGCTGAAAAAGTCGAAAAAGATGAATTGTTTCGTTTACTGGAGGAATATAGAACTGGTGCAAGTGATCAAAGTTCTATTATCCATTATATCCATACATTATTAGAGAAATATCCAAATCATTATTTACAACAATCAACGTTAATAACAGGAGAACAAGATGAGATTATGGCATGAGCAAATGATACCAAAATTACCTAAGAATCAATTATTAGGGCAACATAGAGAATGTTGTGCGCTTAGGGGAAATGGATGGAATAAGAAACATAAAACAGTCGATTATGTATTTTTATATTCTCCTTATCACCTATTTTGCTATCATACATTGATCATGGATGAGATGAATAGAAGAGGCTACCAAGTAGCAACTGAGTGGCGAGATAAGAATTATCGTGGGAAGATTGCAGAAAGTTACTTTAATCTTGAGGAAACAGAGATAAACACTCCAATTTATAAAGAACATAATGAAGCATATCTACAGGAATGTATCGAGAATTTACGAGTAAAAGGGATTGAATTAGACCTATAGAATTAACTAAACCCTGCACCCAAAAGTATAGAGTTTTGGGTGCAGGGTTCTTTCTGTCTTATTGTTTCTTTTGTTTTGCACGTTGTTCTAACATACGTTTGACGAACTCAGGCATTTTAACATTGTCTCTGCCTTTTTTAGCGATTAATTTCTTTACGAATTCTGGCATTTGAATATCAGATTCTTGGTCTAGAATATCTTTTGATGTTTCTGGTGGTAACATTTCATCCAGTGTTTCTTCTTCATGTGTTTTAAGAGTGAAGCTTTCTGTTTCGTGAGATTGAACCGTTTCGTATAAGGCTTCTACTAAGAGTGGATGTACATCCGGCATTGGTGGTCTGTGATAGTGTACGCCAAACTCATCGCATAAGTCCTTACATTCGATATCATTGTCATATAAGACTTCAATATGTTCGCTAATAAAGCTAATAGGAATGAAGATATAATGTTCAGGATGTTCCGTTTGTTCTCGTAAGTATTCTAATACATCTGGTTTCATCCATGGTAGTCCAATATCACTTTCGCTTTGCCATGTATGAGTATATTGATGTTTTTCTAACCCTAATCTTTCTGCAATGATTTGTCCATTTTTGTAAATTTGATCAATATAAGGATCCTCGAATTCCAATGCAATAACGGGTACGCTATGTGCTGAGAAGAATACTTTAAAACTGCCATCTTTAACATCTTCGGTTAAAATCTTTTTGATTTCCTCTTCCCAGAATTGTAATAAGTTGGAATTATGATACCAATCTTTTACCATGTGGAAACGAATTGTTTTGCTTTCGATGAATTTCTCATATCCATAAATGGAGTAATAAGAGTAGTGAGGTTCAAGTGCTAAGCACAGGCATTCTTCGATTCCATCTTGTTCCATTTGTTTAACGACTTCTGGAATGAATGGAGAAGAGAATTTATTAGCAAAATAAACGGTATATTCTCCTTGTACTCGTTCTTGTAATTTTGCTGCTTGCTGTTTTGAAATTTCTTGTAGGGGACTTCCACCAATTTTTTGATAATTATCATGTAAATGTTGAATTTCTTGATCTGTTGGGCGAACTCCACGTCGAATATTTGTAAAAAATCTTGCGATATCTTCAAAAGTATATCCTTCAGGTGACCCAAAGGTCATGAGTAAAATTGCTTTTTTTGTCATATAACCACTTTCCTATGTGAATTTTTTCTCATCATAACATGATTTAGTTCATCTGCATAGTAGTATACATTGAAATTAGTATACGAAGAGTTTATAATAAAGAAAACAAACTATAAGAGGTCTTTTCTATGTATCAAAAAGTAGCAGATACGTTAAATGAATTAGGCATTACATTTCATATTGTGGAACATGAACCTGCACTAACAACGGAACAAGCAGATCATTTTATTGAAGGAATCGAAGGCGTTCAAAAGGCAGTGAAGCGAATGGAAGTCGTAGCGGACCTCGTGGATCAA
>ERZ773233.1470-NODE-1470-length-13760-cov-31.636556_pt1 | contig 13760 bp, 12 predicted proteins | sample MGYA00580991_ERZ773233 | MGnify/ENA primary metagenome ERZ773233 (study PRJEB29015, sample SAMEA2738178) | human oral metagenome | biome: human oral; feature: human-associated habitat; material: saliva | place: China | collected 2161 ...
AGAGCGTTATACAGGGAGCTCTTCTCATCCAGGTGCTCGGTCAGCAGACCCAGCGCATTACCCAGCAGACCATGCTGAGAACGCAAACGACCCGCCATAGTTGAGAACGTCTCAAGGCTCAGGTCGTGACCTTCCGAGAGAGCAACCACCAGTGAGAACACCACGGTCTGCGCAAAGCTATCGGCAAACTCTTCATTACTGGTACTCGGGGCGAGAGTATCGCGCCAATCCTTACGCAGACCCACCAGCGGGGGAGGAATCACAAAATCTTCCTCGCCCTTCTTCTTAGCTTTCGCCTGCTCCGCTTTATAGGTCTTCTCCTGTGCGGAAAGACCCAAAAGCATCTCTTCACGCAACAAAGCCGCCAGGGGTGCGAGAGTTTCCACCAGCTGGTCGGCACTCGTAATCGGAGCGGGAACCCAACGCAAAAAGTTGAGGAAGAACGTCGCCAGAGCATCCGGTGCGCTCAGCGTGCCATGGCCGCTGAAAGAACCATGCATATGCACCGCTTCATACCCGGTGCTCGTCAGCACCGGTTCGCCATAACGGTACAGGCGCCATTCCGTGCCGTTGGTGTACAAAAGGTTCGGAAGGTTCCGCAGACGCTGCCACTGCCTATACTCGTGACTCTTCTTAGTGAAAGAAGCGGGGTCAATGTTCTTACCCGGAGCCTTCAGCTCCACATAGCCAGTCAAAACACCATCGACCATGATGGCGTAATCAGGGCGAACTAGACCCTCAGAAACTAGACCCCCCCCCCGCGGTTTTCAGCGAGGTTTCACGGACGGTCACAACCTTCATCGAATGCAAAGCGCCAAAGTCCTGCAACAGGGTAGCGACCGGGTTTGTCAGCTGAGCCTCCGGTTCACCATCCCCAACGCGCAGATTCTCCCGCACCTGCCTGCCGAACTCGGCAATTAGTGAGTTGAAATCAGTCACAATACTCTTTCCTTTGCCCCATATTCGTGGGCACTAAGGTGTTTCTGCCCGCCAAGGATTCTGGCGAACTCCCCTCAAGTCTAACCAAAAATGAGTAGCCCTCATTGCTCAGTGGTCATCGCTCCATCCATGCCGTCGCCCTATCACGCTTGCGGGGGAACACGCCACAGCCGATTTGCAGACTCCGCTAAAATAGAAAAGGACTTTTTCCGTCCCGCGGTTCGCCGCACAGCGCGAACAGCACAGACTGACCCAAACCCGAGGAGAATCACCCCGTGAGCAGCGGCACCCCCACCCCCACCGGCGCAATCAACCGCCGCGGCCCCTTCCGCCCCGGCGAGCGCGTCCAAATCACTGACGAACGCGGCCGCATCACCACCATCACCCTCGCCGAAGGCGGCGAATACCACTCCCACAAGGGCTTCCTCAAGCACGACGACCTCATCGGCGCACCCGAAGGCACCGTCATCGCCAACACTCACGGCATCCTCTACCAGGCGCTGCGCCCCCTCTACAAGGACTTCGTGCTCTCCATGCCGCGCGGCGCAGCCGTCGTCTACCCCAAGGACGCCGCCCAGATCATCGTCAAGGCAGACATCTTCCCGGGTGCACGCGTCGTCGAGGCAGGCGTCGGTTCCGGCGCACTGTCCATCGCGCTGCTGCGTGCAGTCGGCGACTACGGTTGCGTGCACTCCTTCGAACGTCGTGAAGAGTTCGCAGACGTCGCCCGCGGCAACATTGAGACCATGTTCGGTGGCCCCCACCCGGCGTGGAAGCTGAGCATCGGCGACTTGCAGGACACCCTGCCGCAGGTTGAAGAGCCCGGCAGCGTCGACCGCGTTGTGCTCGACATGCTCGCACCCTGGGAGTGCCTGGACGCCGTGGCGGAGGCGCTCGCGCCCGGCGGCGTGCTCATCTGCTACGTTGCGACCGTGACCCAGATGTCCCGCCTGGTTGAGGGCATGCGCCTGGACGGCCGCTTCACCGAACCCGAATGTGACGAAACCATTGTTCGCGGCTGGCATGTGGAGGGCCTGGCGGTCCGTCCCGACCACCGCATGGTGGCGCACACCGCGTTCCTGGTTGTGGCTCGTCGCCTGGCTGACGGTGCAGTACGCCTGGCACCGAAGCGTCGCGCGTCCAAGACTGACTTCTCTGAAGAGGATATGAACGCGTGGATTCCCATGAACGTGGGTGAGCGTGAGGTGACCGATAAGAAGATTCGCCGCGCGGCCCGCGATGCGAAGAACCTCGCCGCTCACGCCGCACGCGCGAACGAGATTGCGCTCGAACAGAACGGCATGGACTCTGCACAAAACGGCATCGAGTCTGAGCAGAACGACAGCGCAGCAGCCGAGACTGGCATCGAGTCTGCTGAATAATTGATGAACCACCTTTGACCTGCGGGGGCACGGGCGTTGCCTGGAGCCCCCGCAGTGCACTCACCGGGCTACCCGCACCGCCCATTACGCGCCGGGGAGCCTACCACACAGGACGAACAGCTAAAGGAGCTACCGTGTCCACCCACGAATCTGCAGATCAGGCAGGAACCCCCCAGTACGGCACCGCCCACAGTGCAGCCAGCGTGGCACCGCACTACTCGGCTGCTTTCGGGTCGACCTCCCTGCCCGGCAGTCAGCCCGTCAGCGCGCAGGAGTATGACGCCGTGCTGCGTCGACTCTCCGCGGCGGAGGCAACCCGCGACAATATGAGCCGACAGATTCGTGGTGCGGGGGAGAAGAACCGCAAGCTCGTTGAGGCAATCACCAGCATGCGCTACCAGGTGGAGCGTCTGCGCGCCTCCCTGTCGCAGAACGTCATGCCGCCGCTGAATTCGGCGATTGTGCTGGCGGTGCATGAGGGGCAGACCATGACCTACGAGCAGGTCGCGGACGATAAGACCCCCGCCGAGATTGACACCTACCTGGACGTGCAGGTGAGCGGCCGTATGATGCGTATTCCCGTGTCCCCGCTCATTGACCTGTCCACGCTGACCCCCGGCATGACCGTGCTGCTCAACGACAAGACGGAGGCGGTGCTCGCCCTGGACACCGAGCCCTTCGGTGACGTGGTGACCGTGCGCGAGGTGCTGGATGAGCAGCGCGTGCTGGTTGATACGTCCTCGGGTGCTCAGCAGGTGGCGCGCGTGGCTGGTTCCCTCGACATTGAGCAGCTGCGCACCGGCGATGCGGTCACCCTCGACACACGCACCCGCATGCTGACCTCGCAGGTTCCCGCCTCCCGCTCGCAGGAGCTGGTTCTGGAAGAGATTCCGGACGTCACCTACGAGCAGATTGGTGGCCTGGGCGCGCAGATTGAGCAGATTCGTGACGCGGTGGAGCTGCCGTACCTGCACCCCGAGATTTTTGAGCGCTACCACCTGGCGCCGCCCAAGGGCATTCTGCTGTACGGTCCTCCCGGTAACGGTAAGACCATGATTGCTAAGGCTGTGGCGAACTCCCTGGCGGCTCGTGCGGCTGCGCTGAACCCGGGTTCGGCTACTCGCGGCTACTTCTTGAACATTAAGGGCCCCGAGCTACTCGATAAGTTCGTCGGTGAGACCGAGCGCCAGATCCGCGATATTTTCGTTGCCGCCCGCGAGAAGGCGGAGGCGGGTCACCCGGTCGTCGTGTTCTTTGACGAGATGGAGTCCCTATTCCGTATGCGCGGTTCGGGTCGTTCCTCCGATATTGAGACGACCATCGTGCCGCAGCTGCTTGCCGAAATTGACGGTGTGGAGTCGCTGCAGAACGTCATCGTCATTGGTGCGACCAACCGTGAAGACCTGATTGATGCCGCGGTGATGCGCCCGGGCCGACTCGACCTGAAGATTCGCATTAACCGCCCGGACGCCGCCGGTGCGGCAGAGATTTTCGGCCTGTACCTGACCGAGGACCTACCCCTGGACGCTGCGGAGGTGGCAGCCGCCGGTTCGACCCGCGCCGCCCTGACCGCGATGATTGCGGCGGCGGCAGGCCAGCTGTACGCGCGCACCCCCTCCACGGCGTACGCTGTGGCGACCGTGGATTCTTCCATGGTCGTTGGTTCTGGTGCGAGCGCGAACCTGTCCACCCACACGCTGTACCGCGGCGATTTCGCTTCGGGTGCGGTGATTCGCAATATTGTGGACCGCGCGAAGAAGGCGGCGATTAAGGAGCAGCTGCAGGCGCTGACTGCCGGCGCGGACGCTTCGAGCGTGGGTATTGGTACCCGTCACCTGCTGGAGGCGGTACGCGCCGAGTTTGAGGATCAGGTGGACTTGCCGCCGCTGCCCGATATTGAGGATGCGCTCACCGTTGCCGGTGTGCGTGGCCGTCTGGTGTCGGTGGAGCCGCCGCGCTAAACCGCGCGCTTATCCCACATAAACTCAGCATTACCGCAGGTCCAGCCCTTCAGATGGTATAGAACTTTTCAGGAGAACCCCATGAACTCCACCCCCAGCTACGGCGTGCACCGCATTATGGGTGCCGAAACCGAGTACGGCGTCATCGCCCCCTCCGCGCCGGGCACCAACCCGACCGTGCTGTCCGCACTGGTGGTCAACACCTACGCCAAGTTGGCGTTCCGCCGCGGCGCCGCCTTCCGCGAGGAGCTGCAGCGCCGCGCCCTGGCGGATGAGCTGACCGCCGAGCAGGCACGCCAGGCAGAGAACTACTCGACCGCCACCCCGGAAGGTCAGTGGCTGGGTGAGTCCGAGTCGCCGCTGCGTGACGCCTTCGGTCAGGTTCAGGACGCCTCCACCGCCCATTCGAGCCAGATGACGCACACCCGCACCGAGCTGACCAGCGAAGATATCGCCCTGGAGATTATGCGTGAGGCGGGCGTTCAGGCACCGGGTGAGCCCGCCGAGCCGCGTAGCGCCCTGGATGCGCTCGCCGGTGTGCACGGCCGCGGTGGTTTCCCGGAGCGCCTTGACTGGGACCGCGTGACCATGAACGCGATTCTGCCCAATGGTGCGCGCCTGTATGTGGATCACGCGCATCCCGAGTATTCGTCGCCGGAGGTTCTGACCCCCGCCGATGCGGTGCTCTATGACGCTGCCGGTGACACGCTGGCGTACGAGTCGCTGGTGGAGCTGGGCAACCACGCGCAGGATTTGCCGCAGGTGAAGCTGTACAAGAACAACACCGACTCGAAGGGCCAGTCGTACGGCGCCCACGAAAACTACCTGATCAGCCGTGATGTTCCGTTTGAGCAGGTTGCGGATGCGCTCCTGCCGTTTTTTGCGACCCGCGCAATTTTTACGGGTGCGGGCCGTGTGGGTATTGGTACGCACGGTGAGGTTCCGGGTTTTCAGATTAGTTCGCGTGCTGATTTCTTTGAGCGCACGATTGGTCTGGAGACCACGATTCGCCGCCCGATTGTGAATACGCGCGATGAGCCGCATGCGGATGAGTCGAAGTACCGCCGCCTGCACGTGATTCCGGCGGATGCGAACATGTCGCACTATTCGAACCTGTTGAAGTTTGGTACGGCGGCGCTGGTGATGAACCTGATTGAGTCGCACAGTGAGCAGGCTCCGGTTCTGCCGGGTGTGCGCCTGTCCGATCCGGTGGCGGCGATGCACGCGGTCAGCCACGACCTATCACTGTCGGTTCAGCTGCCGTTGGCGCCTTCTTCGGCAACCCTGCCGAACCCGGTGTCCACGAGCGGTTCTGCGAGCGCACTGCAAATTCAGCGCGCCTACTATGAGGCCTCCTGCGCGCACGAGGAGTCAAACCCGGCGGGTGTGGATGCTGCGACCGCACAGATTCTTGATCTGTGGGGCGAGGTTTTGGACGCCCTGGAAACCAACCCGCTCTCGCTGACGGATCGTCTGGATTGGGCGGCGAAGTATGCGCTGGTGCGCGGCTATGTCGCTCAGGGCGTAGATTATGCGAATCCGAAGTTGAAGGCTCTGGATTTGCAGTACGCTGATATTGACCCGTCGAAGAGCCTGTATCACCGTCTGGTGGCGCGTGGCCGTATGCGCACGCTGTTCTCTGCAGAGCAGGTGGAGCGTGCGACGACTGAGCCGCCGCGTGAGACGCGCGCGTTTTTGCGTGGCACGTTGATGGCACGTTGGCCGGAGGAGATTCTGGGTATTAACTGGGATACGGTCTCTTGCCGCGGCAGGTATTCGAAGGATCTGACTCGTTTTACGATGATGGAGCCGACCCGGTACGGTGCCGCCGAGGTGGAGCCGCTGCTGGGTGAGGTGAACCATTCGGATGAGCTGCTGAACCGCCTGCGCTAGTAGCACCTCACCACCCCTAAACCCACATCAACTCACATTCTTCCCCGGGGTGAATACCCCCATTTGGAAGAATGAAAACCACATAACCCACAGATAGGGTGCAGTGCACAGCTCACGGCAGTCGGTGCGTACCACCCCGGTATCGCCTCGGCATTGCATTTGGCACCGCCTCCAGCAGTACCTCTAAGCACCCCATCTGACCCCATAACTTGACGTTAAGACCGGCACCGGTCTGAACAACCCCATTTGAAGGAGAGAACCATGAGCCGCGAACGCATCAGCGCACAGCAGACCGAAACCACCGCAGCCGAGCAGGAGCAGGAACTGAGCCTCGCCGCCTCGCACGTGGTGTCTGACGTGAGCGAGGTCGACGACCTGCTCGACGAAATTGACGGCCTGCTCGCTGAGAACGCTGAAGACTTCGTCACCGGCTTCGTCCAGAAGGGCGGCGAGTAACCGGCACGCCCTGTGCCGGGTCAGCATCATGGAACACCGTATTTTCGGCATTGAAAGCGAATTCGGGCTCAGCTACGTCCCGCACGGGCTCGGTCGGCTGAGCATCGAAGAGTCCGCCGCCGCCCTTTTCAAGCCCGTCCTGGATCAGTGGCGCTCAACGAACGTCTTCCTGCCCAACGGCGGTAGGCTCTACCTTGACGTGGGTTCGCACCCCGAGTACGCCTCCGCCGAATGCGGCAGCATTGACGAACTGCTCGCGCAGGAACGCGCCGGTGAGCTGCTTTTCGCTGACCTGGCACGTACCGCCCGCAAGCGTCTGCTCGCAGGCTCGGAGGGCCGCCCTCTCGACGGTGAACTGTACCTGTTCAAGAACAACGTGGATTCGGCGGGCAACTCCTACGGCAGCCACGAGAACTACCTGATCAGCCGCAAACTGCAGTTCAACGACCTGATTAAGCAGCTCGTGCCGTTCCTGGTGACCCGCCAGATTCTGGTTGGTGCCGGTAAGACCCACCCGCAGGGTGGCCCGGTGCCCGGTTCGACCGACCCGGCCTCCAGCACGGGTGTGCCCTCGTACTCGTTCTCGCAGCGTGCCGACCATATCTGGGAGGCGGCGTCCACCTCGACCTCGCGCGCTCGCCCGCTCATTAACACCCGCGACGAGCCGCACGCCGACGCCTCGAAGTTCCGTCGCATGCACGTCATCAACGGCGACTCGAATATGGCGGAGCCGACGACCCTGCTGAAGATTGCCAGCACCGACCTGGTGTTGCGCATGCTGGAGGACCGCTTCCCGGTCACGAGCCTGGATATTGTGTCTGTTCCGGCGGCTCTGCGCGCTATCAGCCACGATCTAACCGGTACTGCGACCTTCGAAACCACGGACGGTAAGCATTACACGGCGTTGAGCGTTCAGCGTCACTACCTGGATGCGGCACGCCAGTACGTGCAGCAGTACGGCGCGCACCACCGTCACGTGGAATACGCCCTGGACCTGTGGCAGCGCACCCTGGATGCTATCGAGTCCGGCGACTACAGCAGCATTGATACTGAGATTGACTGGGCGATTAAGAAGAAGCTTCTGGATGCGTATATTGCCCGCGCCCGCGCGGCTGGTCAGCCTGCCGATTATGCGAGCGCCCGCATCCGTCAGCTGGATTTGGCGTACCACGACATCGACCCGGAGCGTAGTGTTTTCCACGCGCTGGTTCGTCGCGGTGCGGTCAAGCGCATCCTGCCCGAGGGTGCCGCGGAGGCGGCGAAGACTGAGCCGCCGAACACTCGCGCACTGCAACGTTCGCGTTTCATTAATGCGGCGGTTGCGGCGGGGGAGCAGTTCACCGTGGATTGGGTGCATTTGAAGCTCAACGCCTACCCGCAGCACACGCTGGTGTGCAAGGACCCGTTTGCTACCGGCAGCGAGGAGCTGGAGGAGGTGTTGAGCCTGCTGGCGTCTAAGGCGCGTCAGCATCAGGAGGCGGCATTCCCGCCGCCCTGCTAAGCAGCACTGCTAGGCAGCTCCGCTAGAAATGCTCTGACGAGGGGAAACCCGCCGGCGGTCGGGGTTGTAGACCTTCGGGAACACCCCGGCCGCAACACAGCTTGAACACAGCTACGTGCCGTAGCATAAAACAGCTAAACCTATACCTGTAAACTGTTCTGTGGCACACGGGCACTCACACGCCCCACTCTCACAGAAAACCCCAGAGGATAACACTATGATGAAACGCTCTAAGCTCACTATTTTCGGTGCCAGCGCGGCAGCTCTCGCGCTCGCACTGTCTGCATGCGGCGAACAGGCAACCAACAACGGCGACCTGTCCAAGGTGCAGTACACCCTGAAGAACGCGACCGCTGAGCCCGAAGCAACTTTCGCAACCCCCTTCGCCGCGTCTAGCCCTTCTGCGTACGTGATTGAGGAAGGTAACGGCGACTCCATCAACGATGGTGACTACGTGCTCGTTGAGGCTGCCGTATTCAAAGGCACCGACGGCAAGCTCAACGGTTCCACTTACTCCAGCGAGCCGATTCTGCTGCCGATTAACGATCAGCTGAAGCAGGCTGCACCGCAGGTGTACGAAACCCTGAAGAAGATTAAGGTTGGCGGTTCTTTCTCGTACACCACCAACGTTCTGCAGCAGCGTAGCACCGCGGGCGTGACCACTACGACCGCTTCGCCCGGTACCGCAACTAACGTTGAGGTGTACACCGTGAAGACGAAGCTGCCCAAGTACGCAACCGGTAAGGCTGTCGAGGCTGACCCGTCTCTGCCGTCCTTCACTCTGGATGAGTCCACCGGCAAGGCTGAGATTAAGCTGCCCGATAATAAGCCTGAGGTCACCGAGCTGACCGCTAAGACCCTCGTTGAGGGCGAGGGCCCCGAGGTCAAGGAAACCGACACCGTGTACGTGCGCTACATTGGCGTGCAGTACTCCGACGGTAAGGTCGTCGACGGCAACTACGACGCCGCCACCCCGATGGGCATCTCCCTGCAGGGCGTTATCAAGGGCTGGACTCAGGGCTTGAAGGGTAAGAAGGTCGGCTCCCGTGTTGAGCTGGTCATCCCGGCGGACCTGGCGTACGGTAACGACACCGGCGGCTCCAAGCCTTCGGGCGCCCTGGTGTTCGTGGTTGATATTCTGGGTGCGGAGGAGAACCCGCAGACCCTGCAGCGTGCTCAGGCAGCTTCTAGCGCAGCAGCTGCGGAGGCGAGCGCCTCGGCAACCGCTTCTGCGACCGCAACCCCGGCGGCTACCGCTTCGGCTACCGCGCAGTAGCCCGGTACCCATATTTTCGGTACCCACATTTTTATACCGCGCTCGCCGCTTATATGACTATGACGTAGGCGGCGGGCGCACCCACTATTTCGATTCATTTCGAACCAATCAAAGGAGACACCCATGTCTTTCGGTCAGCGTAACCTCGACCGCGAAAAGCCCGAAATCGATTTCCCCGAGGGCGACGCCCCCACCGAGCTGGTCATCACCGACCTGATCGAGGGTGCAGGCGCTGAGGTTGTTCCCGGCTCCCGCGTGCTCACCCACTACGTTGGTGTGGCATTCTCCACCGGTGAAGAGTTCGACGCGTCCTGGAACCGTGGCGAGCCGCTGCCGTTCCAGGTGGGCGTTGGCCAGGTTATCCGCGGTTGGGATGAGGGTCTGCTCGGCATGAAGGTCGGCGGCCGTCGTCGTCTGGAGATTCCCGCCGACATGGCGTACGGTGACCGCGGCGCTGGTTCGGTCATTAAGCCCGGCGAGGCCCTGATTTTCGTGGTGGACCTGCTGGACGTCCGCTAAGGACTAGCCGGTAAGGTTCTTGCGTTTCTTACGTAAGAGAAACCGCAGCCCGGTGCTTTCTCCCGCTGGTGGGAGGGGGCACCGGGCTTTTGCGTACCGGGTTATCAGCGCGCCCGCGTATTCCTCCCGCAGCCACCCCCTGCGCTGAACCGCCCCAGACCCGAAGTAAGTGCCGCGGAACACACACGGTATGATGGAATCATGTCCACCGCAGCTCAGCTTTTCATGACCCTGAACCGCCTCGCCACCGTCGCCGAAGCCCCCGACAAAGCCACCCGCCGCAACGGTATCAGCCGCGACGAATTCCTCAGCCTCCTGGGCATCAAGACTTCCGCCCCGGGGGCCGCGCTCTCCGAGGCGAGCGAACGCGCCTTCGAACGCGCTAAGCAGACCCTGCGTGACGCCGGCGCGCGCATCACCCACTTCACCACCGACACCTCCGGACGTTACCGCCTCAACGCAGAAGCCCCCGACTCGCTGACCGCGTGGAACCCCACCGCCGAAGAATTCCGCCTCCTCAACGCCGAGCTGCGCGGCTGGGAAGGCACCGAACTGCAGGACGAGGCCTACCGCATCCTGCGCAAGATTGCGCTCACGAGCGAGCACCTCACCGACGAGGCGCTCACCGCGGCTAACGTCACCCGAATCGAAGAGATCAAACGGGACAACCAGCCGCCCCTCATCAAAACCGTCAAACAGCGCGCCCGCGACCTGCACGCCTACCGCGAACACATCCAGCGCCTGCACTTCAGCGACGACCCGCACCTCTACGAACTCTTCACCGCCTACGCCCAGCGCAAGACCCTCAATTTCACCTATCAAGGTAGCGATGGAGACATCAAAACCTACGAGAAGGTCAGCGTCGCCGGCCTCATCTACAGCTACGGGTCTTGGTACCTCGTCGCACACTTCCCCCTCGGCAACAAAACCCCCGAAGAGCGCAAGACCTACACCTACCGCACCGACCGCATCCGAAGCCTCGACGTGTTCTCAAGCACCGACCCCGCACCCATCAACCCCGCCTACGAGGCCCGCACCCGCCTCAAGAAAATCAGTGGCTACGAAGAGACTCTCGCCGTACTCGACCCCAACCCCGGCACCGGGGACCCCGCCGCACCCTTCACCGTGCCCTCCTACGGCGCCGTAGACAGCGCCATCGACGCCACCTGCGCCGGATGGCTCATCCAGCCGCGCCACAACACCGGCAACTCCGCATCCGGTGCGTCCGTGACCGGTCGCCAGCAGGACAGCCACGCCGCCCAGCAGGAACTTTTGCGCGACCTCATCGCCCTGCACACCGGCGAACCCGAAACCCCCACCAAGTGGTTCCCCACAACCCAGCGTTCCCGCAACGACGCCCTCGACGACCTCGACGACCTCATCCTCGCGTTGCACCGCGCCGACCGCTGGGCCGACGTCCACGACGAGGCGCCTATGCCCCTCAACAAGCTCAACCCCCTCTACCGCGTCGACAACGACAACGCAGCCAAGCTCGACAAAATCATCAACGCCATCTACGAAGACTTCGACGAGGTGCCCTTCTACTCCGAGGCTAAGAACCCCGACGCGCCTACCCCCGCCCGTACCAACCTGCTCCCCGAATTCGGCGACGGCGCCGCGTCCCTCATCCTGCTCAACTACGCCCGCCTCACCGATACCGAGCTGGCCATCCTCGTCTTCACGCTCTCCGCAGCTGACCTCATGTACCCCGGCGACCCGCGACCGGCCGCGATTCTCGCCGCGCTCGCGGAAGCCTACCCGCGCACCGCCGACTGCGCGAAGCACCTGCTCTTCGCGCCCGAGGACCCCCTGTTGCAGGATGCGCGCGCCGCCCTCGCTAGCGGACGTGCCCTCACCATCACCTACGGCAACAGCACCCGCGATGCGGAACGCGTCGTCGACCCGGTGGCGCTCACCCTGCACCGCGACCGCCTCTACCTGCACGCGTGGTGCCGCGCCAGCGAGGCACGCCACCTCGCCACGCTGTCTGAGAGCCCTGCCGCTGAGAACGTGAAGCCCGCGAGCGCGGCGGGGGAGAAGGCCGCTTCCGCCGGCGCTGAGCCCACCCCCGTCGAACCCGTCTTCTGGCGCAACTTCCGCCTCACCCGCATCAGCAGCTACGTGCCCGCAGGCGAAGCACAAGCCCACTACATCGGCCCCAACCACGACAGCACCGTCAACGACTGGCACGCCAAGCAGCACAAAACCACCACCAACCCCAGTGTCGAGCTGCGCATCCACCCCACCGACCACACCCCCGGCGGTGAAACCCTCGAAAACCTCACCGCAACCTACAAGCGCCGTAGCGCCGAGCACGCCCGAAAAGGCACCAAAACCACCCACGTCCGCGTGCACTACAACAACATCGCCGGAGCTGGCGATAAGAACATCCTCGACACCGTCATCGCGCACCGAGGTGCCCTCGAACTTGTCGGTCCGGCGCACCTGCGTGCGACACTACTTGACCAGTTGCAAACCCTTAGGGCGAGCAGCCGCAGTGGTGCGCCCGCAGATGTTCCCGCTGTGCCCGCAGAAAAATAGAACTTCACCCACTAGCAAAAACACCCTAAAAACCCATCCAAGGGACCAAAACATTAACCTAAAACTTGTATAATGGTGCTCATGTCTTGGTGGTTCTGGATTTTGCTATGGGGCGCGCTCATCATCTGCTCGCTCCTCTATTTGGCATGGTTCACCTACAAAGCACTCACTCGCGGTTTCACACTCCTTGACGAAACCGTAACCTGGGTCGAGTCAATCGAGGGACAATTCGACGCCGCGCAAGCGAACGCAAGCCGAAAACTCCCGCGAGACACCACCCTCGGGGTATTCACACCCATCACCGAGGCATACAATAACTACGAACAAGGTAAGCAGACACGCAGGTCTGAGCGGATCAAGCGACGGGTCTCCCGACGAGATCGACTCGGCCAACCTCAAAATATCGGAGACCTGCTCTAACCAGAAAGGCACACCATGGGCCAGATTTTCAGCCACCCCGCGACCATCATCGTCGTTATCCTCCTTATCGTCCTGCTCTTCGGCGCACCCAAGCTGCCCGGCATGGCACGCAGCCTCGGCCAGTCCATGCGCATCTTCAAGACCGAAGTTGAGGGTCTGAAGAACGACTCCAAGAAGGACCCCCGCGAGAAGGACGGCGAAGAGGTCGTCACCGCTGAGGTCGTAGACAACGGCAAGGACGGCAAGACCGAAACCAAGTAACGGTCACGCCCCAACGCTCCAAACCCGTGCCAGCCCACCGGCCGGCACGGGTTTTGCGGCACCACCCCATAAACACCCCACCAGACCCCCTCAGCCGAATCACACACGGCACCGACACCCAGAGGACACCACGTGGCAACACCCGACCAGGACGTGCGCAACCGCAAAATCAATCCTGAAGCACGCATGGAACTCAAGGAACACCTGCGCGAATTCCGCGACCGCTTCATCAAAGCGGCTATCGCAACCGTCATCGCAGCCATCATCGGTACGGTCTTCCTCTACCAGCCTTTCATCGAAATGATCTCTGTGCCCCTGCAGCAGATCAACGCAGAAACCGGCCGCAGAGCAAACCTGAACTTCGGTAGCGTCGCATCTCCTTTCGACCAGCTGCTTAAGGTCGGTATGTACATCGGCTTGGTGATCGCCTCTCCCGTCTGGCTTTACCAGGCGCTGCGATTCCTGCTGCCGGCACTGCACACCAAGGAGAAGAAGTATCTCTTCGGCTTCCTCACCGCATCTATTTTCGCGTTTGGTTGCGGTGTCGCCATTTCGTACTTCACCCTTCCCGGCGTGGTCTACGCGCTGCTGAAGTTCACCCCCGTCAACGA
>ERZ773233.1472-NODE-1472-length-13743-cov-3.339421_pt1 | contig 13743 bp, 6 predicted proteins | sample MGYA00580991_ERZ773233 | MGnify/ENA primary metagenome ERZ773233 (study PRJEB29015, sample SAMEA2738178) | human oral metagenome | biome: human oral; feature: human-associated habitat; material: saliva | place: China | collected 2161 ...
GGTTGACGGATATTTCACCGGACAAAAGAAGCCCCACTACACCGATAATGCTAAGGATAAGAAACTGGTGGATTATGGATTGGTGGTTGTTCCCGAAAAAGAATACACCCTCATCGCCCTCGGTTATGGCAAGGATGGAAAGCCAGGTAAGGTAGTTCGTACACAGTTTGTTGCTCCTCGCAGACAAGGTTTCTCTTCGGCGCAAGTGTTGGCACAGGTTATCAACCTCGGACCCGACAGCGTTACGGTGAAGTTCACACCCAATACCGATGTGGCTGGCTATGCACTTTGCCAGTTTGAAGGAGGAACTATCGAACAAACCGTGAAAGAACACGGACCAATGATGGGCTTCTCTAATGCTTACGATATGATTAAGCAATTTAGTGGGAAAGATTATACCACCGAAAAGCAACACACTTGGCGCGAAATGGTGCCAGATGCTAACTATGAGATTTGTGTGTTGGCATGGGATAAAAATGGTGTATTCCAAGAAATTACTAAGGTTCCTGTTACAACCAAGAAGCTTGGCGGACCTGGTGAAGCCACTGTAGAAATTAAGATTGGTGAATTTGGTGGTAGCAAGAAGGGTGGTTATTTCCAAGATGTTACTTACACTCCTAACGACCAAGCTGCTTTGCATCGCGACATCATCATCACCGAAGAGGCTTTCAATAAGGCCGACATGGGTAATTTTGGCGTAATCAAGATGTTGCAAACCGACCATCCCAAAGATATCTACTGGAACCAATACCGTGTAGACAGAGCTAGATGGAACGCCACTCCACTCACCACCTACTACGCTTGCTCTATTGCCAAGAACGTAGACGGCAAGTGGGGAGAACTCAAAAAGGTGAAGTTTACCACACCTGCAGCTAAAGAATAAAACAAACTCTTTGCACTAGCTTCTGGCTATCATGTAATATTCAGTTGGTGGGTTTTGCTTATGCCTCGTCGTTGGTATAAAACCACACTAAAGGCATTCGCAAAAACAGTTCACCAAGGCCTACTATGCCTATAAACTTAGTGATGAGCCACCAATTCAACAGAATGGAGTGGGGAGGCCAACCTTCATTGGCCACCCAATAACTAATGATACTCGTATTTAGTTGATGGTAGGATGATACCGCACCCGGTGTGTTTTACTCCTCCATACGCATATCGCACTATCCAACTTAACATAATCTTAGGGGTGTTTCCTAATAAGATAAGCCCCATAACCTTGCGAATGCGGAGTGAGAAACATCCGGGGCGGTTCTGCCAGGATGCTATTTGCAACAGTGGCACGTTTTACGCTGTCTAAAAACCTAAACCACTTATCGAAACAAAATGAATAACTTGAAGACAATTCTATCTGGTTGGGCTTTTTTAGCCCTGCTTTTACCCACTAGCTTGCGTGGGCAAAATGCTAATCAGGCCCCGCCTATCCCCGTTGATACAGCTGTGAGGATTGGCACGCTGCCCAACGGATTGACGTATTACATACGCCATAACAATTGGCCCGAACATCGAGCCGACTTCTATATTGCCCAAAAGGTGGGCTCTATACAGGAAGAAGAGAGCCAAAGAGGTTTGGCCCACTTCCTAGAACACATGTGCTTTAATGGAACGAAGCATTTCCCTGGCAACGAACTTATTCGCTACTTGGAGACGCTTGGTGTGAAGTTTGGTGGCGACCTCAATGCTTACACCTCTATCGACCAAACCGTTTACAATATTTCTAACGTGCCCACAATGCGCCAATCAGCACTCGACTCGTGTTTGCTGATTCTAAGCGACTGGGCCAATGCGCTCACACTCGACCCAGCCGAGATTGATAAAGAACGCGGAGTGATACACGAAGAGTGGCGCGAACGCACTGGGCCTAACATGCGAATGCTCGAACGCAATCTACTTAAATTATATTCGGGAAGCAAATACGGTGCTCGCTTCCCTATAGGACTGATGAGTGTGGTAGACAACTTCAAACCTAAAGAGTTGCGCGACTACTACGAGAAATGGTATCATCCCTCTAATCAAGGCATCATCGTTGTTGGTGATGTTGATGTGGCACACACCGAAGCCATGATTAAAAAGCTTTTCGGCCCCTTAAAGAATCCCGAAAACCAGGCTAAGATTGAAGATGTGGCTGTGCCTGATAACGAAGAACCCATCATTGTGGTGGATAAAGACCGCGAACAGCAGAGCAGTGCGGTGGAAGTGTCGTTCAAGCACGAGGTTTGGCCCGATTCAAAGAAGGCTAATGTTGACTATCTTCTTGCCAATTATGCCAAGAATATGGCTCTAGGTATGCTCAACGACCGTTATGCCGAGGCTGTACAAAAGTCGGCCGATTGCCCTTATCTTGGCGCTTCGGCTGCCGATGGCAACTTTATCTTTGCCAAAACGAAGGGTGCTTTCACCATCAGTGCCACACCACGCGACATGGCTGGGTCGGCTGCAGCATTGCAAGCTGCCTTGGTTGAGGCTCACCGCGCTGCCAAGTTTGGATTTACTCAAGGCGAATACGATCGCGCTAAGGCCAACTTGCTCAGTGCTTTGGAAAAGGCTTATAATGGTCGCGACAAACGCGGAAACGCTTCTTTTGCCGATGACTACAAAGGTCATTTCCTTTCGCAAGAGCCTATCCCCGCCTTCGAAGACTATTATGAGATAATGAAGCAGTTGGTGCCCAACATCCCCTTGGCCGACATCAATAGCATCCTTCCTCAGTTGTTGCCCAACAACGACCGCAACATGGTTATCGTAAGTTTCAACAACGAACAAGACGGTAATGTTTATCCCACACCCGAATCGCTGCTCGCCGCTGTACATGCAGCTCGTAGCACCAAGGTTGAACCCTATGTTGATACCGTAAAAGAGAAGCCATTGATGACGAAGTTGCCTCGTCCTGGCAAGATTGTTAAGGAAAAGAAGAATGCCGAATTGGGTTACACCGAACTCAAACTCTCTAATGGTGTAACGGTTATCCTGAAGAAAACCGACTTCAAGAAAGACCAAGTTAACTTCGCTGCAAGTGGTCATGGTGGCAAATCGCTTTATGGTGCTAAGGATTATACCAACTTGGCTGTGTTCAACGACATTGTTGCAATTAGCGGACTTGGTGGTTTCAGCAACATGGAATTGCCCAAAATTCTTGCTGGTAAGATTGCCAATGCTGGTCTGTCTATGGGCGATAAGTACATGGGTATGTCGGGTGGCTCGTCTAAACGCGATGTAGAAACGATGCTGCAGCTGGCATATCTCTACCTCTCTGGCCACATCACCAAAGACGCACAATCGTTCTCGGCACTCATGGATTCGTGGCGCACGGCTCTCAAGAACCGTTCTTTAAATCACGACATCGCTTTCAACGATTCGCTCGTGGCTACCGTTTACGGTCATAACCCACGCTTGTTGCCCGTATTGGAAAAAGATTTACCCGACATCAATTACGACCGCATCCTGCAAATAGCACGCGAACGCACTGATAATGCAGCTGCATGGACCTTCAGTTTCATTGGCGACTTCGACGAACCGCTGCTTCGTAAGCTCATTTGCCGTTATCTTGGCTCGTTGCCCACTAAGGGTAAGGTGGTTAAGGGTCATCTCACCAGTTCGTTTGTTAAAGGAAAGATTGAGAATGTGTTCCGTCGCAAGATGGAAACGCCTAAGGCAATGGCCTGTGTGATGTGGCATACCACCGATGTTCCTTACTCTGTAGAAAACGCTGTACGCATGAATATGATTGGTCAGATACTTTCTATGGTCTACCTAAAAACCATCCGCGAAGATGCATCTGCTGCTTATTCGGTATCGGCTGAAGGTGGAGCAACCATCGATGGCGACTATCACGACTACTCGGTGCTGGTTACTTGCCCCGTAAAGCCCGAGAAACGCGACACCGCAATGACTATCATCTATCGCGAAGCAGATAACATGACTCGCACCTGCGACGCAGCTATGCTCGACAAGGTGAAAGAGTATATGCTCAAGAGTGTGGCTAGCGCCGAAAAAACCAATGCTTATTGGAGTGGCGTTATCAACATGTATCGCCGTCATGGCATCAACATGCACACACGCTATCGCGACATGATTAAGCAACAGACGCCCGAAAAGCTCTGTGCGCTGATGAAGCAAATACTTCAAAGTGGCAACCGCATCACGGTTGAGATGCTGCCACAAGAATAAAGGGTTGAAGCTGAATGGTTAAATAGAAGCTGTTGAGAGGTGAAAGGGCGCTGGGTGAGAAGATGAAAAGGTGCACACGCCAGTAATGGCCAATGCTTAAAGGCGGGTAATCAATATAAGACGATGGGTTAGCGAACCCCTTAAATAACCCGCCCTCACGCTCATGAAGCGTGGAGCAAGCATATTTTCACCTTTGTCTCCTCGCTCTTCTCCCTCTCATTCACAGATTCTACATGTCTTTACAGCTATTAAGTGAAATATAGAATAATATTAAAATGTTTGTGATTTAATGGTTTGATGAATTAATGGAACAGGAAACTGGTTCGCGATGAATAGGTTGCGCAGAGAAGCTGAGAGGGGAAGGTTGGTCTTCATGCCCCTTTTGTTTGGGCAGAATCCCCTCTTTTCCACTTCTCTGCTCCATTAATTCCAACTACAGTCTTTGCACTGATAGTTGTAGGCTTGTGGACTTAGCATGTAAACGCTAGTCCCAACCGCCCAACCACCAATGGTCTTGGCTTGTAGCCGCTGAGCGGTTGCCCTGTCTAGAGCACTTAATTGGAAAGGTAAATGGGTGAGAAAATAGGAAAGCTGAAAACTTCTAGCTGTTGTGTGTATGGCAATAGCCTAGCGCCTATGTTTGTTTTCAACTTTCCTATTTTTTCCAACTCGTTCTAAAACTGGTCTTTTAGTACAGTTTTCAGTTCTAGTCTTAACTGGTGTTGCTTATTTTTTAGGGGGAGAATGATTAGCTATCTACCCCAACATACAAGTAAGTGGCGCCAGATTAAGCCCAACACATCGAGGCACTAAGCCCCAAAGATGCGCCCCACACACTGCGTGCGCAACTTTTATAGCCAGTCTTCGCACTTTGTCTTTCCCAGTCTGTGCTCTAATAAAAATATCAGACGCTACGTTTGGAGAAGTGAGTATGATAAGAGAGAGAATTAAAAAATATAGCATCATGCTCCTCTTCTCTTCACGTAGCGCTTTTTTTCTTTGTTTTATGGCTTAACGGTGTACATTCGCCAGCCGTCTCCGCTAAAAATTGTTCTTCAATAGTCCCATTTGCCGTTTGGCTTGTCCTGCCCAATGAGCATTATCATTGGTTTCAATGCTTTGTTCAACTTGCAAAATGTCAGCAAGTAGGGGGCTATCCATTAAAATTTCAGCATAATGTGTGCCAACCATGTTGAAAAAGCAATAGGTTTAGCCTTATTGGCGCCACCACCCCATTTTGTTTATGCGTCGCATTTCGTGCCTGTACAGCGCACATTTGCCCTATCATACCATGACTTTTAACGTTATACATCCCGAATTATTGTTTCCATTAGATTTTTTTTAAAGCAAAATGAGTGCTTCAGCAATTGTCTTTCCCCACAAGTAAGTGAGATTATATGGCCGCCTTCACACATGCATGCCAGCCATGAAGTTTTGCGCCCATCGGTATATAGTTCGCTCTGTGTCGAGTTTTGTCTGCTTTTATGCGTTTTTATGTTGTCTAACGATAGTTTATGTAACGTTTCGCTGTACTTCTTTCTTAAGTTTTACATAAAAAAAGCCCCTCCGAAGAGGGGCAATAGGGTCAAGGCCCTTCGGCATATAGTCTTATTGTGATAAGATGTAGAATATATCTTATGGTTGCAAAAGTAAAAAGAATATTTGTTTTACCCAGATTTTTACAGTAAATCTACGCCTATATTTTGTGTGCAGAGTCAACCCGCATATCGTCCCCATAGACGAGGGATATAAGCGCATGTGAAACCGCAAAGGACAGATGTCCAAGAGCGAAATCATGACCATCCTGTTGTGCTATCATTTTGGCTCTTTCCGCAACTTCAAGCACTATTATCTCTTCTTCATCAAGGAGCATTTGGCAAGCTACTTCCCTAAGGCCGTGTCCTACACGCGTTTCGTGGAACTCATGCCTCGCGTGTTCTTCGAGCTGATGGCCTTCATGCGCATCCAAGGTTTTGGAAAGTGCACGGGCATTAGTTTCGTGGACAGCACGATGATTCCCGTATGCCACAACATGAGAAGGAATTTCAACAAGGTGTTTGATGGACTTGCTAAGAACGGAAAGGGAACAATGGGGTGGTGTGATAACGCTTATACCAACTCATTATAAATTACAATTACAATCGTATTTAATGCAGTATGGTGATGTGTTTTTAAACGAAAATAGGATAGCACCCATAGCCCACACCACAATAGAGAATGGTGCAAGGTAGGGGTTGTGCCTTATCAAACACAAGGGAATAGTGTTGATGGCGCAAACCAATTTTTCGTGTTTATGATGTTAAAAGAGTAATAAAAGTTTACAAAACACACCCCTCGGCTCATCGCATTCTAGAGAAAAAAGATGCTCAAAAGCATGAATTTAGGCCGTTTTTTAGCCCTCTTTACTTTATTTTTACATTCACTTTCTGCAAAATATCGGCATTTTGCACCATTTAGCCTTTCTATTTGCTCGATTGCTCTCGATTTTTCATCGTCCGAAAACGGGTTTTAATCGCTAAAATACTACTTTCTTTGGTCGTTTTTACCTGTAAAAGACGCATTTTTTAGTTGTTTCGGCGACCATAAAATGCTGTCTTATCCGTAAAATGCAGCATTGAGTCTTGCGTTTTGCACCATTTTACCTTGCGTTTTGTAGGAGTTAGCACTGCGTTTAGCACGAGTTAGCACTGCATTTAGCACGAGTTAGCACTGCGTTTTGCATGAGTTAGCACTGCGTTTTGCTACAAATAGCACAAATTTTAGCGCTAAACACCGTTTATTTCATCAAAAATTCGCTTTATTTGCAATGGGTGGCGAAGTGGTTTTTTGGTTAAGCAAACCCCTCGCGAGAATCGATTATTTGCCACCGAGTGACTAGTTGGTGAGAAAAAAGCCACTCATAATGTTAAATTCTCTGCCGAATATTTTACATATAAGTGTGCGTACCTTCTTAAACTCCAATCGATGGCCATACCGCTTTATGCATGTTTTATCTTGTTTTCATTGCTTCCACGTCATTTTTCGTTTGCATGTCGGCATCCTGCTTGTTTTATTCTTTTGGTGTAGTGTATTACGCTTTCAAGAAAACCACAGGTCATTCCCCATCAACAAGCGCGCCATTGTAGCTGAGCATTAGTTGTTTGGCCAATCGCTTAGTGCCGAATGTTTTCTAAAATGCAGCACAATCGCACTTTGATAGGGCATTATCAACGAGCGTCTAATCCAAAAGCGTGGGGAAAAGACACAAAAAACAAGTCCGGCAACATCGCTGTTGCCGGACTTCAGGAAAACTAATTCTACCAAATAAAAACTAAATATCAATCAAACTAAACATTACTAGTGTTATGTGTCGCCACTCTATTGAGAGCGTATTTCTTAGCCATGGCAATGCGCAAGCAAGCTAGGCATTGCCCAATGGCACAACTAAAACCATTTAAATTATGACCATCAGCCTTAGCCAATCTCAATGTTTCTAAACTGCTTTTGTTCTTCCTTCACCACCTTGGGTAAGTCAACTGTCAGCACACCATCGTTTACACGGGCTGCGATAGCTTCGCGATTAACGTCGTCGGGTAGGACAAGTGTCTGTTCATATTTAGAATAGCTAAACTCCCTTCGTAGGTAATGCGTTTTTTCGTTCTCGTTGGTTTCCTCGCGTTTTTGTTCCAATTTGATGTTCAGGTTTCCGTCTTCGTTCACGTTAACACTGAAATCCTCTTTCTTTAATCCAGGTGCAGCAAGTTCAACGGTATATTGTTTATCGTTCTCCAATACATTGATAGCAGGAGCCGTTGCATTGGTTCTAGGCATGAAGTTGGTGTTTAAAAAATCGTCGAACACTTCGGGCAACCACGAATTTCTTCTCATTACTGGTAACATAATCATATCTCCTATCTTTATAAGTTGTTGTTTGTAATTTTCTTTCTATGTTTTAGCCTTGGCTTAGCCTTGGCTTCACAAACCTATACACAAGTTTCGTACCAACGAAATAATATACGCCAAATTGGCAAAACGATGCGCCAAAATGACAAACTATTGTATTCGTTGTTGCTTGTTTATAGCCGTTATATGTTTATTTATAATCAGTTATGCTGTTTAGGCCGCTAAGTGGAAAATATAATTATGGTTTAGGGCAAACACAATGGGCGAAGATGTGTGAGGCGTGTTGCGAGTTTAAGTTGGCGTTGTATTTTTTTATCATTGCGATTAACCCCCTTTCGTTCATTTACAAGCCCACAAGTTTACAACCATAACCATGTTTAGCCCTTGCAAAAGCAATAATTAGGCTTTTCGTTTTTTCACCTTTATTATCATCCTAGTCACTTACGAACTCAAAAAAAATACTTATCTTTGTCCACGATAACTAAAATATAGCTCTGCATAAGGGCCTAGCCGTGAGGCATTCCCCCACTTAATAAATATGCCAAGAAGCGCACGCTAACAATCTTAACAGCAAATTTTTACACAATAATAATAGGTATCAAGATGTTAATTACAACAACTCCCACCATCGAAGGGCGTCCCATACAAGCGTATAAGGGCGTAGTTACAGGCGAAACGATTGTAGGCGCCAATGTATTTAAAGATTTTTTGGCTGGTATACGCGATATTATCGGTGGTCGTAGTGGCTCTTACGAGAAAGTTTTGCGCGAAGCCAAAGACACATCTCTTGCCGAGATGCAACAGCGAGCAGCAGAATTGGGAGCCAATGCCATTGTTGGTGTTGATATAGACTACGAAACAGTGGGCCAAAATAGTTCGATGCTCATGGTGGCTGTTAGCGGTACAGCGGTGGTAATCTAAGTGTTATCACGTTAGGGCAATATTTTCATATACCTTCGTTGCATGTTAGTTCATCTTTGTAGCACAAAATAGGGGTGGCAATGTGTCTATCATGAAACCAAAGGCTAAAAATAACGGCAGCCAACAATACGTTGGAGTCGAGATAAAAGCCCATTCTAACCACGAAAATTAACTAAAAACAATAGCAACTATCAATGACTTGTTTATCGCAAATTAAAAGTAAGAAGCCATTTGGCCGTGGTCTACGCGCTTCGCGCCAATCCCTTGCATGGGCAATAGCCTGTCTTTGCTTGTTTAACACGGCCGATGCCATGGCCGAGAGTGGTGCATCAAGGTACGACAACAGCAAAACAGCCGTACTGGCACAAGATAATAAGGCCACAATTACGGGCACAGTGACCGACGGAAACGGCGAACCACTGGTGGGAGCAACCATCTCGGCCAAGGGTAAAAACGAAAATGCAGTGACCGATATCGACGGTCGGTTTGCCATTAATGTTCCAATTGGTACAATGCTCACTGTGTCGTATATCGGTATGGAGGCTAAAGAAGTGGTGGCCCAGCGCACAATGAGCATCGTGATGAGCGACAATGTGAAGGACCTCGAAGACCTAGTGGTGGTGGCTTACGGCGTGATGAAGAAGAAAGACCTCACGGGAAGTATTGCCTCTGTGGGTGCAACAGACATCGCCAACGCACATGCCACCAGCCTTTCTACGGCCTTGCAGGGTGCAGCAGCAGGACTTACTGTTACGCGCAACAACGGAACACCCGACGGCAAGCCCTCGTTGCTGGTGCGTGGCGTTACAACCATCAGCGATACCAGTCCGCTAGTGATTATCGACGGCGTACCTGGCGACATCGCCAACGTTAACCCCGACGACGTGGAGACACTCTCTGTGCTCAAAGATGCAGCATCGGCAGCCATCTATGGTTCGCGTGCAGCAGCCGGTGTTATACTCATCACCACCAAACGAGCCAAGAACAATGAGATAAGTCTTAACTACTCGTTTGAGCAGGCTTACACCAAGCCCACCGTTTTGCCCAAGTATGTGGGTTGGAAACGTTTTATGCAAATGGTAAACGAAACACATTACAACGACAACCCTACAGGTGGCGAATATCAAACCTATGCCAAAGACCTGATAGACAATTACGAACGCAACAACGCTACCGACCCCGACAAGTATCCCATCACGCAATGGGAAGACTATTTGTTTAAAAACACAGCCTCGCAGCAAACCCATTCGCTCAGCATCATGGGTGGTGGCAAGAACGTTCGCACCAAGTTGTCGTTGCGTTACGATAAAAACGCGGGTTTATACGCCAATCGCAATTTTGAAAGATATATCGCCCGACTGAACAACGACCTGGATATCAACCCTTATATTGAGGCACATGTTGATGCCAATTTTGCTTATACCAAGTTGGCAACACCACATAACAACCCCTTTGAAAGCGGGGCACGCAACATTCCGCCCATCTATGCCGCTTATTGGCGCAATGGCAACTATGGTGATGTGAAGGATGGCGAAAACATTTTGGCCAAGATTAACGAGGGCGGAACGGTGAAAACATCCGATTATAGCATTGCTGCAAAGGGCGAATTGGTGGTGAAACCATTGAAAGGACTACGCATCTCGCTGGTGGCAGCGCCCAATTTCACCTTCCACAATGTGAAAGACTTTGTTAAAGAACTAACATACACACGCGCCGACGACCCTCTTACGGTGGCAGGTCATGTGGGAGGATTTCGCACTACGTCGCTAACCGAGACGCGCAACACACACTACGACCTCACCACACAGGCCTTAGCCAATTACACACACGACTTTGGACTGCACAGTCTCACGGGCATGGCAGGCTTTGAGTATTATTACATGCGCGACGAAAACCTTTGGGCAAGTGGTGATAAGTTTCAGATGACAGCCTTTCCATACCTCGACCTTTCGCCGAGAGACGCTCGCAACAATGGCGGTAACGCGCTGGAATACTCTTATCGCTCGGCATTTGCCCGTGTAAACTATGCTTACGCCAATCGTTATTTGCTCGAAGCCAATGTGCGCTACGATGGTTCGTCGCGCTTCCACAAAGATTATCGCTGGGCAACATTCCCTTCGGTATCGGCAGGTTGGGTTATCTCTGAAGAGAAATTCTTTAAAGACAACGTGCGTTGGATGGACCATTTTAAGTTGCGCGCATCGTATGGCCAGCTAGGTAACGAGCGCATAGGAAGCTATTATCCCTATCAATCGTCGATAAGGTTTGGTTCGGCGCTGCTGCTTAACGGCACAACGCCCGTAACAGTGCCATCGGCCGCACAAGTAAAATATGCCGTTAGAGACATTACTTGGGAGACAACCGAGACCTGGGACGTGGGTTTTGATGCCTATTTGCTTGATGCCCGCCTTGGTATCACGTTCGACTGGTATCGCAAAAACACGCGCAACATGTTGTTACCCGTGCAAATTCCCATCTTCTTGGGTTACGAAAATCCCGACGTTAACGCAGGCGACATGCACACCAATGGTTTCGACCTAGAACTAAGATGGCGAGACAGAATAGGGAAGGTGGACTATTGGGCTGCACTTAACCTATCAGACTACACCTCGACGATGGGCAACATGCGTGGAACAGAATTTACTGGCGTGAAGATTAACCGCGAAGGCAGTGAGTTTATGAACTGGTATGGTTATGTTTGCGATGGTATTTACCAAACACAAGCCGACGTGGACAACTCGCCAAAGCTTAATAACAATGTTGCTGTGGGCGACTTGAAATACCGCGACATATCAGGGCCCGACGGAAAACCCGATGGAAAAATCTCGGCCGAGTACGACCGCGTGCCGCTTAAAGGTTCTTTGCCCCACTTTGTGTATGGTTTAAACCTCGGCGCAGCCTATAATGGCTTCGACTTTAGTTTGAGTTTCCAAGGCGTTGGCAAGCTATGGAGCCGCAAAACACCTGTGATGGTAGAGGGATTGGTGAACAACTGGACCAACTTCCCCGAACTAATCGACGGCCAGTATTGGAGCAAATACAACACAGCAGAACAAAATGCAGCAGCCCAATACCCACGACTAACCGACACCAGTAGGGCAAACAACTACACCATGAGCGACTTTTGGTTGTTCAATGGTTGGTATCTGCGTTGCAAAAACATCACGCTGGGTTACACCTTGCCTAAGCAAATCACCCAAAAAGCCCTGCTCAAGCAAGTGCGTTTGTATCTTTCGGCCAACGACCTCTTTGCTATTAGCAACTATCCCAAGGGCTGGGACCCCGAAGTAACCGACAACGGCTACCCCATTATGCGCTCGTTGATGTTCGGACTTAACGTAAACTTCTAAACATTCCACACCACATGAAACGCAATTTTATTAGAAATATATTGGCGGTAGCACTTGTTTTCATCGCCACTGCTTGTCACGATCTCGATATGAACCCGCTTTCTTCGGCCGCAACGGGCAACTGGTATCGCGACTTACAGCAAATAGAAATGGCACTTAACGCCTTAGACTCGGCCAAATATTGGCGTCCCGAAGGCGATAACCAAACCGATTGGAGCGACGATGCCGTGTATCGCAACGCCCTAACCGAGATGGAGAACGCCACACTCACCAGTTCTTACCATCTGGTTGAAACCTATTGGCGACTTAATTACCAAATGATTTCGTATGCCAACACCATCCTTAACCGCTACGAAACGGCGCTAAACAATGGGGCCAACCGCGATAAGCTGATGCAATATGTGGGCGAAGCCCATTTTTATAGGGCTGTTGCCTATGGACGTTTGCTGTATCGCTATGGCGATGTACCCTATGTAACCACCGAAATAAGCATCGACGAAGCCCTGAATAAGCCCCGCGACAACAAAGAAACAGTGCTAAAGCATGCCTACGACGATTTTGATAAGGCGGCCGAACTGCTACCTAACGCCTATTCGGGTTTGCAACGCATCACCAAAGGGGCTGCTCTGGCACTCAAAGCACGCACCGCATTGTATCTAGCCGACTATAAAACGGCGGCCGAAGCAGCCAAGGCGGTGATGAACTTGGGCGTTTATCAGCTACATCCCAGTTATGCCGACCTCTTTTTGCAGAAGACTCGCACCTCCACCGAGTTTATTTTTGCTCTTCCCCGTTCGCTTGCACTCGATTATAATGTGCTTAAGGGCAATGGTGTTTACCACCGATTGCCCCGTAATGCTGGCGGTTGGGCAGGTCGCGAACCATCTTGGCAGCTGCTGGCAGCCTACACCTGCACCGATGGTTTAAGCGTAGATAAGTCGCCTTTGTTTAATCCGCGCAAACCTTTCCTCAATCGCGACCCCCGTTGTATGGCCACCATCGTGCCCTTCGACTCGGTTTTCCTCGGCGTGGTTTATAGTCCTTCTCCTGCCGATACCTTGGTGTTAAACAAGAATACGGGCAAGATGATTCGTAATCAAGACACGCGTATGGTGGCCACACATGCCCCTTACAATGGTTTGGTGTGGAAAAAATGCATCGACGAAAGTTGGATAGCCAATAAATACATCGTAGAGAGTCCGCAAATTATTGTGCGTTATGCTGATGTGTTGTTGATGTACGCCGAAGCAAAAATTGAGTTAGGTGAGATAGACCAAAGTGTTGTAGACGCGATGAACGCTGTTAGGGCTCGCGCCTATGGCGTAAGTGCTGCCCAAACAGACAAATATCCTGCCTTTACCATCAAGGCACAAGCCGACATGCGACTAGACTTGCGCACCGAAAGGCGTATGGAACTGGCTGG
>ERZ773233.1474-NODE-1474-length-13737-cov-39.633899_pt1 | contig 13737 bp, 10 predicted proteins | sample MGYA00580991_ERZ773233 | MGnify/ENA primary metagenome ERZ773233 (study PRJEB29015, sample SAMEA2738178) | human oral metagenome | biome: human oral; feature: human-associated habitat; material: saliva | place: China | collected 2161 ...
AAGACCCTGAACCTGGGCCCGCTGGACGCCGCGTTCCCCACCACGACCGCCGCCTCCCTGACCTCGTTGGGTACCGGTACGGCACCGGGCGCGCACGGCATCGCCGGTTACGAGGTGCGCAACCCGGCAGGTAATGGGGGAGCGGGCTCGGTCATGAACCACCTGTCCGGTTGGGACCAGTCGGTGGACCCGCACGCCTGGCAGCCGCTGCCGACCGTGCTGGAACGCCACCACGAAAACCGCCGCGTGCTCACCATTTCGCTGGGTAAGTATCGCGGTACCGGCCTGACGGAGGCGGCGTTGCGCGGTGGCGACTTCGTGGATGCCGTCGGCTATAACGCCCGCGTCACTTACGCCCTGGAGGCGCTCTCCAGCCGCACCCCGACCACCGTGTACCTGTACTGGGGCGAGATTGACGCGGCGGGCCACCGCTACGGCGTGGGCAGTGACGAATGGTTACAGCAGCTGGAGGAACTGAACTCGGCGCTGAAGCGTCTGGCGGAGCGCGCCCCGGCGTGGGCGGCACTCTTCGTGACCGCCGATCACGGCATGGTGAACGTGCCCGAGCATCAGCGCATCGACTACTCTGGCGTGGAGGAGCTGACCCGCAACATCGCCATGACCGCCGGTGAACCGCGCGCCGTGCACCTGTACCTGGAAGACACCTCGGAGGCGGCACGTACCGCCACCGCTCAGCGTTGGGCGCAGTACTGGGGCGAGCGCGCCTGGGTGATTGACTCTCGCGAGCTGATGCGCGCTGGCTACTTCGGCCCGGTCATTACGGATGCGGCGCGCGGGCGCATTGGCGACCTGATGGTGTGTGCTCGCGACGACTGGGCGCTGTACGATATGCGCCACTATCAGGAGCGTGCCCTGCACATGGTTGGTCAGCACGGCTCGCTGACGGACGCTGAGCGTCTGGTGCCGTTGCGTATGCTCAAGACTTTCTAAAGTACTAGTCTTCTAAAGCATCAGAGGGCATAGGCTGAGAAGATCAGGCTGAGAAGATACAGAAAACCGCTGGTTATTCGGGTGAATAACCAGCGGTTTTCGTATACCTAGATATTCTCGCCTAGATGCCCTTTATTGAGCGGCGCGAGGGCGCTTACTTGCGGCTACCGAAGATGATGTCATCCCATGCCGGAACGCTCACGCGCTGCTTCTTCGAAGAGGAAGGCTTGTGCTTCTCCTCAGATGCAGGCACGGCGGAGGCAGGCTCGGCAGGTGCCTCAGTAACGGGTGCCTCAGCAGCGGGTGCCTCAGCAACGGGCGCCTCAGCAGCCTTAGCTGCGGGTGCGTCCTCGATGGGTGCCGGCAGGGCGAAGGACTCGACCGGAACGGAGTCAACGGGTGCTTCCGAATCCACAGCCAGCGGGTCGGTGGTTTCTGCGGTGGGCTCGGGTGCAGCAGGAGCCGCCGGCGCTACCGGGGCAGACGCAACAGGTGCAACAGGCGCAGCGGGCGCAGCCGGTGCTACGGGCTCAGCGGACTCAGCGGGCTGAGTGGACTCGCGGTGCACGAACACCTCGGGCTCCTCAACCTGCGCCGGGCGCACCGAGCGGGCGCGCTCCAAAAGCTCCTTGAGCTTACGCTCATCAGCGCTCTCAGAGGAAGTAAGGGGTGCCGGTGCGGGCTCGGGTGCCTTCGGCAGGCGGGCGGGAGGAACCTCTACGGGAGCCTTCTTCGCGGCGGCGGCAACAGCATCCTCACTATTGCCCATCAGGAAGTACGCCGCCTCATTCGAAGCGTACAGGCCCTGGTTCGCCGGGTTGTACACCCAACGTGCGGGGAAGACGACCTGCGCGGGCAGGTTCTGACGCACCGAATCCTTCAGCGCAATATCAACCTCAACGCGCCACTGGCCGTTCTCCTGTTGGCGGGTGGTCCAGTCCTGGGTTGCGTCCTCAAAACCGTAACGCTCGGAGACTTCCTCAATGCGGGCGCTCAGGGTCACGGGAATCTGTGCGGTACCCGAAGCGGAGCTGCGGCGACCAATCTTCACGCTCTGAGCGGCACGAATAATGTGGGCACGCTCAGCAACGATCGGCCACTCGTAGCGGCGCACGCGCTCCGGCTCCCAACCGGACTCTTCAGCGATTTCCTCAACGGAGGCACCCTGACGGAAACGGGTCTGAATATCGCGCGGACCGAAGGTGCCCTTAGCGCCCAGACCGCGGGCGGGCTGAATACGGCGAGCCTTGGTGATGCTCGTGCGCAGGTTCGCGTCAATCGGCAGCAAGAAGCGGGTGCCGTCAGCAGACTCAAGCACCAGATTTTCGCCGTCATCGTGAACGCCAATCAGACGCAGTTCAAGCATGAGAACCTCCATAGGTGAACCGGACGCGTTCGTGAATGTGTTGCACGGAACGCAAACTACCTACCAGGGTACCGTGAAAGCGCGGTAAATCAGTAGCGGAGGCGGGATTTTCACCAAAAAAACATGTACTTTCCGCACCGAAAAAGATAAAATGTGACGCCTAAACAGTCCAAAGCCTACCCAGGATTAGACAAATAGGGTGCCAATGGTGAACAATACCTGGCATGCCGTCGGGGTTAATTACACACCAGCGGCACCTAGAGCACTCAATAAACCAGCGTGGCCTAGTCCAACACACAGCCACAGAACCAACGGAGCGTGAAAGTTTGGCAACTGATTACGATGCACCTCGCAAGCAGGACGAAGAGCAGAACGAAGAGTCCTACGAAGAGCTGAACGCCCGCCGTTCCGAGATGCAGTCCGGTGCGGTGGACGAAGACGAGAACAGCGCAGCAGAAAGCTTCGAGCTGCCCGGTGCTGACCTCTCCAACGAGGAGCTGAACGTTGTTGTGCTGCCCGCTCAGGACGACGAGTTCACCTGCGCATCCTGCTTCCTGGTGCGCCACCGCTCGCAGATTGCACGCGAAGAGGGCGGCCTGTCCTACTGCATCGAGTGCGAGGGCTAAAACTTTAGGGAAGGGCTAACACCCACCCGACATACACCTCATGACGGGGCGAGTGCCGAGTGCACCCGCCCCGTTGAGTATGTGCCGTTGAGCATGTGAAAGCGCGTATGTGAAAGCGTGCGCAAGAACAGCGCCGCGTTCGCCCCCCCCAACAAGGCACGCTGTGGCACGCGCTCAACGCGAACACGTAACGAAAACACCCCGCAGTAGAGCCTCAACACAGCGCGAGGTGATGGCACAGACACCCGCGAAAGGTTAGAGTATTGACCATGATGACCCCCGTAAACGTCCACATTAAGCTGCTCGACCCCGAGCTGCCCGCACCCGCCTACGCAAAGCCCGGCGACGCCGGCGCCGACCTGCGCTCCCGCATCGACTTCGAGCTGGAACCGGGCGAACGCGCCCTCGTCCCCACCGGCGTGGCAATCGCCCTGCCCGAAGGTTACGTCGGTCTGGTGCACCCGCGCTCCGGCCTGGCGACCAAGAACGGCATCACCATTGTGAACGCCCCCGGCACCGTTGATTCCGGCTACCGCGGCGAACTGATGGTCACCCTGCTCAACACTGACAAGACCAAGTCCTTCCACGTGCAGCGCGGCGACCGCATCGCCCAGCTGGTCATTCAGAAGTACGAGCACGCAACCTTTACCGTGGTGGATGAACTGGAACAGACCGAACGCGGCTCCAGCGGCTTCGGCTCCAGCGGAATCCACTAGTCTGCTCTCACCGCGATTGTCGCACGAGAGAAGAGAAGAAACCCCCGCACTCTGCGTGCGGTGAAAGTAGGAATACCATGTTCGGATTTGGTAAGAAGAAGCGCGCCGAGGAGGCTGAAAAGGCCGCCATCGACAAGGCTGTCGCCGAAGAGATTGAGGAAACCAACGTCGAGGTTGAGGAGCTGAAGGAAGAGGAGAACTCTCCCGAGGTCATCAAGTACGACCGCGTCAACGGCCCCCACGACATTGAAGAAGTCACCGCCGAAGACCTCGAAGACTACGTCGACCTGGGTGCGCTGCGCATCAAGCTGCTCGACGGCATGAACCTGCGCCTCGAAACTGACGACGCAACCGGCGCAGTGATCGCCGCAACCATCACCCGCGACGGCGCAACCCTGCAGGTGCAGGCATTCGCCGCACCGCGCACCACCGGTATCTGGGACGACATCCGTCACGACCTGACCGAATCCGTCAAATCCCAGGGCGGCGTTGTCGAAATCTACGCCGGCGTATTCGGCGCCGAGATGCTGACCCGCCTGCCCGCCGTCACCCCGGACGGTCAGCCCGGCGAGCGCATCGCCCGCTTCGTGGGTGTGGACGGCCCCCGCTGGTTCCTGCGCGGCGTCATCTCCGGCGCGGCTGTGCTCGGTGACGACAAGGCTGCCGCCTCCGTGGAGGAAGTATTCCGCACCGTCGTGGTGGACCGTGGCGACGAGCCGCGCCCGCCGCGTGAACTGCTGCCCATGACTCTGCCCGCCGACCTGGTTGCTGCGGCTGAGGAAGAGCCCGCCGTTGAGGAAGAAACCGAGAACGAGCACAGTAAGCTGCGCCCGATGCCTCGCCGCGGCCCTGAGATCACCGAGATTGGCTAATGCCTGAGTTCTCGAACTACCCGAGTGCGCTCGCGGTTCCTGAGGAGCAGATTCTTGCTCCCGGGTACCCCGAGCGCTTTCGCGTACGCCTTGCCGGACGCGTGGAGCAGGTGTGGTTGCCGACTGCCCAGGATAAGCCGATGTACCGTGCCGAGCTGGTGGTGGCTAAGTCGAAGCCTCTGCAGTGGTCGAGCCCGCTGGCGCTGATTGGTATGCCGATTGTGGAGCCGCCCGGTGAGGATTTCGAGGAGGAGTCTGAGGACCCCGAGAAGCAGCACCATCTGAACACGGCGTCTTTGGCGACCGTGGCGGTGCAGGAGCCGCACGAGGTGTCTTTCCCGCCCTATGCGCCGTTTAATCCGGGGGATAGGGTCATGCTCAAGTGGCAGGGCCAGCAGATGGTGCCCGGCGTGCATGCCGGTGCGCTGCTGCGCTGTTCCGGGGTGGTGTCTGTGAGGGCGCATCAGCCGGTGATTTATAACCCGCGCTATGAGATTGTGCCGCAATTCTTTGTGGAGAAGGGAAAATATGAGCGCTGAGCAGTCTTCGACCCAGCCCGATCCGAACGCTAACCCCGCAACTAGCCCGGCTGCTGACCCGGCGCGGGAGGAAAATCAGCTGGCGCAGAGTCTGAGCGCCTCCATGGGTGCGAATATGCGCCGCACCGCCAACGGCGATGTGGATATTCTGCACGCTATCGGCGGCTGGCGCGGCCTGGTGGAATCCTCCCTGCCTGCTGTGGCGTTCCTGGTGTTGTTCACCGTGACGAAGGAACTGAACCTGTCCCTGATTGCGGCGTTGGCTGCGGCGGGCGTGTTCACACTGATTCGTCTGGTGCAGGGCTCTAAGCTGGTGAGTGCGCTGACCGGTCTGGTGGGCGTGGCGATTTGTGCGTTTGCCGCGTACCGTACCGGTAATGCGAGCGACTACTTTGTGGTGGGCTTCTGGACGAACGGCGTGTACATTCTGGCGTATCTGCTGTCGATGCTGGTGCGTTGGCCGCTGATGGGTCTGATTTTCGCGGTCATTCGTGGTGAGGCGCTGACCTGGCGCCAGAACCCGGTGCGTCTGCGTCAGTACATGCTTGCCACCTGGATTATTACCGTGCTGATGATGCTGCGCCTTGCCGTGCAGGTGCCCCTGTACTTCGCGAATAATGTGGAGGCGCTGGGCGCGACCCGCCTGATTATGGGCCTGCCGCTGTACGCTTTGGGCGTGTGGCTGGCGTGGCGTGTGTCGGCTCCCGAGGAGGCGCTGGTGAGCGAGGACGCCGAGGAAGCTGAGGCGACCGAATCTGCTGAGATCACTGATAGCACTGAGGGCACTGAAAGCTCTGCGAACCGCTAAGGCACACCCCGCAACTTCACGAAATAGCTTCATAAAAGTAGGCGAAAGCCCTGGTACCCGTATGGGTGACCAGGGCTTTCGCCTCCTCAAAACTTACGTATAAACGCTACGCGAACAGCGCGCGAATCTGGTCCTCACCGGCGATGGTCGTGATGAAGAACAGCTCGTCGCCGCCCTCAATCGCCACATCCGCACTGGGCGGGATCGGCGCACCGTCACGCAGGATGGCGGTGAGCACCGTGTCGACGGGCCACTGCACGTGGTCCACGCGGTAACCGATGACGGGGTGGCCGTCCGGCACCGTGTACTCGGCAAGGGTCGCGCCGCCAGCCTGCAGGGTCAGCAGGCGCACCACGTCGCCGACTTCCACGGCTTCTTCGACGAGGGCGGTCATCAGGCGCGGGGTGGACACGGCAACGTCCACGCCCCAGGAGTCATCAAAAAGCCACTCATTACGCGGGTTGTTCACACGCGCCACGGTGCGGGGCACACCAAACTCACTACGAGCCAGAAGGGACACCATCAGGTTTGCCTTGTCGTCACCGGTTGCGGCAACGACCACGTCCGCCTTGTTCGGGTGTACCTGGCGTAGCACGGACAGCTCGCAGGCGTCACCAATATGCCAGCGCACGCCGGGCAAATCGGCGCGTTTCTTGACTTCGGGCTTGGAGTCGATGATGGTCACGTCGTGGCCGTTCATCATGAGCTCTTTAGCGATGGAGGCGCCCACGGAACCGGCACCAACAATGAGGACCTTCACTTACTTCTCACCTTTCGAGTGGTCACGATGGCGGCCGATGAGTTCGAGGGGATCGGGCAGCTCCGGGGGAGTGTCACCGAGGTGGAATTCATGCTCGATGACGGGGCCGTCGTTGTGCTTCTGCTCGGCGGGTTTCTTCGGGCCGTGGGGATGCTTGCGGTGCGGATGCTTGCGGTGGCCCGAGGCGGGGGCGTAGTCCCCCTCAGCCTCCGCTTCTTCGTCTTCAACGCGCGGCGGGCGGGAGAGGATGCGGGTTACGTCCGCAACGTCGTCGGTGCGCATCATGACGTGCACGCTATCGCCCTGCTGGTAGGCGCTGTCCGGGCGGGGGAGCATACCCTCGCCGAAGCGGGTGATGTAGGCGATGCGCACCCCGGCGGCACTTTCGATGCTGGTCAGGGCGTGGCCTGCCCAACCGTCGTCGAGCGGAATTTCGGTGAGCATGAGGCGGCCCGAGGGTTCACGGAAGTCGCCCTTGAGCGCCTGCTCGGGCAGCAGACGGCGTAGCACCTGGTCGGTGGACCAGCGCACCGAAGCGACCGTGGGAATGCCCATGCGCTGGAAGAACTCGGCGCGGTTCGGGTCGTACACACGCGCCACAACGTTCTTCACCTTGAACATTTCGCGTGCCACACGGGCGGCAATAATATTCGAGTTATCGCCCGAAGAGACGGCGGCAAAAGCGTACGCCTCGGTAATACCGGCACGCTTGAGGGTGTCCGCATCGAAGCCGACACCGGTCACCAGACGACCCTCAAAGCCCTTAAGCAACGGCTGGAAAGCGCGTTCGTCCTGGTCAATGACGGCGACCGTATGCCCCGAAGCTTCCAGAGTGCGCGCCAACATGACGCCCACGCGTCCGGCACCCATAATGACGAAGTGAGGCATACAACCCTCCGAATGTGTTGATGTTTTGTGTCGATAAGGCGTTACCGCCTACCTCTACCAGTGTAATGGGCGGGTGAGGTTCCGCGCCGAGGCTCCGTGATATTCCGCTCGCAATGCCCACTATTCGGCTGAATAAAATTGAGCTTTGAAGCCGCGACCGATAGCCTTAACAGCGTGAGGAATCGTTGGGATAAGATGCGCATCGCCCTGACCGGTCAGCCGGTCAGCACGCGAAATCTTTCGGCAGTCGCGCTGCCGAAGCGCTACGCCCTGCCTCTTTTCGGTGCCGACGGTATTTCCTCGGTCGCCTATGCCGCCGACCAGATGATTCTGACCCTTGCCGCCGCGGGTGCCTCTGCGCTCGCTTTTTCGCCCTGGATTGGTTTGGGTGTGGCGATGGTGGGTCTGCTGGTGATTGGCACCTACCGCTACAACATTAATCAGATTGCTTCCGAGGGTGATATTCAGCTGGTGCACCGCAAATTGGGTGCGTTGCCCTCGATCGTGATGGGTGCATCCTCGCTGATGGACTACATACTCACGGTGGCGGTTTCGATGTCTTCGGCGTCCTCGTTTTTGGTGGCGCTGTACCCGCAGATTCAGGATTGGCGCACCCTCATTGCGGTGCTGCTCATTGTTGCCCTGACGCTGTTTGCGTTGCGCGGCGTGCAGCTGCTGGGAAAGATTGCGTACTGGCCGCTGTACGTTTTCTTGGCGCTGTTGGGGGTCACCCTCATTGTGGGTTGGATTCGTGCCGCTACGGGTACTCTGCCGCTGGCTGAATCGGCAACCTACGTGATTGTCCCCGAATACCAGGATCATGCCATGGAAGGCTTGGCGCTGGTTCTGCTTCTGGCACGTTCTTTCTCCGCCGGGTTGGTGGCGTTTTCGGGTGTTTCTACAATCTCTAATTCGGTGAAGTATTTCCGCCGCCCGAAGAAATATAATGCGGCGGTCACCATGATGATGATGGGCCTGATCACCTCGGTCCTGCTGGTGAGCCTGCTCGGTTTTACGGCGGCAACCCGCGTGCACATGGTGCACGATACGACTCGTTTCTTGTTCATTGACGGGCACGCGCCGGGGGAGTACTTCCACCAGAAGCCGGCGCTGTACCAGGTGGCTTTGGCGATTTATCAGGGTGTTCCGTTCTTCGCGCAGCTGCTGGTGTTTGCGACGGTGGGCGTGCTGATTATCGCCTCGCTGACTGCGTTTACGGGCTTCCCGGTGATTGCCTCGTCGCTGGCTGATTACCAGTACCTGCCGGTGTTCTTCCGCAGCGTGGAATCGCGCGGCCTGTACGCGAACGGTGTGCTGGCGCTGTCGGCATTCTCAATTTTCCTCACCACCGTTTTCGGTTCGGATGTGTACTCGCTCATTCAGCTGTACATTGTGGGCATGTGCCTGTCCATGGTGCTGGTGCAGCTGGCGGTGGTGCGCTACCGCATGCGTCTGCTGCGTATTACCCTCGCGCAGATGCCGCGCCGCGCCCTGATTCGTGATATCGCTGTCTCTGCGGTGGGTGTGGTCGTGACCGCCGCGGTGCTGGTCATCGTCGTGGTGACGAAGTTCGCCGCCGGTGCGTGGCTCTCCCTTGGAATGATTGCCCTGATGGTTGGAGGTATGGTTGTGACTCGCCGCCATTACGATGCGGTGGATGCCGCCCTGGACATCCCCCTGAACGCCGAATCCGTTGCGGATGTGGCGGCACTGCCTTCGCGTGTGCACGCCATCGTGTACGTGGAGCGTGTGCGCCGCCCGGCGGTTCGTGCCCTCTCCTATGCGCGTGCCGGTCGCCCCTCCACGATTGAGGCGCTGACGGTCAACAACGACCGCGCCGCCCTGGAGATCGTGAAGAAGCGCTGGTACGCCCTCGGTATTCCGGTGCCGCTGTCCGTCATTGATTCGCCGTACCGTAACACCGTGGATGCGGTCGTCTCGTATATTCGCCGCCGCCGCAAGAAGTCGCCGCGCGATATTTTGGTGGTGTACCTGCCGGAATTCGTGGTGGAGCACTGGTGGCAGCGTCTTCTGCACCGCCGCACGGTGCGCCGCCTCAAGCGGGCGCTTCTGCACGAGCCGGGTGTCATGACGGCAACCGTGCCCTGGGCGATGCACGAGGATGAGGTGTATGATGAGATTTTTGATCAGCGTTTACAAAACGAAGAATCAACGGTAGAAGCAGAGGACCCAACGGCAGCTGTCGCCCCGAAGATTACTCGTTCCGCCGGTGGCGGCCGTGAACTGATTCAGAGCAACCGCCACGCGGTGTACCGCGGCCGCCTGCACGAGGCGGACGCTGTGGCGCGCGAGAAGAAACGCCAGCCGTAATAATCGCCCGGTACCCAGAAAAAATTGCCTAGCGCCCAGCCCGGTCAATTGCCCTGCAACTTTGCTTGAGCACCCCGCATAGCGCCTGGACTTTGCCTTTTGCAACTAATGAGGCGCCTCTTGCCGGGGCGTCGGAACCGGAGTAAAGGTACAATCCGGTGTAAAATAGTTCACATTAAGTGATTCTTTAGGAGACAATGCTGTGACTCACACTGCTACCACGCCTGCCGCCTCCAACAACGTAGACGGATACAGCGTCGGGCAGACCCTCACCGTCACCTGTGAGGCGCCCGCGCACGGCGGCGCCTTCGTAGCGCGCACCGAACAGGGCGTCATCTTCGTGCGTCACGGCATCGTCGGCGAACAGGCAGAAGTGCGCATCACCGCAATCGGCCCCAAGCGCCGCTTCTACTTCGCAGACGTCATCTCCGTACCCGTACCCTCCCTAGCGCGCCGCCCCCACCCCTGGATCCAGGCGGATGCGCTCGCCACCGAAGAGGAACGCGCCGCGGCAACCGGCGTACCCGAACTGCTCGGCGGCATGGAATACGGCCACATCAGCCTGGCTGAGCAACGACGCTACAAGACCGATATCGTCCGCACCCAAATCAACCGACTGGGCGGCCTGCCCCTCGAATCGCCCCTGCTGACCAACCTCATCGTTGAAGAGTTACCCCTGCGCGATAACAACGAGGGCCTGTCCTGGCGTACCCGCGTGCGCTACAACGTGACCAAGGTCCGCACCCAGCCCGGCGACGAGCCCAGTAACGAGCCCGGCAGTCAGAAGAGCAGCGGCAAGGAGAACTCCGCCGTCACCTGGCGCATCGGTATGCACCCCTACCGCGCCTCCCAGCCCGTACCGGTCATCGACTTTCCCCTCGCCGCCACCGAACTGCGCAACCTAGAGCTTGAGAAGCTGAACCTGCGCGGCGTACGCGAAGTCGAGGCAACCGTCTCCTCCCGCGGCAGGGTCCTCTTGCAGTTCATTATCGACCCGCGCTTCTCCACCGAAGAAGTCGCCAAGGACATCGAACAGCAGGCAGCCGACGCTTGGGGACTGCTCGCCAAGCGCAAAATCTCCCTCTTCTTCACCCCGCAGTCCACCTCCAACGGCAAGCCCAAGCGCCGCCGCCCCGGCTCCTCCCACACCCCCTACCGCCGCGTACCCGAAGGCGACCAGCTGCTCGGCGCGGGTCTGCGCTCCGTCACCGAAGAAGTCACCTTCGGCTCCCGCCGATTCAGCTACCAGGTGTCCGCCGGCGGCTTCTGGCAGATTCACCGCGCCGCCCCCTCCACCATGGTCGGAACCATGCTCACCATGCTCCGCCCGCAGGAAGGCGAATGCACCCTCGACCTGTACGCCGGCGCGGGTCTGTTCACCGCCGCGCTCGCGGACGCTGTGGGCGCGACGGGGACCGTCGTCAGCATTGAGGGTTCCCCGGTGACCCATAAGGATGCGCGCTCGAACTTCGCGCCGGATGGTTGTTCCCGCACCGATAACTCGGCGAACACCCGCATTGAGGTGATTCGCGGCGACGTGGCACGCCACCTGGTGGATTTGAAGACCGCCCTTGAGTTTGGTGAAATCCCCGCCATTGATGCGGTGGTCCTTGACCCGTCCCGTGAGGGTGCGAACCGAACCACCCTGGAACGCCTGGATGCGCTGGACCCCAAGCGTATTCTGTACGTGGCGTGCGACCCGGCATCCCTGGGTCGTGACACCGGTATTTTGCGTGAGCTGGGTTGGGACATGGTGCAGCTTCGGGCGTTTGATATGTACCCGAATACGCATCATGTGGAGTCGGTGGCGCTTTTTGAGCGTGCCCCGGCGAAGCCTCGTCCGCGTCGCCGCCGCACCACGTAGCGCGCAGCTAGTTGCCGTAACAAAGAAGTAAATAATCGCTGTGTTGGGCGGGTTGGGTTGTTCACCAGCCTGCCCACTAGGGGTTATTTCAGGCGGTTTTCGCTCAACCCGGTGCGTCTTGCTCTGCGGGCGCATAAATCTGCTTTTTGGCACCGTAAACGGTAGAATCATTGAAGAACCAACGCACGGAATGAGCCGTGCCCCGACCTTGAGGAGTGTGGGTGTATGTCCGCTGAAAACGCATTGCCGCAGGAGGAGACCCCGAATAGCGCCGCCGGTGGCGCACCCACCGCAGACTACAGCATTGGCGATGGTGCCACTGCCAAGTTGCTCCCGGGTATTCAGTCTCCGGCGGACCTGCAGAACCTCAGCTACGAGCAGCTGGAGGAGCTCTCTAAGGAGATTCGCCAGTTCATCGTGACGAATGTGTCGGCGACCGGCGGTCACCTGGGCCCGAACCTGGGCGTTGTAGAGCTGACCCTCGGCATCCACCGTGTCTTCGAATCTCCCAAGGACAATATTCTTTTCGATACCGGCCACCAGTCCTATGTGCATAAGTTGGTGACTGGTCGTCACGCCTTTAAGACTCTGCGTCAGAAGGGTGGCCTGTCGGGTTACCCGGATCGTGGCGAGTCTGAGCACGACATCATTGCTTCTTCGCACGCTTCCAGCTCGATTTCGTGGGCTGACGGTATTTCTCGTGCGCATAAGCTCAACGGCGAAAATGACCGCTACACCGTGGTCCTCATTGGCGACGGCGCGCTGACCGGCGGCATGGCGTGGGAGGCTGTGAACAATATTGCTGCCGACCGCACCCGCAAGGTCGTGATTGTGGTCAACGATAACGGCCGCTCCTACGCGCCGACTATTGGCGGTTTCGCGAACCAGCTCTCTGAGCTCAAGCACGGTGTGCAGCAACAGGTGGATCGTGTGCGCCTCGATCACCGCTACGACCACGCCCTGGATGCGGTGCGCATCGGTCTGCAGCGTGGCGGCCCCGTCGGTCAGATGGTGTACCGCGGCCTGCACGGTATGAAGGCTGGTATTAAGGACGTCGTCGTACCCAAGGGCATTTTTGAAGACCTGGGCATGAAGTACGTGGGCCCCATTGACGGCCACGACCAGCAGGCTGTGGAGAACGCACTGACCGCGGCGAAGAACTACGCCGGCCCGGTGATTGTGCACGCCATTACCGAGAAGGGCCACGGCTACGCGCCCGCCCGCGCGAATGAGGACGACCAGTTCCACGCGGTGGGCCAGATTGACCCGCTGACCGGTGAGGACGTTTCGACCAGCACCTCCGAGTCGTGGACCGGTGTCTTTGGTCGCGAAATCGCAGATATTGCGGATGAGCAGGAGAACGTCGTCGGCATTACCGGCGCGATGCTCATTCCCGTGGGTCTGCGCGAATTCCAGAAGCGCCACCCCGAGCGCGTTATTGACGTGGGTATCGCTGAGCAGCACGCTGTGGCGATGAGTGCCGGCCTGGCGTACGGCGGCATGCACCCGGTGGTTGCCCTCTACGCTACCTTCCTGAACCGCGGCTTTGACCAGCTGCTCATGGATGTTGCCCTGCACAAGGCGGGCGTGACCGTGGTGCTGGACCGCTCCGGCATTACCGGCCCGGACGGCGCAAGCCACCACGGCATGTGGGATTTGGCGATGCTGCAGTTCATTCCGGGCTTGCACCTGGCGGCTCCGCGTGATGGCGCGACCCTGCGCGAAGAGCTGCGTGAGGCTGTAGCTATCAACGACGCACCGACCGTGATTCGCTACCCGAAGGGCTCCGTGGGCGAGGACATCCCTGCCCTGGAGCGTCGCAGCGACGGTGTGGACGTGCTGGCACGCACCGGTGAGCCCCACCCGGAGACCGGTCAGCGTGACGTATTGTTCGTTGCCGTGGGCGCTATGGCTCGCGTGGCTCTGGAAGCTTCGAAGGTGCTTGCCGCCGAGGGTATCCAGTCCACCGTGGTTGACCCGCGCTGGGTGATGCCGGTGCCGTCTTCGGTTATTGAG
>ERZ773233.1477-NODE-1477-length-13718-cov-14.794189_pt1 | contig 13718 bp, 9 predicted proteins | sample MGYA00580991_ERZ773233 | MGnify/ENA primary metagenome ERZ773233 (study PRJEB29015, sample SAMEA2738178) | human oral metagenome | biome: human oral; feature: human-associated habitat; material: saliva | place: China | collected 2161 ...
CGTGGTATGAAAAAAGGCCCGACATAGAAGTCAGACCGTTTCTTCAATATTAAAAATTCAGAAGCGAAGTCTGGCGTCCAAACCATTTATGCCTCACTTTGATATAATTATATCATATCTAAACAGGGAAAGAAATCGTATGATTTCTTTCCCTGTTATCATTGTACGCCAAATAGGCATATATATGTTTATTTGGCTCTTCTATTTTATTATAAATAATCCACTTCACCCTTATAAGTATTTCCTAAGTTTGCAATCTTAGCATCGGAAATAATGGTATGAAGTAAACCAATATTATAATCACTTGTCGCACAATTATAATGAATCGTATGAATATAAAGATTATGAGCATCTTGAGTACTAAAACGTAATTCAGCAGTGCCATCTTCATACGCAAACACTGTGAATACACCAGGAGCTCCGTCATTCCATATATACTTATGGCTGCCATGACGCATATTAGGCTGAAGTCTTAGCTGTGCTTGTGTGATTCTAAGAATATCCGCCATATTGGCCCAAATCGGATCTTTATGTTCGTATGGATACACGCTAATAGTCTGTGTAATACCACCTGGTGTTTTATACACCTTTATATTATCTGAACCGGAGCTCTCCTCTACCGCATTATTCAAAACCCTATACGAATAGTTATTATAACTTTCAAAATGACTAGACTCATTTAAACGAGCTAAAGGAAAAATGGTTGGCACAATATAATTGGCTATAATATCCTCAATACCTCGCTTACCAATTCCCCGTTCACCATCTTCTCTAACCAATAAAGTAATAACATATTGTGTATTAGGTTCGTTTGGTAAAGCAAAAGAAATGTCATTGGCCACAAAACTAGGTGCCTCCTTTGTTTTCATGGTACTCCAACGGCCATTTACAATATTGTCTCTTTTGAAAGTACTACCATCAATACTGGATACATCATATTGATCTTGCTGCATATTTGTCCATTTTTCTTGCAATGCAGAGCGTACATCATTTTGCTTCAATGCATTATAAGGCTTGCCCAAATACTGTGCACTTTCTTCATAGGGACGAGATTCCATAGATAAACTTGTATAAATAAAAGGATGCTTAAATTTATAAAGAAAGGCATAATTGCTTGCCTTACCAGGAATAGAAACCTTATGCATTCCACCTCTGAAAGCTGAAAATGGCAACGTATAAGACAGCCCGCCTTCTGCAGTATGTATATGTACCTCTGTTACAGCATTATATTGTGCTCTAGATATAGAATAATTTAAATTTCTACGTTGGTCAGCAGTCATCTCATCAAGACGAAAGAGTATCTCCGCCTCTTCACGATTACCACCAGCACTTATAGCCTTGTAGATTCTTTCATTAAGAATCTTGTCCATTAAGTCATTCTTATACATTTCATTGCCCACAACTTTTGGGTTATAGCCTGGTAAATCTTGGGCATTACAACATCCACTCAAACACAGGACAGCAATTAAACTGCCCAATAACAAAGATTTTCTAAACATAAGCTCTCCTCAACAAGCACTAACTATATTTTGTATATTGTATCATACTCATATATCGACACAAATGATAGTAAAAAAGGTTCCCATCACCACGAAAGTAATGTTGGGAACCTCTTTTCTATTCAATTTTCAATCATAATTCTACTTTATATAATAACGCTACATCTTTATTATTACTATTAGGTTTCATAGACTTTAATAGTTTATTTTCAACCTCAGGAGACCAAAATATTTTCAAGTAAGATTTTGCCCTTGTAATTGCTGTATAAAAAATATTATGAGTTATCATTTCATCTACTTCATTTGTTATAACAACTTTAACAGAATTATATTCTAATCCTTGTGCTTTATGTATTGAAACTGCATAAGATACTTGAAAAGGTATAATAGTCTTTGGATCTAATTCATCATCATCAGTATCCTTATTTTTATAAACACTAAATCTTATTACTGAATTATTTGCATGTTCATAACTATCGTCGGATAATAACTCAAATTCTTCCGGTATTACATCTAACCCATTTATAATTTTATCCAGCTCAATATCAAACTCTATTCTCTCATCAACTTCCCCTTCTGATAAAATATGTAAATAAAGTATACGTCCTTTCATATTATTATATATGACCGATCCAAAACGATTTGTTTCATGGAATAAAATAGGATCACCAATTTTAAAAGTTTGTATCCCCCATGACACAGACTTATTTCCACTACTTTCTTGTAGAAATCTATTAATATTATTAATCCCATATAAACCATCATAATTTAAGCATAAAACGATTTCATCATCATCTGATACCTCAAAAACCCTATCATCTAGCTTATTAGAATATTTTTGACTGGTAAGTACTTCTAAAACATTATCATCCATAGCTCTAACACTATTCCATAACTTTAGAAGATGCGAATCTTTGCTTCTATAAGGTGTTGTCAAATTAACAATAGATGTTTCAGGTATAAATGACTTAGCGATATTAAACCAGTTTCCAAACCTAATAGATTCTATCTGATAGTTATCTCCAACCAAAATTAAAAGTCTAAAAGTTGCCTTTTTTAGAATCTTACACATATCTGAATTACTAACAGTGCTACACTCATCAATTATTAAAATATCATACGAGTCTGGTATAGCAGTATTTACAAGAAACTTTGTTATTGTCATAAAATCACAATTGGATGCATCAACTTTTCTTCTTAAATTATCTACTGCAGGATTTGTTTGAGCCAAAAATAATTTAGATTTATCAGAAAAAAAATGTGCTACATGATTTATTAATGTCGATTTTCCAGTGCCAGCTGCACCGTACACTACTGCAACTTTAGATTTTGAGAACATCTTCTTAATAGCTTCTTTTTTTTCCTTACAATCTATTCCCGTATTAGGACTATCTAGCCATGCATTAACAGAACTAATATAATTGTCAACACCATCATTTGATAATTCTTTTAGGAAATCCATTATAAATAAGCAATCTTCAACATATTTATGTATAAACATATGCCCTTTATCAATTTTCAATTCATTTTGAGGCTTATGTCCTTGCCATAATTTTGAATTATAATCGGTTACTAAATTTTCATAATCTTCAAATAAATTACTTATCTCTTTTAGTTCTGTAAATAAACATGCTCCATATTCTGTATTATTTTGAATATGACGAGCTAATAATTCAGATTTATGCTCTTCAATATTTATACATTCTATCAATTTATAAAATGATGGATTATGCTTTATTGGTGAAAAGGTTAAAGGTAAAGTATCAAAAGGAATTACACCATATTTAATAAACAAACCAGATAAATAGTGGTTACTAGAATTACAATATTGTTTTTTTATAATAGAATTATTCATTGTGTATAATAGATACCTAATGATATTACTCCCCGGCCTATTATTTTTTATAATACTTCTAGATTCATCTAATACCTTCAAAAAAATCTTTTTACCTTTAACATATTTTTCTATATCTGACTTAAATAATTTATATTTAGTATCGGACAATAATACAATATCTAATAAATTAAGTCTAAACTTAGTCATAAAGGAGCATACAGCTAATCGCTCTGAGTAAATCACCTTCGGTTTTATTCCTGTAAATAATTTTGAAAAGTTATTAAACTCACACTCTCTAATAGATATTTCCCATGATACAATCACCAAAATAGGCATTTTATGATTCATTATTTCAATACTAGAGTTAACAAAACTGATTTTTGCTGCATAATTTGTCTCAATTTCAATCTGTGTAAATGCAATAAATCTATCAGTTTTTACAATACTATCATTAACAGGTGAAAAGGTTACCTCATAATATATCTTTTTTTTAATAAAAATTGGTTTTATTTTATGAATATAATATCGATCTCCATCACTTTCTTTAACTATATTATGTCGTTCAATTTCATCTGTAATTTTTTGATAATATTCAAGTAATTTAGGATCTATATTTAAAGGAAATAACTCCAAATTATTTAATAATTCTAAATCATAATTTCTTTTCATAAAATCTCTTATTTTAAAAAGGATTTCATAATATTTTAACATAAGTCTTTCCGAACTTTCTTCTGTAGGTTTGTAGTGTGAAACTACAATTTGTAACATATCATGAAATTTTTTAAAGAGTTTATATTGATTATTTTCTTTAATAAACTTTATTGCTCTGCAAATATTTTCATATGTAACATCTAAATTTTTACCATTACTAAATATTTTTAGCATTAAATGTTCTGTAAAGTGTCTCAAATCAGCTAGTGTATCTTGTGAAACAACACCTCTTGATTCTGTACTTATATTATCAATATGTCTACAGATAGAAGCATCCAAAACATAGATAGCTTCATTAATCTTATTATCCAATCAAATCATCTCCACCACTCAATATATTAGTTAAATCTATTACTCTCCATAAAGTATTTAATAACTCATATAAACTAACAAATATATGAATCCTTATGTTATTAATAATTAAATTATAGCTATTTCAACTCATCTCTCAATGGAATAACTTCATCAAACAAGCACCTTTCCCATGCTTCTATCATATGTTGCGGGTATGAAAATGGATCTGCATCTGGGTGTTGTTGTATGTATACAGGATAGTTGGCACTGCCTACTATCCTATTTTTATTATATATATCCTCACCACCTGTAGATTGATTTACAGATACCATAAGTTCATCTACATCAACACACCATGTTGAAGCAAAGTCTTCAACAATGGAATCATACGCCTTAGTAAAGTATTCTCTTTTAATTTTCAATAAATTACTATCTTTATCTATTACGTGTATATCAATATCATCAAGGATATTTTTGTAAATAACTCGAACGGATTCGCTCTTATTTAATTTAGTTAAGCCATCTTCAATCTTTGCACGAGTATCTTGACTATTCGGCTCATATTCACTTAATAAAGCATCTATATAACTTTTATCAACTGTATAAGTTTGAACTGTATTAGAATCAAAGAAGTCTATAAGTTCAATACCAGGCTCAGTTTTGTCATCAGGTTTTAAAGAGGCCTTTATAGTATTATACAAACCTATATTATCTTCTATAAGTGCAATTTTTTTTGTGAAAGTACCATTCTTATCGCCATCAAGCTCTATATTGAATTCATCATATGAGGCTATAGCACGATATGCTTTATTTAGATCTTGGAAACATTTCACAAAATTAATTCTATCGGATATGGGAGCATGTTCTGTAATTGGATTATTTGGATTTACAGCATCCAATTTCACTAAAGCCGTATAGGCAGCATTAAATTTCTTTTTAGATTCTTCATATGTGGGATATATTAAACTACTATTATTATTAGTTTGCGAATACAAGCGTGTTGCCGCATATACATGCTCTTTCATAGTTGCTGGTTTTCTAAAGGTTGTAATAAGCCCTTTATCCTTACCTTTATATGTCCGATTTGTTCGAGAAAAGGCTTGTATAAGTCCAGCGTATTGAAGGTTTCTATCTACAAAAAGGGTCTGACATCTTGGTGCATCAAAACCCGTAAGTAATCGATCTACAACAATAACTAAATCTAGATGTTTGCCGAACTCTTTAAACTCACCTTTTTTACGAGCTAAGCGATTATTAATATCCCCATTATAACGATTGATACTTTCAACCGACCAAGATGTACCAAACATCTTGTTATATTCAGAAATAATCTCTGCCATTTCAGCTTCTTTTTCTGCTGAATCCTTCGTATTTTCCTCCAAAGAGTACGTTATAGCCACACGAGGAAAATCTGGATCATTCATAACAGCACCTTGTCGTAAAGGCTGATTCGGAAATTGTGTTTCTATCCAGTTTTTATCAGAGGTAAACTCTTTAATAGCCTTATAATAGCGTTTTGCCATATTTATAGAGCTGGTCGTTAAAATAGCCGACATTGTTGGTTTACCATCTTTGAATACAAACTTACGATATGCATTATTAGGGCTTAAAATCTTACGGATTACTGATAAAATATGTTCATCAGATTCATAGTGAGCATTTTGAAGATATCCTTCTTTATCAATATCTTTCATTGATTCAACTGTAGATACGAGTTCCTCGTCAGTAAAGTTTATATTTTTCTGATCCGCACGCATAGCTCGAAATACTACATTGGCAATCTCAGCTTCATGAATAGTTGACTCATGCTCAACTTGAAAGCCTAATACCGATCCATCTTCTAATGCATTTTTTATAGTGTACCGATGTAGCACTTCTCCATATTGGTCATGTGTAGTTCGTGCATATTGTCCATCTGCACTTTTTTTATTTTCTTCAAAAATAGGTGTTCCTGTAAATCCAAACCACGTTGATTTAGGGAATACTTTTTTTATATCATCCATATTTTCAGCACTAATAGCACGATGACATTCATCCACAATAAACACAATATGTTTACCACGTAATGCAGCTAATTTATCGGGCTTATATTCTTGTAGATCTGCAACAGCCTTATTCAACTTTTGACGTGTAGTAACTATAACTACATTTGTACTTGTATCCGATATAAGTGCTTTTGAAAGTTCTCTTGTACTACCAGTACCAACAATCAATGTATTATTGTTAGTATTAACTCCTGTAGAATAAGCAGATGCAAATTTAGTAAACTCAGATGTTGTTTGATTATCTAAGTCCTTTCGGTCTAACAACATAATCGTTCTATCGACACCAGCTTTTTGAGCCAATAGCTTAGTAGATACAAAACTTGTTAATGTTTTACCTGATCCTGTAGCATGCCAGATGTAACCAGACTCATGTTTACCAGCAGCTTTAAATATGGCTTCAATGGCATGAATTTGATATGGATGTAATACCATAAGAACTTTATTACTAGGCTCTTCACTGACTATCATATATTCAGATACCAACTCATGAGCCCTAGGTATATTTAATACCTGTTTAGCAAATTCGTTGATATTCTCAACTTTTGTATTATCTCTTGTACGCCATGAGAACATAAACTTTTCCTGAAGCTCACCTTTTGGGGCTGCAGACATATAACGTGTTGTTTGCTCATTAGACATAATAAATAGTTGTAATGTTTGAAAAATAGTATTAGAAAAAGTCCCTTCATCTACATATTTTTCAATCTGATAATAAGCTTGTTTGACTCCATCCTTAGCAATTGCAGTTTTTAATTCAATTTGAATAATCGGTAAGCCGCTAATCAATAAAGTAACATCAAAACGACGATCTCTCTCTTCTAATTTGGAGCTACCTTTTGCAATTTGATTTACAATTTCATAAGAAGAAAAACCGCCATTTTTCTCAAGATTTGAGTAAACAACTAGTTCTACACGCCCTAAACCATTATCTCGTTCAAGAACAATAGAGCACTTCCCCTTTTCACCACGCAACCATTTAGCCGCATCAAAAGGAGTTTTAGTACTAGCTAGGATTTCAGATTTAATTCGTTCAAATTCACTATCCGTTAAATCATGACCATCGAGTTCACTCTTATTTCGATTTTCAATTTTATCGCGTAAATTCCGCCATAAGTCAGCTTCAGACTTTAAATCTGGACGATATGTCCATTGCCCATGTCCCTCACAAAGCAACTCAATCAAATTTTGTTCAAGCTGAGCTTCTTTTGTAACCTTCAATTTAACCATATAACACAACCCCATAAAACTATACAAACATCTTTTGAAGTAACCCTTTCCTCACTTCTTGCAACTTATCTAACTTACGCTGATGAAGGGTAATAGATTTATCTATTCCTCTAAAAACTTTACCAATCTGATTAGCTTCTACTTCATTTGAAGGGATTTGAACTGTAATTTTTCCTAGTTCACTACCATTAATAGCAGGATAGCTTGTACCCGTACAGTTATCTAAAACTACTTTAACAAAATTATCATTCTGAACTAATGTAAGTAGAAAATAGCTGTCTAATTTAGATCGTAACTGAGCATATCCGGTAGAGAACACCATATCTTTATCAACATTTTCGAATAGATAATTATTACGTTGATAAGGTCTTACCGTTTGATAAAAAACATCACCATAGGAGGCTAAGCGTTGAGCACGAGAAGGTGCATTTTCCTTTTTAATAACTTGAAATCCTAACAAATTTGTTCCCTCAACAGATTCTAAATCAACATACTTAAATTCGTCAGGTAATTCAGTTTTTGGGTTTATCGTAACCACTTCGCTTAACTTACGCTGTTCCCAAGCATCAGTAAACCCTTTAAATCTAATCTCAGGAAATTGACTTCCATTTTTAGGAAATAATTTTTGCAATAACGCTTTTTTAGCTAATTTGAGTTTTTCAAGCTTACGCTGATGAAGGGTAATAGTATCATCTAATATATTAAAGAGTTTACTTATTTTCCGCTGTTCATCTATGTTGACAGGCACTTCAAACGTAAAACTATCAATATCTTTCGATGATATGTTAGGCTGTGCCCCTGTAACTAGAACAGAATCTAATTGTTTAAGAAAAACAGGTGATTTTACTAATGTATTTATAAAAGAGTAATTATACTTTCTATTATTTTGAAAGTAGCCTACACGTTGGTTTTGATAGAACTTGACACTTCCAGTATTTTTAAGTACTGCAGTCTTCCCAGTCGTTGCACCTGACATAGCTATAACCAATGCGTTATTAGGTAAAATATAGTTTTCATCATTATTTTGTTCTATATAGTATGCAAAGCCTCCACCTATAGAACCATCACTAAGAATATTAGAAATTCTGACTATAGGAATCCCTATAGTTTTGAATTCTGAACTCTTAAAGGCAAATCCACCTCTTAATGGTGCTAACTCCCCAAGCTTACGCTGTTCCCAATCTTCCGTAAATCCTTTAAATCGTATTCTAGGTTTATTTTTCATGATTAAACACCTCGAGTACGCCATTTAACCATTCTTTATCTTCCTCAGCACATTCTAATTGAAGAAGCATATCATAAATTTCTTGTTCTAATTTTGATTCTTCTTCATTAATAGCTTTCATTTCCGCACCTAGTGCAACCATATCTATCGGTGCTTCTTCTTCAAATGTATCAACATAGCGTGGAATGTTAAGATTAAAATCGTTTTCTTTAATTTCTTCAAAAGATGCTAAATAAGCATACTTTTCAACACTTTCACGATTTTTATATGTATCAACAATACGTTGAATATGCTTCGGTTCTAATTTATTCTGATTTTTAAACTTAGTAAAATCATTACTTGCATCAATGAATAACACATCGCGACCTTTACGGTTCTTTTTAAGAATAATAACAGTTGTAGGAATAGATGTACCAAAGAAAAGGTTTGCAGGCATACCAATAACAGCATAAATACTACCATCTTCTAGTAATTTTTTGCGGATTGTGCCTTCTGCTGCACCTCTAAATAGAACACCATGTGGTAAAACAATTGCCATTGTACCAGATGTTTTTAAGTGATAAAAACCATGTAATAGGAACGCAAAGTCAGCCTTTGATTTAGGTGCAAGTTTTCCGTACCGATTAAAACGTGCATCATCCAAAAATGTAGGATCTGCTGACCAGTTAGCAGAATAAGGAGGATTCATGACTACGGAATCAAACATATATGGCTCATCTGTAGGCCAATCTTTATTCAATGTATCTCCATTATGTAATCGTTGATCTTCAGCACTTACTTCATGAAGAATAAGGTTCATGCGTGCTAGATTATATGTTGTTACATTAAGTTCTTGTCCATGATATTGAACACGATCTGGATTATTTAAATATTTACGCACATTTAGCATTAGAGAGCCAGAACCCATTGTAGGGTCATATACGGTAAATGATGGTGTATCTTCTTGACCAATAGTTACTATTTGAGCCATCATATCAGAAACTTGTTGAGGTGTATAAAACTCACCAGCTTTTTTACCAGATCCAGCGGCAAACTCACCAATTAAATATTCGTAAGCATCACCAATAACATCGCCATCATGACCTAGTACATCTACTTCATCAAGCTTTTTAATCACTTCGCTGATTGTAATATTACGTTGATTAGCATCAACACCTAATTGTTTTGAATCTAAATCTATATCATCAAATAAACCTTCAAATTGTTTATATGCTGTTTCTAAGCGTACAAAAGCATTTCTTAAATGAACCAATTCAAAAGAATTATCTTTAACAGCCTTAGCAAGTTCACTAAATAAATATTGAGGCTCGATATGATACCCCAATGTATCTGACATGGTAGCAATAAAGAAATCTTTACTATTATCATTTAAAATATATGATTTATATAATTCTGTTTGTTTTGCTACAGTATTGTATTCATCAAGAGATTTATAAGCTTTTACAACTGTCGATTCCAATAATTTATCGGATAAATATTTATAGAATATTAACCCCAAGAGATAATCTTTATATTGATCAGCACTCATCTTACCGCGTAAACTATCAGCAGCACAAAATAATTTTTGATTTAATTCGGCACCCATAATATCTCCTAACTTTTCATGATTTATTCATAGTAATTAATTTTATTCTACTACAAAAAATGCCACATATAAACACTTTACTAAAGTAACAGTGAAATATGTGGCAAATTTTACATATAACAATAATATGTATTTATTCTTTTGTTTTAAATATCAATTTATCCTAAATGCTTTTACTTCTTCCCCACCAACCGATAGCTCATATCCACTAGCATTTTCAGTTTCTCCAAATCTTCATATCTTTCAATATCCACCGAGATCCAGTGTTGCTTATTCATATGATACGCAGGGTAAATTCCGCTTTCACGAATTAGGGTAGGAATTAAATCCGGTTCACATTTCAGATTAACTATTTCCATAGGATTGGACCTAAGGTCATTAGAATCATAATTATTTACTGCTTTCTTGGAAATAAAGTCATATCAAATACACCTTTTGGTACAGCTGACATACCTGCTAAACTTTTTGAGTATTTGTCTTTATCATTTGTATTATCTACGTATTGGACCACATCACGCAAGTCTTTTGACGGTACTTTATAATCTAAATCTGCCATAATAAAGTGCGTATATAAATACTTATCATCATATAACGATTGAATATACATTTTTGATGTGGATCGTTCTACTTCCATATAAATAGCAGGCGTAGCATCATTCCAAACGGTTGCATATTGAATCGGTCTATATTCAGAGTAAGGTTTATGCATAGCAAAGAATTGTATTAATTTAGCATTTATTGTATGTGGTTTAGCTAATTCTTCTGGTTGTAATTCTCTTACCATAATGCCTTCACGATAGCTTTTACCATCATAAATGTAAATAGCATCATTATCAGGACCGTTATAGGTTAAATCGCTAGATTTCAACGTTTGGAATGTAAATCCATTAATTGTTATAGGTTTAGTTTTTGAAAGTAATTGCTTAGCCGGCTCAATAGATGGCAACACATAATTAACCAATGGAGACATGAGTTGTTTATATACATACTCTTGATCATGTGTTTTTAACAACTCAACTTCTTTCTTTTTAGTCAAATCAAAAGCAATCTGATACGATACTGAAGGATCTGCCTTAACTTTAAAATTAATAGCCCCCTCTAATGAACCCGTTTTAGTTGGGCTAATCTCCCATGTTGCATTTTTAACAGTTGGATAGGAGAATGAATTCCCTGTAGACGTGCTTTGATTTTCTTTGCGAATGTTATAATTTAGGTTTCCATCAATCAAAAGAAAGTTTCCACGTTTAATTTCTGTAGTTAACGGGTCTCCCTTAGTAGTTTTACCAAACCGAGTCCCGTCAGGAAGAGTAAATTTTAAATTAGCTCCATTATCTTTAAGAATAAAAACAGAAGATGAGAAGTTAACTGAATGATTTAATTCTTGCGTTAAATAGACTAATTCATCTATCGTCCATTTTTTAGGCATATTATTTGCATATTTTGCCCTCACCCTATCGCCTACATCAGCTTCCATCTTCTTAGCGGTCGCATCTACCTTACGATAATTCTGATAGGCATCCTTTGATATTGTAGAATCTGCACCTGGTATATTAATATCAATTGCTTGACTGGTAAGAGTAATACAACTCAAGCATAATAAACTTAACAACATACGTTTCATTCTCTCTCAACCTTTCATATATAACGAACACAGATATATATATAGAATACCATATAATGAATATTCTCTCCCATTACATAGTGAAAGCCTGTAATACTCAATATAAGTATACAGGCTTTTATGCTATTTCAAGTTTATATTATAACTCGATTTACCAATATACTATTTTCTAACCATTCATACGGTTAAAGTATTCAATGGCTTTTGGCGAGAATTCAACGAATGTATTTCCATAAGAGTATGGACCTAATTCATATGGTTGGTATACAAGACCTATAGCCCCTTTACCTTTTAAGTAGTAGTTATCAGAAACGTATTCTACATTCCAGTTAGGTAGTAAGTCTGCTTTTTTATGATCTTCACGGTAGAAGCGCAATATGCCAGAGTTAATGCCCCGTTCTATTTGTTGTGGATTGGCAATTTTCACATAGTTATATAGCGGAATTCTTTGGCCAGTTATCTTGTTATATACTAAGCCTTTAGTGTTATACATACCATGTGCAGTACCAGCATGATAGTGATATGTAGTTAACAAAATAGATACTACTTGAGCATCTTCATAGGTAACTTTATAATTTTGTTTTACTTGGTACGCATGTTGATCGTAATAAACTGATTTCGCATATAAAACATAGTTAGCAATGTCTGTATTAATTGCTTTTTGTGCAAACATATTATTGGTATATACCAATGGATATTTTAATTCCATGTTTACATCGGACTGACTACCTGTAACAACAGTTGCATACGTAGGTACAGCAATCATAACACCTAACATAGAAGTCATACAAAGCTTTTTCAACATTCCCATAATAATGTCTCCTTTTAACAAACACCTTCAAATAGGTTCATTATTGAGTTAGTTCTACAAGCTATGATAAAACTCCTCTTTCGGTATTTCACTTTTCTGATACTTTATTCATTATATAAAATATCCAAAACTATCTACTATTTCACACTAAAGTGTTAGGAAGAACTCCGCCTAATACAGCAATAATAAGTCCAAGTGCAATCATCCAAATTGATATAAACCTTAAAACAAAGGAAGTATGTGTATAGATTTGTATAGTAAATAGATTATAATCAACCGCTCCTTTAATCACCTTATCGCCTACTTTTTTCATTACTGTATCTAGTACAAAAGGATCTTCTGTAATGGATAGTCTATAGGTGCCTGGACCTGCATCAAAGGTATATAGTTCCATTCTTGAATGAGTAAAACTATTAACCCGGGCACGCATAATAGATAGAAACAAAGGAATTGTTTTTCCCGTTGTTTCATCAACTAAGTTAAACCCAAATTCGCCAATAGGCGCCTTTGTAAACATTTTTCCACTAAGCCACACCCCATACGTTCCTGCACGCTCCAAAGTAAAGGTGCCTTCTTTATTTACATAGGGCATCTCATAGAGCATCTTAGCTCTACCAAAGCGAATCGTATATTTAATACCTAAATAGAACAAACAAAGTCCTAACGGTATCAACAGATAAAATAACTGTTCCATTACCTACTCCTCCTCTATTTTCCCGCTTTTACACAACACGATGGTATGTTCACTATAGCATACTTTCACCATACAAAAAAGGACCCTCCAAAGAGAGTCCTTAATCTGTATTGTTATGCTATTAAGCGTTTTTAGCTACTTCAACAAGTTTAGCGAATGCTGCTGCATC
>ERZ773233.1478-NODE-1478-length-13715-cov-4.255930_pt1 | contig 13715 bp, 10 predicted proteins | sample MGYA00580991_ERZ773233 | MGnify/ENA primary metagenome ERZ773233 (study PRJEB29015, sample SAMEA2738178) | human oral metagenome | biome: human oral; feature: human-associated habitat; material: saliva | place: China | collected 2161 ...
AACTTTTTTACTCTACAAATAGGAAAATCAACCAAAAGAACAATTTCACCTATTTATATTATATAGGGACAAAACGCCCATTCTATCTTAACATCTAAGAACCGAAGAGTATACAAGATTTTAAAACACTCCAATATTCTATCCTAACAATGAGTTTCGATACGGCTCTTTGACGTTTTATTATTTTAAGAAGAAGTATTTACATATTATTCATTCTACAACATTTTACCAACTTCTCCAACCTACCAAACACTACAATTTCTACTCCCTTTCCCTCTAAATTCCACCCAAAACAAGATGTAAGGCGCATATAACACAAATAAAAACAATCTATGTCAGTTTTTTTTATTAAGTTTGTAAACACAACATCGATAAGTATTTTCGATGTAAAACAATAATCGACAACTATTCAACATCAAACAAAATGCGACATATTACATTACTTCTCGTTTTGATTTTCTGTGCAATTACATCTAAGGCACAAGAGTTTAACAAATTATTTAGCGACTCTACCCTTCGCATTGCCTATACATTCAGCGGAAATGCACATAAACAAAGTATTGCATTAGACCAGCTAACAGTGTCGCCCCGTTGGTTTGGTAAACGTCAAAATCTTAGTAAGATTCCTGTAGAAGGCAACGCACAAATAGCCGTTCGCCTACACAATACAAAGCAACTCATTTATCTTAACTCGTTCTCTACCTTGTTTCAAGAATGGATCACCTATGATGAAGCATTGAAGGTAGATAGAAGTTTTGAAAATGTTCTACTTATTCCTATGCCTAAAGAGGCTATAGATGTAGAAGTATATATGATTAATAACCGACGAGAAAAAACCGTTTCGTTTACACACACTATCAACCCCAACGACATTCTCATTCGTCAAGATGGATTTAAAGACCTCACTCCTTTCGAAACCATACATCAAGCAGCCGACACCAGCAAATGTATTCGAATTGCATATCTTGCAGAAGGCTATACAGAAAGCGAGATGCCAGCCTTCATAAACGATGCAAAAAGAGCCACAGGGGCTTTGTTTGCTCACGAACCTTTTAAAGAATTGCAAAGCAAATTCAATATCATAGCTGTAAAATCTCCTTCTAAAGAGAGTGGAACAAGTATTCCTTCAAAAGGCATTTGGAAAGAAACTGCCCTACAAAGTAGCTTCGACACTTTTTATAGCGATCGCTATTTAACCACACTTCACGTTAAAAAGATTCACCAATGGCTTGCAGGTTTACCCTACGAACACATTATTATATTAGTAAATACATCTGAATATGGTGGCGGTGGTATTCTTAATTTCTACAATTTATCTAGCTGTAACCACAAATCTTTCTTGCCTGTGGTGGTTCACGAGTTTGGACATAGCTTTGCAGGACTAGCAGATGAGTATGCATATGAGCAAGAACAGCTCAACATGTATCCGTTAGATATCGAGCCATGGGAGCCTAATATCACCACATTGGTGCAGTTCGACAAGAAATGGAAGAACCTATTAGACCCCAAAACACCAATACCTACACCGCTCAATAATAAAAAATACACACTTGGAGCTTTCGAAGGTGCAGGCTATTCGCTAAAAGGTGTGTATCGAGGCGAACGCAATTGCCGAATGAGAGCAAACGACATTCCTAATTTTTGCACTGTTTGTCGCAAGGCTTTAACCGATGTTATAAATTTCTACACCAAATAATTGAATGATAATTAGAGGCAAACAGCTTGTTACACTCCTCTTGTTCATAATCTTGCCCACCTGCATTTTGGCGCAAAGTAAACGCCAACAAAACAACGACAAAGAACTTTTAGCAAAGGCAATAGATTATTATCAAGGCACAAAATATCACGAGGCACTACTCTTTTTCGAACAACTCAACAGTAGATATGTTTTAAATCCCCGATTTAAAGCATATATGGCTGTATGCTATTATCACGACAACGATTTTAAGAAAACCACCGAAACGCTCGACACACTTTTGCAATCGCTCACCGTTTTCGCCCCTCGTGAACAAGCTGTGTATTATTTTATCAACGCAGAAAGTCATTTTCAAGAGCAAAACTACAAACAGGCGCTCACCAATTTCGAGCAAGGCTTGCCCTTATCCGACAACAAAGAAAAAGGTTATATCTATTATAGAATAGGCTTTTGCCATCTCTTTAACGAAGAATGGCAGTTGGCACTCAATGCCTTCGAGCAATCAATTAAAAGCTATAACGACAACAACTTACCCAATATTCACGAGCAACAAACCCTCAACATGATTTTGGGTTGCCAAGAGAAGCTGAAACCTACAACAGAAATAACACCCGACACCCTACCCCCAACACCCAAGAGTGAAGGCAGTAAACAATATCAATCGAACACAGAAGAGAAGAAAGAGAAATAAAGGACATGAGCAAATGCTCTACTTTTAACATCTATTCAAAATTCAATATTCCATTCTTTGCTACCATTCTAGGTAGATAACATCTCAAATTTAGCCCTTTTAACTTCTTTCGACACCAATAAAAGAAAGAAAAGCTTACCTCCTACTATCATAAAAGCAATGAATTTACACTACTATAACATTGCTTTTAGTCAACAAAAACAATCCTTTTAACTTGCAAAAGCATTGAGTTTGAAGTGTAAAAGCAATGACTTTATGAAGTAATTCGATTGCATTTGAAAGAAAAAGAGCAAGTAATTAGAAATCTATTCTTACACAAAAGGAGCTATAAGCAATTCAAGATCAATTAAATACTACCACACTTCGAAAAGAATTACATCATACCAAAAACTAACTAACTCCCAACTAATTTTCAATTTTCTCTATTTCTCTTATTTTCTCCTAAACTTTTATCTCTTGTAAATAATGACATTTATAACGAATAAAAGCAGAAGTCAATTTCAATACATTAACCATATCTCTCATTCCATTCGTTAAGTATCATTAAACAAATGTGCCATCAACACCTATTAAATGGTATTTTGATGGCATTATCCAGCAGAAAACGGCACCCTTTTCAAGTAATTGGCACAGAGTTTGCAAACAATTACACATAATATATATAAAAGAAAGGTAGACAATAATGACCAATCAATTCTCACCAAGAGTGTCTGAGATCCTTGCTTTCAGCAGAGCAGAAGCCCTAAGGCTTGCTAGTGGATCGATCGGTCCAGAACATTTGCTGCTAGGAATAATAAAGGATAACAACCAATATATCAACGATTTATTTGCAGAAATGCGTATAAATAAAGACGATGTCAGAGCACAACTCGAAGAAAAAATACAAAACGAAAACAGCTCTAACACGCTTTTCACCACAGATATTGCACTCAACGACAAGGCAAACAATGTCTTAAAGCTTGCAATTGTTGAAGCACGCCTTCTGCATTTGCAAATAGTTGATATTCAACATGTCCTCTTAGCCATCTTACACGATAGCTATTTAAACAACGCAAAAATTGTTTTAGAATCGAACAACATGAATTACGATAATACAAAAGAATTTTTATACCCCAGCACTAAACCTCAAACCGATGGCCTAGAGCTATCGGGAGACGAGGAAGAAGAACTATCTGAAGGCAGCGATTTTAGCTCTTCTCATCGTGAAAGTACAGGTAGTACTGCCACAAAAACAGAACAAACAAAAAGTAAAACACCTATACTCGACAACTTTTCTACCGACTTAACCAAGGCGGCAAGCGAGGGATTACTTGATCCTGTGGTAGGAAGAGAGCGTGAAATTCTACGCCTTGCAGAGATTCTTTGCCGTAGAAAGAAAAACAATCCTATACTTATAGGTGAACCAGGTGTGGGCAAAAGTGCCATTGTTGAAAACCTTGCGCAACTTATTGTGCAACGAAAAACATCGCCAGTGCTCTTCAATAAAAAGATTGTAGCACTCGATATGGCATCTATTGTGGCAGGAACTAAGTATCGAGGACAATTCGAAGACCGCATTAAAGCCTTGCTCAAAGAATTGAAAGAACACCCCGAAATAATTGTATTTATCGACGAAATACACACAATTATTGGTGCGGGAGGCACTCCAGGCAGTATGGATGCAGCCAATATCATGAAACCTGAGTTGGCAAGAGGAGGTATTCAATGTATCGGAGCCACCACTCTTGATGAATATAGAAACAGCATTGAGAAGGACGGAGCATTGGAACGACGTTTCCAAAAGATCATCATTGAACAAACAACTGCACAAGAAACACTGCAAATTCTATCGAACATAAAGGATAGATACGAGCAACATCATCACGTTCAATACACTGATGATGCATTAAAAGCATGCGTCAATCTGTCAGAACGATATATTAACGATCGCTTTTTCCCTGATAAAGCTATTGATGTGATGGACGAAGTGGGCTCGAAAGTGCACTTGCGCAACCTAAAGGTGCCCAAAGAGGTTGAAGAAAAGGAAAAAGAAATAAAAGAAGCAAATGCAAAGAAAAGCGCAGCTGTTAAGAATCAGAACTATGAACTCGCTGCCAATTATAGAGATAAGGTGTGCGCTTTAGAAAAAGAACTCGACGAATTGAACGCAGCTTGGACTAAAGGTGAACACAAAGACATTGATATCGTAACCGAAAAGGAAGTTAGCGAAACGGTTTCTATTATGACAGGTGTTCCTGTTGAACGCATTGCAGAAGCTGAAGGCAGCAGACTTAAAGCTATGAGCGATACACTTAAGAAGACAGTTATCGCACAAGACAACGCAATCGACAAGGTGGTGAAAGCCATTCAACGCAATCGTGTGGGATTAAAAGACCCTAATCACCCTATCGGAGTGTTCATGTTCTTAGGCCCAACGGGTATTGGTAAAACGCATTTAGCTAAAAAATTAGCTCAAATTATGTTCGGTTCTGACGATGCTTTGATAAGAATCGACATGAGTGAATATAGCGAAGGCTTCAATACTTCACGCTTAATTGGTGCTCCTCCAGGCTATGTTGGATACGAAGAAGGTGGACAATTAACCGAAAAAGTGCGCAGAAAGCCCTACTCTATCATTCTACTCGACGAAATAGAAAAGGCTCATGGCAATGTATTCAATATGCTATTGCAAGTGTTAGACGAAGGTCGTTTGACTGATGGAAATGGTAGAATTGTTGATTTTCGCAATACAATTATCATCATGACCTCAAATGCTGGTACTCGACAACTTAAAGATTTTGGACGAGGTGTGGGCTTTAATGCTGGCGGTTCGTTTGGAAGTGATATCAACGAAAGTGACAAAGAATATGCAAGAGGAATTATTCAAAAGAGCTTAAGCAAACAATTCGCTCCTGAATTCTTAAACCGTCTCGACGAAATTGTGATGTTCGATCAACTCGACCTCGATGCAATTCTAAAGATTACCGATATCGAACTGGCTTCGTTAACAAAACGAATTGAACAAATTGGCTATCAAATTGAAATATCAGATAAGGCTAAAGAGTTCGTTGCTAAAAAGGGTTATGACGTTCAGTTTGGTGCTCGTCCACTAAAAAGAGCTATTCAAACCTATATTGAGAATGGCATTTCTGAGCTTATCTTGTCTGATACTATCAAGCTTGGTGATACCATCTCGGTAGGAAAAGTACCCAATAAAGAAGAGCTTACCTTTAAATAAGCCTTCTTTTTGCAAGGCTGACAAGTTGTAAAGACTAAGCGAAATAGACTTAAAAGGTGCACGAACAAGAAAAGAGCATAATGCTATATAATAATAGGTGAAATACCATCTAAAAATAATAGCAATGCTTTTAATGTGCAAACTCTATGGTATTACAAGGTAAATACAACGCTTTTGCAATGCAATAGTGATGCTTTTAAGAGCAAGTAGCCTCATATATATAAATAGGTGGCGACAAACTTGTAATAATTAAAATACATTTTAAGGAATAATTCTCGAGTCTTTATATCCATACACACACTATTCAACACATCAATACATTCTAATTTATGTATTGATGTGTTTTTATTATATCCCAAAAGTAAAATAAATGAAATATATTTAAACACATATATACTTTTATTTACCAAAAAGCCGAATTAAAAGAAATATATTAACACTACTAAACAAGAAGGAGAAAATATTTTAAGTTTTTGCAAAAAAAAAGCGAAGAAAATATTTGGTTATTCAGAAAAAAAGCCTTATCTTTGCATTCGTTATCCTGAAAACAATCTTTTTACCTTAAAGAGACTAATACCTATTGAAGATTTGGAGCGGTTACCTGTGAAGGCCATCGCTTTTTTTATGTCAATACTTTTCCTATTATATGCAATGTAATAAGAACACAAAAGACTAGTATACAATCCCTTACTACAATAAAATTTAAATATATTCCTTCAACAATCCACCCTTCTCTTTTTAAGAGTTCCCCACCTTTTTCATGCATTAGCTAATTAAAATCATTCTATTTTGAGAATATTTAATAACAGACCTACTCCAGCAAACATAAGAAAAGTCTCTCAAAAATATAAAACGAAATGTATTTTCACAAATAAAGACTTATTTAAGAAACTATCATTACAACTTAGTTAATCTATTATAAAATATAGAAGTTAAAACTATTAATGCAGCGTTAGGTATAGAAAATTTAGTAACTTTGCGCCGATTTAGTCCGTATAGGCTCGTATAAGTAATAACAAAGGTGTTATTCGCCTTGCGGAAATAATGTTTATATTATTATAATAATGTACGCAATTGTAGAAATTAAAGGTCAACAGTTCAAGGTAGAAGAGGGCAAAAAGCTCTATGTACACCACATTCAAGGCGTAGAAACAGGCGCAACTGTTGAATTCGACAAAGTTCTTCTTGTAGACAAAGAAGGTGCTGTCACAGTAGGAACTCCCACTGTAAGCGGAGCAAAAGTTGTAGTTGAAGTAGTGAATCCACTTGTAAAGGGTGACAAAGTTATCGTTTTCAAGATGAAACGTCGCAAAGACTATCGTAAAAAGAATGGTCACCGTGCACAATTCACTCAAGTAGAAGTTAAACAAGTTATCGCTTAAAAAACAGGAGGATTTAAGAATGGCACATAAAAAAGGTGTTGGTAGTTCTAAGAACGGACGCGAATCAGCTTCACAAAGACTTGGCGTTAAGATTTATGGCGGACAAAAAGTTACTGCAGGTAACATCATCGTTCGTCAGCGTGGCACGAAACACAACCCCGGAAAGAACGTGGGCATCGGTAAAGACGATACACTCTTCGCTCTTGTTGACGGTGTTGTGAACTTCCGCAAAAGCCGCAAAGATAAAAGCTACGTTTCTGTAATACCGGAAGCTGAGGCATAAATAAAACAATTACACTTATTCCAAACAAACAACAGAATCCCAACCATATCAGTATGGTTGGGATTTCTGCGTTATTAAGACTTACACAACACTAGCAACGATGCATTAATAAGCGCTCGCTTATAATAAAATGATACAATATGCGTTGTAAATAAACAGCGGTTGAGCCAAAACTTACCGCCAAACTCATACGAGAAAGCAAAATGAAACTAAGCAACATAAACGCTATACTGATGGCTTTGGCCTTCGTAACTTCATCGTGCGGTGCTGATGCATATATTAAAAAGGGTGAAAAAAACCTTGCATTGGGCGAATATTTCGATGCTGCCAACAACTTTAAACAAGCCTATACGCGCACGCCTGCCAAAGAAAAGGTGGCAAGAGGACGCGTATCTGCCAAACTGGCCTTATGCTACGACAAAATGAACGCTAGCCAAAAGGCCGTGGGCGCATACCAAAATGTGCTGAGATACGGACTGGCCGATGCTAACACGCACTTGCTTTTGGGAAGACAACTACTCAAAACAGGGGCTTATAAGGCGGCTGAAGAACAATTTAAAATTGCCCTCGACTCGCTTCCTAATAACAAACTGGCGAACGAAGGACTGATTTCTGCTCAACAAGCAACTCAAACTAAAAATGAGGGGTCGCGCTATATCGTTAAGCGAATGGAGGTTTTCAACTCGCATAGGGCTGACTATTCGCCTATGCTCTTCGGCGACGAACATAATAAACTCTACTTCTCGTCTACTAGAAACGAAGCCAAAGGCGATGCACTAAGTGGCATAACGGGCGCAAAACCTGCCGACATTTTTGTTTCAGAACGTGACGACAAAGGAAAATGGACTAAACCAGAACCTGTGCCAGGCGGACTAAACACCGACTATGACGAGGGGGCATGCTGCTTTTCGCCAGACCAACGCACAATGTATTTCACCCAATGCACCACCAACCCCAACTACCCACGCTACGCGCAAGTGATGACTTCGGCGCGTGCGGATGCCGCTTGGGCAAAAGCCACAAAACTAGAAATATCGAAAGACACGCTTTCGAGCTTCGCACACCCCGCCGTTTCGCCCAACGGACAATGGCTCTATTTTGTTTCGGACATGCCAGGCGGACAAGGCGGACAAGACTTGTGGCGCATTAAACTCACTACCAACGGGCTGGGCGAAATGGAAAACCTGGGAGAAGATATTAATACACCTGGAAACGAATGCTTTCCAACGTTCAGACCCAATGGCGACCTTTATTTTTCGTCGGACGGACATGTGGGATTGGGCGGACTAGACATATATGTGGCCAAACAAAACAACAATCAACAATGGGAAATTGAACACCCCGGATTTCCACTAAACTCGAATGGCGACGACTTCGGGCTTACGTTTGAAGGCCCGTATAATCGTGGTTTTTTTGCTTCAAACCGTGGCGACGCACGCGGATGGGACCATATATACGCCTTTGAATATCTCGAAATAGTGCACAGCATTAAAGGATGGGTGTACGAACAAGATGGTTATGAACTACCTGCTGCACAGGTGTTCATGGTGGGAAACGATGGCACGAACCTCAAACTGGGCGTACTGGCAGACGGTTCGTTTAGACAGGTGGTGAAACCTGGCGTTGAATACGTGATGCTTGCCACGTGTAAGGGATACTTAAACCACAAGGAAGAATTAATGGTGAAACCCTCTGAGGCCTCACACGAATATGTGTTGCAATTTCCTTTGGCTTCAATAACGGCGCCCGTACTTATTGATAATATATTCTACGACCTAGATAAGTTTTCCTTAAGACCTGAATCCAAACAGGCCTTAGATGAACTTGTGAAGCTACTTAACGAAAATCCAAACGTCACCATCGAACTAAGTGCACACTGCGACTATCGTGGTTCGGCCGAATATAACAAAGCTTTAGCTCAAAAAAGAGCAGATGCTGTGGTGAAATATCTTATTGATGCTGGCATTGCCGAAGAGCGACTAACGCCCGTGGGATATGGAAAGGAGAAACCCAAAACCATCAGAAAAAAACTTACTGAACGCTATAAGTGGCTGAAAGAGGGAGACGTGCTAGACGAATCGTTTATTTCTCAACTTGATAAAGACAAGCAAGAGGTTTGCAATCAACTGAACAGAAGAACTGAATTTGTGGTGCAACGCACTACTTTTGGTTTGCTAGACGATAAGGGAAACTTAAAAGCCAAGAAGAAAACTCCAAAGAAAGCGGAGAAAGAAACTGAAGACGTGTTTGACATTGTGGAATAAAATGATGCGAAAGGCTTGTTGCTACATGTAACTGGCTTTCTACTTGCTACGACAATGAGTTAAAAAATCCTTGGGGCATGCCCAAATGTGCTTGATAATCGATTGATTCACGACAAGGCATGTTAGAGAATAACATTCGAATAATGCCCCAATGCCTCGCAACAAGAAATCACCCCACCCCGCCCCACAGGCTTAAAGTTAGGTTTTGTAAGGATGATAGAGACGAAAAGGACGTGAAAACCAATGGTAATAATCGCATCAAAATAACGCAAATAACTGCGAATACCCACAATTTTACTACAAAACAAAGAGTTTCTCACGCCAAAATAAAATTAAACAGAGCGTTTTTCGTATCTTTAGGCTTGTTTTTGCCACTCAACAGTGTCGGTAGATAGGAAACCTATAACATGGCGTGTTATCAACAAAACCGCCTTACAGTGATAGCAAAAGCCTGAAACATACACTTTTACGAATAAAAAAAGCCACACTGAAGGCCACATATCTGTCCAAGAGCATTGTTAATGCCATTGTTATTGAAAACATGGACGCCAATTTGATAACCACAGACAAATAAAATAATTCGAAATAAAAAGCAATGAACAAAGGAAAACTACTCTTTGTGCCCTCTGGCGGACTGGCTAACAGAATGCGTGCGATGGCCTCGGCCTGGCAAATGGCTCAGCATACGAGGGCGAAAGTCGAGACGGTTTGGTTTTGCGACTGGGCACTAAATGCGCCGTTCCACGCTATTTTCGCACCCATTGAGCACAAAGAAATGACAGTGCGGGAAGGTAGAACCTGGGAACTACTTACGCTTGACCGCCCCAGAAAACGCAACTTGCGCATTCCGCTGCTATTTCAGCGACTTTGTTTTGCGCAACGCATAGACGAATGGCAGGTTACGCCCTTAAAAAATCAAGGCTTCGACTTTGACAATTGGGCCGCAGGAAAGAACAGCTACATGAGTTGTTATCAAGACTTTGGGGATGTGCCTAATAGTGTTTACAAGCTTTTGTTCCATCCCGTTGATGCTGTTATCAACGAAGTGGAAAGCTATCGCAAACGCTTTTCGCCCCATACCATCGGTATGCACATTAGGCGAACCGATAACCAGGAGTCGATAGAACGCAGTCCGCTTAGCTTGTTTACTGATGCTGCCCAACGAGAAATTGACCTTCACGAGGATACACGCATATTTCTTGCAACCGACGATGAGCCTACCAAGCACGCCCTTAAAGCGCAATTTGGCAATCGCATCATCACTTCTGACAAACCGGCTGCACGCAATGGCATTGCAGGAATAAGAGGCGGACTTGCAGAAATGTGGACTTTAGCTGCCACATCAACTATCTATGGTTCGGCAGGGAGTAGCTATTCGGTTATGGCTGCTAAGATTGGTAACAACCTGCTACAGGTGTTAACCCAAGAAAAAGCTAACAAATAGGACCTCAAACAAAAGAGGAAGGCCAATTAGCAAGATGACAACACTACTTGTTGACATCATTACGCAGCAGCTAACGATAACAAAAGGCGAATAGATAAAAAAACGCGTGGGCGAGGAAATCAATGTAATGATAACCTCGCCCACATGCCTTTCTTTATACTTATAACTTGGAGAGCCTAAAAACAGCAACCTCCCTACTCCAACAACAAACTACTTACCTGGGCAACGTTAAGCGCCCAACGATAATCATAGCGTTCGGTGGCCAGACTTTCATCACTAGTTAGCGTCATACCGTGCGCCTCGGCCCTTAGTTCAAGCAGTTCGCCAATCGTTATTTTCTCTTCCAACTGCTTAAGAAGTGCCTCTACATTGGCAGCATCAACACCCAAAATGGTTTGCGAAGTATAGGGCATCTCTAACCAAACTATCTCTCTTCGTAACACATTGAGTACACCAAACACCAATCCCTTAGACAAATTAGATTCGTCAACACGCACCATGTGCTGCACACACGATGGGTCGTAGGCCACGCCATCTTCATCAGAGACACTCATAGGATGGGCCGAATTCATCCAGCCAACCATCAAATTGGGCGACAATGTACCACAAGAATAAGCATTGCAACTAAAAGTTACGTATCGTGCACCAGCTTCAGCCAGTTCGTTTAAGTTCAGTTCAACATATTCGGCCGTACCCACAAGCTCTGGAATATACTGTATATCGCCCGAATGTTTTGCTCCTGGACAAATGAGATTGAAGTAAGAACAGAATGCTGTTTCACCATTTTCGAAACCAATAGCAGCACTTAGGTCCATATCTAGATGTTGAGCGTGCAGGTCGTTGCCCCATTGCATAAACAATCTAACGGCATTGCCTTCGACATCAAAACGTGTTCCTTGTAAGGCACACGATGTGTCTTGGATGGTGCTAGACCTATCGCCAACGCCAACTGGCACCTGATAAAGCTTTGGGTCGATGTAAATCAAACCGCCAACGCTATGCGGTTGTTGTGCATATCGATGGTGCATGGTGTGCTTAAACAGTGCATTTACACAGTCCACCATCTGCTTAAGTTGCGTCTCATCATATTGAGCAAGCATGGCATTGGGGGGTAGTTGGTGCATAACGCCTGTTATGGGTCGAGCCAATCGTGTGCTCTGCTTTGAGAAATAAGTAGGTGCTGCATTGACTAACGATAACAACAGGCGTGAAGGAAGCTGGTGAACTACCTTCTGAAATGCTGAAAGGGTGGCTTCTGAACCAAAGCGAAGCATGGTGGAATACAAGCAACGCGCAAACAATCCAGGCCTTTGGGTTAATAACGACAAGGTTTGCTCAGCGTTGTTTGCCCTTCGTGCCCCATCTAGCATGCCCAACCACGAGGGATAAGCCTGGTGGTAAAACACGTCAAGCAATTGGGCTAGGCGTTCAAAGCCCTGCTTTTGGGCATATTCGGCCAGTCGCAAAGCTCTAATTATGCGCACCCACATTCCCCTTTTGGCGTGCATGGTCTCGGCTGCCTTATCAGCAGAGAGAGGGATGGCGTTCATCCACGTGGCCACTAGTCGGCAATAAGCCCTATTATACTTTAATTTCAGTTCGTTACGCTTGTCCTGCTCTGCCTTGTTAGCCATGTTTCCCCCTTCCGACACATACCAATTCACACCTCGCGCATGCGCAATGAGTGTTCGTGGCTCAATAATTCGCGCACTACCAGTGTGTTCGTACCATATAAAACGCAGAATATCGGTAGGCGTTTCGAACAAACGAGTGGCTTGCAGACCCTTTCCAGCAGCAACCAAAGCCTTAATTGCCAACATCAATGTTTCTTTCATGCCAATGCTAACATCACTGGGCAAATCAAATAAGACGAGTAATTTCGCCACAGTGTCGGCCTGCGTGGCGTCTAATGGTGTGGGCGAAGTAAGCAAAGTGCGGAGTTCGCGCTCCAAATCAACGCGCGTAAAGAGTCGTAGAGGCTTGGATTTATCTCCCTGCCCCTCGTAAATGAAGGTTGAGGCGACAAACGGTGTTCCGCAATAAGGACAACCGTTGTATCGTTCTAACGGGAAAGTGCCATAGGGAATAAAGTGTCCACAAGGCAATGTTGTACCCTCTAACTTGATTTTGCCTTTAAACCTGTTGGCCACATAAGTGATAAAATGGTCGATAAGGCTTTCTTGTGTAGGCGTACCCCATCCCTTTACCAAGGAAGCCCAGTTCTGTTTCAAACGCAAAACATCAGCCATCACCATATAAACATCCTCGATTTGTTTGGTAGACGCCCAATAAAACGCCTGTAACAAATCTTGTTCTACACTATATCCAAACTTGCTAAGACGCGAAACCAAGGTCAATGCAGATGTTGTTGGCTCGTGGTGCTGCTTTATCTGTTGACTATCAATATCTATAAATAGGGCTTCGTAGCGCAAAGCCACTTTGTTTGCTATGATGTTGTCCATGCTGTGGGATTGTTGATGCTGATGATATTCCAAGCAGTTAAAAATAGTGGCAAGAGCATTTTGCTTGCCAGGGGCTTATGCTTTGCTCTGAAACCGCGGTTTTTAATTTATTGATTAATTGGTATTGCGTGCGCAAGAATTCGTCCAAAACCGCCTGTTGGATTTCCAAGCGTTTGGCTACGGGCGAGGCAAAGCGCACGATGATGTTGTACACCTTATCGTCATGTGGCACGCGGGATACACGCGGCTGGGCGGCGGGCGTGATAAACAATTTTT
>ERZ773233.1481-NODE-1481-length-13706-cov-2.348180_pt1 | contig 13706 bp, 8 predicted proteins | sample MGYA00580991_ERZ773233 | MGnify/ENA primary metagenome ERZ773233 (study PRJEB29015, sample SAMEA2738178) | human oral metagenome | biome: human oral; feature: human-associated habitat; material: saliva | place: China | collected 2161 ...
TGCGCAGGCCGATCTCGTTGCGGCGCTCGGTGACGACGGCGATCATCGTGGTGGACACGCCGATCATGGTCAGCGCGAGCACGATGACGGTGATGACGACGAGGAGGGAGCGCAGCATCGCGAGCACGCCCGTGTCGGACTGGGCGAGGCGGCGCACGGTCTGGGCGTGAATCTCGGGGTTCGCGGCGTTCATCGCGTCGGCGACGGCGCTCAGCTCCAGGAGGTCGCGACCCTGGCCCGCAGGCTCGGGGCCCCCGTGGAGATCCATCCCGCTGTGCCCTGGACCGAGGTGGCTCAGCACTACGCCTGGGCCGATACGGCCCTGGTGAGCCTGCAGAACTGGCCGGCCATGTGCGTGACGGTCCCGTCCAAGCTCTACGAGATCATGTCCGCCGGAGTGCACGTGTGCGCCTCGGTGGACGGGGAGGCCCGGCGCATCGTGGAGGACGCCGGCTGCGGTGACGTCACCGCCCCGCAGGACCCGCAGGCCCTGGCGTCCCTGTGGGGCGCCCTGGCCGCTGACCGCAGCCGTCTGGACGTGACGGGTGGACGGCGCTGGCTGGCAGACCACGCCAACTCCGAGGCCATGACCGACCGCTACGAGTCCCTCCTGAGGCAGGTGGCCGGTGACTGACGTCCAGATCCTGAGGAACCTGGTGCTGCTGAGCACCTCCGCCACCCGGCAACTGGTCGAGGATCCGATGCTCCTGGCCCTCAAGGGAGCACGTCGGCTGCCTGAGCCCTGGCGCGGCCGGAGCGCACGGGCGCTCAGCATCGGGCCCGGTGAGCACGAGCTGCGCCGGGCGCTGTCGGCGTTCATCGCCGACCGACCGGACTGCGCCGGTGACGCGCTGAGCCGGGCGGTACCGCGATCGGCCCTGGGCCGGCGGCTCGCCGCCGAGATGGCGATCCACCTCGGTTCCGCCGAGCGCAGGCATCTTGACGCCGAGGGACTGAGCCCCGCGGTGCGCGCGCGAGACCTGTGGTCCCGCGGACACCTGAGCGCCGCGCTCAGCACGTTGGAGGGAACGCCCGGCTCCGGGGCGCTGCGGACCCGTCTGCGTTCCCAGCTCGCCATGATGAGCCCGGGCTTCCACCTGCCCCGCTTGTCCCCCTCACCGGGCTGGACCGCCCCAGACCCCGGTGAACCGCTGCGAGTCCTTCACCTGCTGACCAGCTCACTGCCCCACACCCAGTCCGGCTACACCGTGCGCTCGCACGCGCTCCTGCAGGCCCAGTCCGACGCCGGTATCAACGTGCGGGCGGTGACCCGCATCGGCTACCCCGTCATCATCGGCAGGCCCGCCGCTCAGGCCACCGACGTCATCGACGCAGTCACCTACCGGCGGCTTCTGCCCGCGCGCCCCCAGGCCGCCCCGATAGCCCGACTGACTCAGATGAGCCGCCTGCTGGCACGGGAGGTGGAGGCGTTCCGCCCCCACGTGCTGCACACGACCACCAACTACGTCAACGCCCTGGTCACCCAGGCGGTGGCGCGCTCCTACGGCCTGCCCTGGGTCTACGAGATGCGAGGGGTACTGGAGTGCACCTGGGTGGCCTCCAGGCCGGTGAGTCAGCAGACCGAGGCACTGAGCTCCGAGCGCTTCGCGCTGCTGCGGGCCAAGGAGGCCGAGATGGCTCTGCGGGCCGACGCCGTCGTCGTCCTCTCACGGGTCCAGGCCCAGGACCTCGCGGCCCGAGGAGTCGAGCCCGGCCGGATCACGGTCGTCCCCAACGCCGTGGAGCAGGATGTCCTGGAGGCCGTCAGGTACTCGCCAGCGGATGCCCGCCAACGGCTGGGACTTCCCCGCGACGGCCTGTGGGTGGGCAGCGTCTCCTCCCTGGTGGGTTATGAGGGCTTCGACGTGCTCCTGCGGGCCGTGGCGCTCTGCCGCGCTCGGGGGGTCGACGTGCGGTGCGCCGTCGTGGGTGACGGGGTCAGCCGTCCCGGGCTGGTGGCCCTGGCTGGAGAGCTGGGGCTGGAGACCTCGGCGTGTGTCCTTCCCGGACGGGTGGAGCGCGCAAAGGCCCTGGACTGGTACCAGGCCCTGGACGTCTTCTGCGTGCCGAGGCTGGATACGCCGGTATGCCGGCTGGTGACACCGCTCAAGCCGATGACGGCGATGGCGCTGGGGCGGCCGGTGGTGGTCTCCGACCTTCCCGCGCTCAGCGAGCTCACCGCCGCAGCGACGAATCGGTCCTTCCCGGCCGGCGACGTGGAGGCGCTCAGCCACGTGCTGACCCGACTGGCCGCTGGAGAGCTCCTGCCCCCAACACATCAGACGCTGCCCACCTGGAGCGGCAACGCAGTCCGTCAAGCCGAGATCTACAAGGAGCTGGTATGAGCAGGGCGTCCTGGGCCCCGTGGTCCGATGGGCAGCCGTTCTGGGGCGGCAGCTCGGAGGTCAGTGTCAGCGTCGTCGAGCTCAGCGAGCTCTACCCGGTGGGACGGCGCCCACCGCTGGTGGCCTACATCCGCCAGCTTTGGCAGCGCCGGCACTTCATCTGGGCCGACGCCCGGGCCAAGGCCCTGGGCTCTCAACGGGGCACTTTCCTGGGGAACGCCTGGCTCATCGCCAAGCCGATGCTCGACGCGATCGTCTACTTCCTGGTCTTCGGTCTGCTTCTGCAGACGAGCCGCGGTATTGACAACTTCATCGGCTACCTCATCATCGGCGTCACGTTCTTCCCGCCGCTGCAGCGGGCGGTCACCGGTGGCAGCCAGGTGATCGTCACCGGCAGGAACCTCATTCGAGGCTTCTCCTTCCCTCGGGCCGCCCTGCCCGCGTCGTACACGATTCGCTGCACGATCGACCTGGTCCCGCCGATGATCGCGCTCCTCGTCCTCGTGGTGGTCCTTCCTCCTCACGCCTGGCCGAGCTGGCACTGGGTCCTCATCGTCCCGGTCCTGGCGCTTCAGGTGCTCCTGAGCCTGGGACTGACGCTGGCGGCCTCCCGTATCACGACGACGATCCCGGACATGCGCAACATCTGGCCCTTCCTGACTCAGTTCTGGTTCTACGCCTCGGGAGTCTTCTTCTCCTACGAACGGTTCATCAATCACCCGGTGATGCTGCGGGCCATGGACCTCAATCCCGGTTACCTCATCATCACGATGTACCGGGACGTGATCCTGTACCAGCGTGTTCCGCAGCCGCGCATGTGGCTCATCCTCAGTGCCTGGTCGCTGGGGCTGACCGCCGTGTCCTTCGTGTTCTTCTGGGAGAAGGAGGAGGCCTACGGTGTCGAGCGCTGAGACCGGAGCAGGGAAGGATTCAGCGGCCCTCCAGGCGGACGGGCCGGGGGAGGCGACATCTCCCTCCCCCATCGTCATGATGACATCGGATGGCGACTCGTCAGCCGCTGTCATGACCGCGGCCGAGGGTCACGAGGCCGGCATCGGCACCGCCACCGTCGTCGTCGACGAGATCGGGGTGAGCTACCGGGCGCCCTCCACGGACGCCGAGGATCTGCGCGCCGCCTCCGTGGCGCAGAAGATCGTCATGGGGATGACTGGGCACAGGCCGAAAGTGAGGGTCGAGGCCCTCAAGAACATCTCCTTCGTGGCTCGCGCCGGGGAGTCGATCGGGATCCTGGGGCGCAACGGGGCGGGGAAGTCCACGCTGCTGCGCGTCATGGGCGGCTTGGAGACGCCGACCTCGGGAACGGTGAGCGCCCGTTCCACCCCGGTGCTCCTGGGCGTCAACGCGGCCCTCGTCCCGGACCTGTCCGGCGAGCGCAATGTGCGCCTGGGCTGCCTGGCCATGGGGCTGACTCCCCAGCAGATCGAGGCGATCATCCCGGAGGTCATTGAGCTGGCCGGGATCGGGAAGGCCATCTACCGCCCGATGAAGACCTATTCCTCGGGAATGGCCTCACGTCTGCGGTTCGCGATCGCCGCCGCGGCGAACCCGGACATCCTCCTCATCGACGAGGCCCTGTCCACCGGTGACGCCGCGTTCAAGGAGCGCAGCGAGATCAAGATGACCGAACTGCGGCGCGCCGCCGGGACGGTGTTCATCGTCAACCATGCCGCACAGGTCATCGAGGAGATGTGCACCCGGGCGCTGTGGCTCATGGATGGCGAGCTCATCGGTGACGGCCCGGGCCCCCAGATCGCCCACGACTACCGGTGGTGGTCCTGGAACATCGCCAAGAACAAGCCGGACAAGGCCGCCACGATCCTGGCCGAGTGCCGGGAGAAGTGGAAACCGGCGGAAGTGCGGATCCAACGCTCGGAGAGCCGCACCCTGCCCTACCGACACGCTCGAGGAGTATGACCATGCACAGTGAGGAAAGCACGATGACAGCAGGACGAATCACGGTCTACGGCTCTTGCGTGGCCAGGGACGTGGCCGGTGAGATGGAGCGGCGGGGCTGGAGCGTGGAGCGTTATATCGCCCGTCAGTCCCTCATCAGTGCGGGGTGCCCGGCCGACGTCGGCGACGTCGATCTGTCCCTGCTCAGGTCATCCTTCGCCCGTCGGTCCTTCCTGTCTGACATGGTGGGCAACCTGGAGGCGCAGCTGACGGCCGTCGCCTCCTACACCGACCTCCTGCTGTGGGACCTGACCGATGAGCGGCTCGGCGTCCTGGAGACCTCCCCCGGGACCTTCCTGACGCGTTCGACCGAGGCGCTGACGGCCGGCCTCTACGAGGGGCTTCCCGCCAGGTTCCTCGAGCTGGGGACGGCCGAGCACCTGCACCTGTGGCGCCCCGCCCTGCTGCGTTTCCACGCCCTCCTGGAGCGGCGCGACCTGGCGAGGCGGACGATCCTCATCAACGTTCCCTGGGCGACACGGACCACATCGGGGATGTCCACCGTCCCGAGCTGGGGGCAGACGGCCATGGAGGCCAACTGGGTCATGACCCGCTACATCGAGCTCGTCTACCAGGAGACCGACCTGCGGATTCTGCAGGTGCCCGACGAGCTCGTGGTGGCCGACGACGCGCACCGCTGGGGGGCCGCCCCCTTCCACTACGCCGGCTCCCTGTACTCGTGGGTCGCCGACGAGCTGGAGGTCGCCCTGGCACCGCGCAGCCTCGCCCCGGCGCTGTGAGCCCCACCCCGTGAGGCAGGGCGGCGTAGGGCCGGTGGGGATCGACGCGCTTCAGCGACGACGCCGCAGCAGCCTGCGAAGGCGCACTGTCCTGGCCGGGCGTGGCTCAGCCAGCCGTGGCCGGCGGGGCCACAGGGGGATGCGGGGGACGTCTGTGCCGGAGTAGCACTGCGCCGCCTCGACCCCGGTCAGGACCCAGCCGACGTCGGTCCCGGCGTAACCCAGGGGCTCCGCCTGCCGGCCGGCGGGCTCGACGGTGCACAGCTCGATGACCTCGCCGTCACGCACCACCGCCACCTCGGGCCGGCCTTTCCACAGCAGGAGACGGGCCCGGTCCCGGGCTCCGAGGTTCCCCCAGGGGCTGCGGAGGATCTGCTCGGAGTCGAGGCGCTGCGCCAGCCCGCGCATCTCGGCCGCATGCTCCTGCCCCAGTCCGGGTGGCTCGGGGGGCATCCGGCCGGCGTCGACGACCCGAAGTACCAGCCCAGGTCGTACAGGATCGTCTGCTGGGCCCAGGGGGCGCCACCGGCGGCATCGAGAAGGGCGTGGTAGCGCGTGCGCATCTGAGCGACGTAGCGGCCCGGCCTCGACCAGGCGGTCTGGACCGCGGAGTCCCCTGAGACCCGTTTGTCATAGTGGTAGACGGCCTCGGGCACGTAGACGATCCGGCCCCAGCGGCTTCGGATGCGTCCCAGGTAGAGCGCGTCCTCGAAGGTGGGTGCCTCGCGGTCCTCGGGGAACCGGGCCGCGAGCGCCCGGTCGGCCCGGATGAGGCACTCGTGGACGGAGAGCTGGATGGCCTGCGGCTGCCGGGCGGCGTCGACCCGGACGGTCCCGCCCTGGAAGCGGAAGTCGAGGGGGTGGGGGATCTCAGCACCGTCCTGGTGGATGAGGGTGCGGCCGGCCAGGAGGACGTCGCCGCGGCGTCTGGCAGCCAGGAGCCGGGTGAGGAAGTCGGGGGCGAGCAAGTCGTCGGGATCGGGGAAGCCGATCCACTGTCCCCGGGCCCGCTCCATCCCGAGGTTTCGGGCACGGCCCTGTCCGCCGTTGTCCGTCTCGACGATCTCGACGTCGAGGTCGGTTCGCCGCGCCCAGCTCCGGCAGGCCCTCGGTGAGTCGTCGCAGGCCCCGTCCAGGACGAGCACGACCTGGAGACGGTCGTGCGGGTGGTCCTGGGCGTCGAGCGAGCTCAGGAAGCGGGGCAGGTAAGGGGCCACCCCGTAGACGGGGATGACGAGGCTGACCAGGGGCGGGCGGCGGCGCATCCGCGGGGTCCCCGCCAGCGGGGCCCGCATCAGATCATGTCGCGTCGGAGCAGCGCGGTCAGGCGGGCGCAGGCTCCGGCGTCGAGCAGGATGAGGTCTTCGGGGGCGGTGACTCGGCCAGCGACGACGTCCTCCACCGCCTGATGCACCTGTGCGGAGGTGTCGACGCCGATGGCTCCGATGGCCTCGTGACGGACGCGATAGCGATCCGTGTCCGGCCGTGCTCGGGGATCCCAGACGATGCCGACGCAGCCGGCGATCATGCCCTCGTCGAGGACGGATGAGCGGTCAGAGACGACCGCCCAGGAGCGGACCAGGGTCTCGGGCAGGTCGCGACCGGTGACCGCGGGCACGCCCAGGGCCCTAAACCACTCGGGTGCGTGCAGCACCAGCTTGGGGTGGGCGAACAGGACGGTGCGGTGACCGGCCTGGGTCAGGCCCGCGGCCAGCTCGAGCCAGGGCCGGTAGAGCGTGCTGAGGAGCCCGACGGCGTCGGGGTCGCTCTCCAGGGCGCGTGAGACCTCCGGATCCCAGGTGGGGGCCAGCAGAATGCTATCGCGTTCACGTCCCAGAAGGCTGTGGAGGTGGTCGTGGCGGGGGAAGCCGGTGCGCCAGACCTCTCGGTCGGTGAGGGTGTAGGAGGTGTGGTCGGCCGTCAGCCCGGCCTGCTCGGCTGCGGTGGCGCACACGACGACGTCCATGCGGACGCCGTTAAACCAGCGCCACATGTCGCGCATGGTCACACCGTGCTGGAGGAAGATGAGGCGCTGGTCGGGGCCGACGCCCGCACCGGTGAGGCGGCCTGCGATGAGCGGGTCGCCGATGTCGGACAGGAGGATGGTCTCGGCACCGCTCCAGGCGGCGTCGAATCCGGGACCGGTCGGGTCCAGCAGGACGAAGCCGTCCTGCGCGAGGCGTTCCCAGTCCGGGCAGCTGCGTTCGATGACGAAGATGTGCCGGACGCTGGGAGCGTGGGTGCGGGCATAGCGGTACAGCGGCTCAGCATTGTCGCCGGCGCTGTCGTGACGGTCCATGTAGAGCCAGGTGCGGGGCCAGTCGGAGGGGGATGAGGCGGTGTACGGGGTGGGCGCCGAAGAGATCGCGGAGGTAGCTGCGGAAGAAGCCTGCGGGACCGGTGAGGTGCCGCCGGCCCGCTGGTTCTCCTGCGTCTGGCTGTGACGCAGGAGCCGGGCCAGGCGCCGGCGCAGCCCGGATGAGACTGCTCCTGGGCGGCCTCGACCCGGAGGCGTCTGAGGCGGCCTGGGGTTGCCCCGGTAGGGGGCCACGGGAAGCTCCCGGGCGTTGATGACGGCGGTGATCTGGCCCTTGGGCAGCCAGACGATGCGCTCGTGGAGGACCACGTTGTCGAAGTAGCGGTGATCGACCGTCTTGGCACTGGTCGGCTGGGCCCAGGCGCCATCCACCTTCCACTGCTCCTGAGGCATGTCACCGGTGTAGAAGTAGGTGGCCTTCTGGTCGCTGCGGAACCTGCGTCCCGAGGGCAGGATCGGGGCAGGCATGGGGCCGGCGGCCATGGCAACCAGGGCGGTACGACGGCCCACGGCCAGCGGCGTGGAACAGTACGCCTCGATCTGGGAAGCGGGGACGCGTCGGGTGACGGCGCGCAGAAGCTGGGCCACCTCAGCGCGCTCGGCGGCCGTGAGCCCCGCCGAGGGGTAACGCAGTCCGCGATCGGCGTCGGTGACCTGGATGAGGCGGTGGATGATGAGCTGGTGCACCCAGGCGGGTGGGGGACTTCCGACCTGCAGCCACGTCGGCAGCACCGTGCCCAGCAGGTGGCGGTAGTGGTCGATCCTGCCCCAGGGGCCGGGGGGCTGGGGGGCGTGGCGGATGACGGCCGGGCCGTCGTGGAGACCCAGCCGGTTGCCGGTGGCCACGATGTGGGCGATGAGCCCGCTCAGGGCGGTGTTCTCGTCATCAGCGGCGGTGACCTCAGCGCCGACGGCGTCATCCACACCGTGGAGGACGCCCGATCCGTCCCAGTCCTGCAGGCCGTGGCGGGGGATGGTGAGCACCGCTCCGCTGACGGTGTCTGGGAAGATGTGGGGCTCGACGGTCAGGTCAGCGGTGCGGTTGCCGTGCTTGAAGCGCCACTGCAGCCGCTCGTCGCGGGTGCCGTCGGGGCGGATGGTCACGGTCGGGGTGAGGACGACGGCGTTGCCAGTGCCGGGCTGGGCCAATGAGGTGACATAGCCCGGCTCGACCCTGTCTCCCGCCTTGAGGAGCAGGACCCGGGTCCCTGCGGCCAGAGGGCGCAGGACCTGGCCCAGCCCCGCCGGATCGGGGCAGCCAATGGGGACGATCCCGCCTTCGGGCGAGTCCTGGTCAAGAGAGCCGAGTGTGTCCTGCCCATCTGCGGAACCGATGATGATGACGTGCAAGGTCTCGGTGCTGCGGGCATTCATGAGGTGGGCATCTCCATTTCGTGGGGCGGTCCCCAATGACTAATGGTGGACGTAGCCAGCACCTCCGCGTTGGAGATGTCCCAGGTGTGTCCGAAAGTCGTCCCTCTCCGTTGGACGAACCCGAATCGGGAGGCCGAATAGATACGGGCCCCGGCACGCGTGCTCTCACTGAGGAAACCGGTGTCCTCACCGGTGGTCGTCTCGGGAAAAGTCACCTCGCGCGCCAGGTCCGCCCGAGCCACCAGGGTCGGCCCGGAGACGAAAGTCGTATAGCGGTGCTCCCAGTCGGCGAAGCGCAGCACCGTCAGGTCCGGGCCCGTCAGGTGCAGGTAGTGGGCGTGCTTGCCCACGACCTCGGCACGGGCGTAGTCGGCCGCAGCAAGGGACTCGAAGAGATAGTGATCGCCGTAAAGGTCGTCATCGTCCATCTTGGCGATGTAGTCGGCCTCGACCCGCGAGAGCATGAGATTGTAGCAGCCTCCTAAGGGAGTGCTGGTCTCAGCGGTGACCCAGTCGATCTCGAGGCCCAGCTCACGGGCGCGGGCCCTGCTGCGGGCCGGGGCGGTGAAGCCGTGGGTGAGGATGACCGGGGCCATCGTCACCCGCTGCTGACCGGCCAGGGTCTCAAGGACGTGGTCGACCTGCTCGGGCCGGATGGTGGACACCAGTGGTGCGATGGTGGGCCTGCGCCTGACCCGCTCCCCCATGCCGACAGCCCGTAGCACGGTCTCCACGCGGTGGCTGTAGGTGTGCCGGCTCCAGATCTCCCGCTGCGCCAGGTAGGTCATGTACTCCCCGAGGACCGGGTTGGTCACGAGCGCGCGCACGGTGTGCCCTGCCTGGGCGCGGTCGGTGACCTTGGCCAGGGCGCCTGCGGGCAGCAGGCGGTCGATGGCCGGCGTCGGGGTGCTCACCACGGGAGTGCCGCAGGCCAGGACCTCGATGACGCGGCGCGGAAGCATGGAGGGGCTGTCCACCACGGAGCTGACGTTGAGGAAGACGGCGTAGGCGCGGTAGGCGCTGAGCATCTGGGTGTAGGTGAGGCTGCCGCGCACGTGGGAGTCCCAGGGAGGCGGGAACTGGTAGGTGTCGTCACCGTCGAGGTACCGGGAGAAGATGTCCAGCCCACGGGGCAGGCGTGCCGCGACGTCGTGGGCGCCGCCCAGGACGATCTCCATCTGCTCGCGCCGCTCGGGGTACTTGTGAGCGAAATAGGTGCCGGCGAAGGCGACATCCCTCAGGGGCGCGGGACGCCCCGCCTCGTCCAGCAGGCGGATCGGGTTGTGGATCGCGGGCTGGGCGGCGAAGGGCAGGATCCCGATGCGGTCATGCCCCAGGTCTCGCCGGTAGTGCTCCACCATCGCCTCATCGGTGGTGAAGACCCAGTCGAAGAGGCGGGCGGTCTCGATGGCCTCGTCGTAGTGGGCGGGATCCTCCTTGTTCCAGAAGACCGTCGGCACTCCTCGGTCCCGCAGCACGGTAACCATGTCCCTCAGGTGGCCCGAGGGTCCCTGGGAGCCGATGACCTGGAAGCGCCAGGCGTCGTCGTTGCCGTGCCAGGCGGACTCTACGAAGAGCAGGTCGATGGGGGTCTGCTCGACCTGCTCGCGCCAACCGGTGGGGGTCAGGGGCACCGAGCGCCACTCGTAGCCCAGGGCGAGCGCCGTGAACTCATCGGCGATCACCCCGACGGTCACGTCGTGACGCGGCCCGGTCTCCTGTGGCAAGGGCAGGGGCCAGTCCGGCAGGAGCATCCGGCCCCGTCTCCTCAGGGCCCGCCTGCGGGGGCGGGCCCAGGCGGTGGCCCGACGACGGCGCAGGTGCTCACGCAGCCCCGACAGCCCTGAGTGACGCAGGTGCCACAGGGCGCGCCGCAGCTCAGACGCCGGCCGACGTGTCATGCGGGAGTCTCGTGCGCTCACGACTCTCCCCATTTCTCGTCCAGGGAGTCGAGCAGCTCGTCGAGCTGGTCGCCGTCGCGTTCGACGTTGAAGACGTAGTCCCGGTTGGTGACTCCCAGGTCCCGGCCCTCGCAGTCCTTCCCCCTGCCGTCGGTGATCTCATCGCCGTAGAACAGGTGCAGGCGGTGGCCGAGCGCCGAGCAGATGAGGTACTCGTTGGTGGCCAGGTAGGACTGGTTGATGAAACCGATGACGTCGATCGGGCGGCGCGCGAACATGATGTTGTACAGGGCGGAGCCGATGTAGCCGGCCACGACGTCGGCCTCGTAGAACATGCGGGCCTGCTCCACGATGGAATGGCCCTCGGGCCGGATGATGGTGAAGCCCCTGCGGGCGAAGCACTCCTCGACCTGGCTGCCGTTGAGGCACTCGCGCCACATGTCGGGCTTGCGGGAGATGAAGAGCCTGCGCTGGGGCTTGTCGTTGGGGACGGATCGTTCCAGCAGGCCGTCACGTAGCCGGTGGCAGGTTGAGACCAGAGCCGGGTCGGCGAATCGCCCGTTCTGCATGAGGGGCATGGCGCAGACGAGGGCGTCGACCGTCACCGGGGAGGTGATGACCTCGACCTGGTCGTCGTCGATGCCGTAGGCCTCCAGGAGGATGCGCTGGTAGGCAGGGGGACGGCCGCGGTCGGCCCTGCTGTTGGTGAGGAGCCGGATGTCGGGGTACGTCGCCCGCGCCAGATCCCAGGCGTAGAGCCTGGGAACGACCTCGGTCATGAAGTGGCCGAAGTGCCGGTTGTACTCAAGGTCCAGGTGGAAGAAGGTTCCTCCGAGCCTTGGGGCCGACTCCGTATTAACCGTGGGCGCGGCGTAGTAGTGGTTGAGCTCCTTCAGCGCCGTGTTGACCAGTCGCTTGGTCGTGGCCAGGCGGAAGGTGTTGGGCAGCAGGAGATGATCCTTGACAAGCACCTGGCGGGGGGCGACGCACACGTCCCGGTACTCCAGGACCGAGGTCTCGGGGATCCGGTTCTCGCGCGGAAGCCTCTTGGCGCACAGTCCCGGGTTGTTGGTGACGCCAATGACCTCCAGCGGGGTGACCCGGGCGGGGAGGATCTCCAGCGGACGCCCCCAGGACTCGCCGTAGCGGGCGGACAGGATCGGCGGGGTCTCGGCGTATCGGAGCTTGACGAAGCCGTCTCCTCGTTTGCGCAGCACGACGCCGCCATCGAGGACGGTCAGTGCGGCCACCTGCTCGCCGTAGGCCCGTTCGTCCCCGCTCAACGCCCCCTTGGCGCCGTGCAGGACGGCGAGACTGCGCGAGGCCCGGGTGACGAGCTCAGCGGTGTTGGAGCTCTCGCCCAGCGCTGCGCCGTCGATGGCGACGTAGTACCCGCCGTCGCGGACAATACCGATGAACAGCTGGGCGGACGTGGCGCGCATGCCCGGGCTGTGGGTGAGTGCGTCCACGAGGACGTCGAACCGACCATGAGTGGCCAGGGCCTGGTGCAGGTCGATCTGGTTCGTGAAGGGAACCACCCGGGCAAGGCCGATGAGACCGGAGCTCGCCATCGGTTCAGCCCCGGGGCGCCCGTCCTGCTCGTCCTGCTTCTCCTGCATCGTGTAGACGATCAGCTCGCGCGCTCCCAGCGCCAGCGCGATGCAGTTGCTCAGGTGGGGCTGAGGGTGGTCCACGAGTACGGCGACACGCGGCGCCGCTTTGGTGTCCTCCCCACCGCCCAGCCCCTGCAGAACGTGCTGCAGGACCTCCTCCAGCTCCACTGAGGGCTTGCCGGCCGGCATCGAGGAGGAGGCCATTGCCCGGGGAGCCGCTGCGGGCCGTGACTCGTGGGGGCACGTCATGCGGACGTCCCTCGCGAGGCCGCACGCTTGCGCCGCCGCCTCTTGGAAGCCGACTTCCCCTTGGGCTGCTGGTGGAGCACCTCGGGGCCGAGCACCGCCTCCAGGGTGTCCCGAAGTGAATGCGCGTTGTGCTCCTGAACGTCGAAGTCTCCGTGGGCGAGACGGGGATCGGCCAGAGCCTTGCGGATCGCCTGAGCGATGTCCTGAGGCGAGGTCCCGCTCAGAACCCCGTATCCGAGGTCGATCAGCTCCCGGTTGCCCGGAAGGTCGGAGGCCACGACCCCGGTTCCCAGCGTCATCGCCTCCAGCAGGGTGACCGGCTGCCCCTCGTGCAGGGAGGGCAGGACGAACAGGTCGGCTCCGCCCAGGACCGGGAACGGGTTGTCCATCTGTCCCAGCAGCTCAACGTGCCCGGACAGGCCCAGGGAGTCGATCCTGGCCCGCAGCGTCGCCTCGAGCACCCCGGAGCCGACGATCGCCAGGCCGACGTTCAGTCCCTGAGCGCCGCCGCCCTCGGTGCCGTCCTGCTTACGCAGAAGGGCGAGCGCCTCGATGAGAGCCGCCTGGTTCTTCTCCATCGACATCCGCCCCATGGTGGCAAGGACGACGTCGTGCTCGTTCTTCAGGGTGGTGAAGGCCTCCGGGGCCGGTGCCTGCGCCCCGCGGCGGACCCGCTCGATGTTCAGGAGGTTGCGGGCCGAGAGCTGGTGCTGGGTGAGGTCGATGCCCAGCCCGGCCAGCCCGCTGCGGTTGTGTCGGGCCAGTCCCGGGCTGACGGCGACGACGGCGTCGACATCTCCGTAGAGGGCGAAGACGCGCCTGAGGCCCGGGTACTTGTCCCGGTACTCGTTGTCCATCTGGTTGTGCTGGTAGCAGGAGGTACGCGATCCGCGACGCCCCCAGGCCGCGATGAGCGAGACCCAGGTCTCGGCGTAGCCGTCGTACTCGATGGCGGCGTCGGGCACGAAGTCGCCCAGGATGCGGCGCGTCTCGCGCTCGTAGTAGGCCCAGTAGCAGTCCCAGAAGCTCTGCGAGGTGAAGGCCTCGGGGTGCCGGGCGAAGTCGTTGACGCAGGCCCGTTCGTGGATCCGCCAGGGCGCGGCCCCGGGCTTGCAGATGACGTGGACGTGGCTGGGCAGGCGTCGGAAGATCTCCTGACGGTCCTCGTTGTCGCGTAGGACGGAGGGCTCAAC
>ERZ773233.1483-NODE-1483-length-13673-cov-4.189382_pt1 | contig 13673 bp, 14 predicted proteins | sample MGYA00580991_ERZ773233 | MGnify/ENA primary metagenome ERZ773233 (study PRJEB29015, sample SAMEA2738178) | human oral metagenome | biome: human oral; feature: human-associated habitat; material: saliva | place: China | collected 2161 ...
CTCCTCGAAGGTAAGTCCAACTATATGGTAGGTATCAATAATGACAAGATTGATCTCACCCCTTTAGAAAAAGCCATCAAAGGAGGAGAAAGCAAGCTCGACCCAGATCTTATCCGTATTGCAGAGATTATGAGTATATAATTCTTTTTAGTAAATTTAACAACACTCACCCCTATCTATTAAAACATTTTTTGTAACTTTGCCAGAAATATTTTTTACATGAAAATAGCAGTTATTGGAACCGGTTATGTCGGTTTAGTATCAGGTACTTGTTTTGCTGAAATGAGTAATAAAGTAACTTGTGTAGATGTAAATATTCAGAAGATAGAAAAGCTTAAACAAGGTGTTATTCCTATCTACGAACCTGGATTAGAAGAAATGGTACTGAGCAATATAGCTCGTAAAACGCTTTTCTTTACCACTGATATTGCTGAAGCTATTAAAGAGGCTGAAGTAGCTTTTATAGCGGTGGGTACCCCTATGGGTGATGACGGTTCAGCTGACCTGCAATACGTGCTTTCGGTAGCCCAATCTATAGGCGAAACGATGCAAGGCGAACTTATAATAGTTGATAAATCAACCGTGCCAGTAGGAACTGCAGATAAAGTACGGGCTACTGTGCAAGCCGCTTTAGACAAACGCGGAGTGAATTATAAATTTCACGTGGTGTCAAATCCTGAGTTCTTGAAAGAAGGTAAGGCTATTGAAGATTTTATGAAGCCTGACCGCGTGGTAATAGGAGCAGATAGTGAATACGCTTTCAAGAAGATGAAAGAACTCTACAATCCGTTTTATATGCAGAACGACCGAATGATTACAATGGATATCCGTTCGGCAGAGATGACCAAATATGCTGCTAATACAATGCTAGCTACCAAAATATCATTTATGAATGAGATAGCTAATATTTGTGAGCGCGTAGGAGCAGATGTGAATAAGGTGCGCATTGGTATAGGTTCTGATAGTCGTATAGGCTATAGTTTTATCTACCCAGGGTGTGGTTATGGAGGATCTTGCTTCCCTAAGGATGTATTAGCCCTCAAGAAATTGGCAGAAGAAGTTGGCTATAAAGCTGAACTTATAGAGTCGGTAGACAATGTAAACAATCGTCAGAAGTACGTTATAGCTCAAAAAGTCATAAAAAAATATGGAGAAGACCTCACAGGCAAGACCTTTGCCGTTTGGGGTTTGTCATTCAAACCTGAGACTGACGATATGCGAGAAGCTCCTGCTATCTATATTATTAAGGAATTGGTAAAACGAGGAGCTACCATACGAGCCTATGACCCTAAAGCGGTACACGAGGCAAAAGTATGCTACCTAAAAGATGTACCCGTAACCTATGTAGATAGTAAATACGAAGCCCTAAAAGACGCCGATGCTTTACTACTATTGACTGAATGGAAAGAGTTTCGTATGCCTGACTTTGGAGAAATAGCTAAGCTATTAAAAGAGAAGGTAATCTTTGATGGTCGCAACCAGTATAATGCTTTTGACTTGCCGAGTAAGGGATTTGAATATATACAAATAGGAGTCTAAAAAGGGAGAGAGATGAAAATATTAGTAACAGGAGGAGCAGGCTTTGTAGGCTCGAACCTTTGTGAAGCTTTAGCCAAAGACCCTAATAACGAAGTCTATTCATTAGACAACTATTTTACCGGTAGTCGTGATAACCACGTAGAAGGCGTTACCTATATAGAAGGTAGTACCGAACATATTTTTGAGTTGATTGACTTTGTACCTAACCTTGTATACCATTTAGGTGAATATTCGCGTGTAGAACAGAGTTTTGGTGATATAGATAAGGTGTTGCTATTCAACAAGATAGGCACCCTAAAAGTATTGGAGTTCTGTCGCAAACGCCATTGTAAGCTAGTATACGCTGGGAGCAGTACTAAGTTTGGAGATGGGGGATTAGGAAAAGACCAAAGTCCGTATGCGTGGAGCAAATCGTCTAATACTGAGCTTATAAAGAACTATGGCAATTGGTATGGATTAGAGTATGCTATTGTATATTTTTACAATGTATATGGTAAGCGTGAGATAAGTACAGGAAAATACGCCACCCTTATTGCGCTTTTCACCGAAAAAATGAAGAAAGGAGAACCCCTGACAGTAGTAAGCCCAGGTACACAGCAGCGCAATTTCACCCATATAGACGATATAGTTGATGGATTGCTATTAGTAGGACAAAAAGGCAAAGGTGATGGCTATGGTATTGGCAGTCCGGAGACTTATACGGTATTAGAAATTGCTCACTTATTTGGTGGTGACATACAGATACTACCAGAGCGAAAAGGCAATCGTATGACTGCCGAAGTAGTTACTAAAAAAACAGAAGCCCTTGGCTGGAAAGCTAAGAAGCATATAAAAGAATTTATTGAAGAATTGAGAAAAGAGAATTAACAAATTACTATGTTAAACATCGGAAATTTTATAGCTAAAAATGTTACCAAACGACCTGAGAGTATGTTTCAGGGAGATTTACACACTCATCAATCAGCATTAACTGAGGCTATTGAAGGTAAAAGTGTATTGGTAATAGGAGGAGCAGGCTCTATAGGGAGTTCGTATATCAAAGCCTTGTTACCTTTTAAGCCTAAAACTTTGGTAGTAGTGGATATTAGTGAAAACGGACTTACTGAACTTACTCGCGAGTTACGCAGTACTTCAGCTTTTACAGTACCTGATGACTATGTAACCTACCCTATGAATTATGCCGATGATACTTTTGTAAAGATGTTTAAAGCTCGTGATGGTTTTGATATAGTAGCTAACTTTTCGGCTCATAAGCACGTGCGCTCGGAAAAAGATAAATATTCGGTAGAAGCCTTATTGAAAAACAATGTAGTAAACGCTAAAAAGTTTTTAGACTTACTATGTGATTATCGCCCGCAACACTTTTTCTGTGTATCAACAGATAAGGCAGCGAACCCAGTAAATATAATGGGGGGTAGCAAAAAGATAATGGAAGATATGATAATGGCTTATGCTGACCTTTTCCCAGTTACTACTGCTCGTTTTGCCAATGTTGCTTTTTCTAATGGCTCTCTGCCAGCAGGCTTTTTAGAGCGTATTGCTAAAAACCAACCTCTGTCGGCTCCTTCAGATGTAACTCGCTACTTTGTGTCGCCTGAAGAGAGCGGACAAATCTGCTTGATGGCTTGTATATTAGGAACAACAGGGCAAATATATTTCCCTAAGCTGAAGAAAGAACAAGTACTCACTTTTTCGGAAATAGCTACCCAACTACTTAAAGATTTAGGCTACGCTCCGCTTGAATGTAAAAGTGAGGCAGAAGCTATAGCTAAGGCTGAAAGTAGGAAGGAAACAGATAAATGGTATCCTGTTTATTTCTCAAAAAGCGACACTACTGGTGAAAAACCTTACGAGGAATTTTATACTGAAGGAGAACAAGTTGCACTAGATAGATACGCCTCATTAGGAGTTATCAGTTTGCAATCATTTAAAAAAATAACTGAAATAGAAAGTTTTATAGATAAACTAACCCAACTATTTAATAACCCTACTACTGAGAAAAAAGACATTACTTCGCTGATGAAGACATTCTTAGTGAATTTTGACCACCAAGAAACAGGGCGGTATTTAGATAGTAAGATGTAATTAGCAGATTAACTAAAAAAATATTGCAATGAATATTGCTGAAACTATATCATTTATACGAGACCTTTACGGCGAAAAAGAGGCTTTTATACCACTACACGCCCCTACTTTTGCAGGTAATGAAAAAAAATATTTAGAAGAGTGTATTGATACTACTTTCGTATCAAGCATAGGAAAATTTGTAGACCTCTTTGAACAAAAAATAGCTGCCTATACAGGAGCCAAATATGCTGTAGTATGCGTAAATGGCACTAATGCCCTTCATATAGCACTAAAACTCAGTGGGGTAGAAGCTGGTGATGAGGTAATTACTCAACCACTGACCTTTATAGCCACTACCAATGCTATTGTGTATGCAGGAGCAGTGCCCGTTTTTGTAGATGTTGATAAAGATACAATGGGGCTTTCGCCTACTTTTTTAGAGCGTTTTTTGCAAACAAATGCTGAACTACGAGGTAACGAATGCTACCATAAGCAAACAGGTAGACGTATCAAAGCATGTATGCCAATGCATACTTTTGGGCACGCTTGTCGTATAGAAGAAATTATAGCTATTTGCGAACGTTATCATATAGAAGTAGTAGAAGACGCAGCTGAGGCTATAGGTAGTTATTACAAAGGTAAGCATTTGGGTACTTATGCTAAAATAGGAGGTATCTCTTTCAACGGTAATAAAACTATTACTACAGGTGGAGGCGGTATGATACTCACCAATGATGAGGCTATAGGTAAACACGCTAAACACCTCACTACTCAAGCTAAAGTGCCTCACGCTTGGGAGTTTGTACACGATGAAATAGGCTATAACTATCGTATGCCTAATATTAATGCTGCCTTAGGGGTAGCCCAATTGGAGCAGTTAGATGGCTTTTTGGCTAACAAAAGAGCTACAGCTGGAGCTTATAAAGCTTATTTTGATAAGCAAGGTATTACCTTTTTTACTGAGCGTGAATATGAAAAATGCAACTATTGGCTTAATGCTATTGTTTTAAAAGATGAAAAAGAGCGTGATGCATTCCTTACAGAAAGTAATGCTAAGGGAGTTATGACTCGCCCTATATGGCAGTTAATGAACCGCCTACCGATGTTTAAAGATTGTCCTAAAGCAGACCTTAGCAATGCCGAATGGTTAGAGGCAAGAGTAGTAAATATACCTAGTGGAGTGAGAGGTAAATAGTAAATAGTATGGAAAATAAAAAAATAAATATTCTTTTTCTTGGGGGTGCAAAAAGAGTTTCTATTGCAGAAGAATTTATACGAGCAGGAAAAACATTAGGGTTTAATGTTTCTATTTTTTCATATGAATTAAATGAAGATTGTCCTATTTCTTTCATAGGGAAAGTAATCAAAGGATATAAGTGGAAAGACGATTCAATTTTTGAACATCTTATTAAAACTATTGAGGAATATGAAATTGATATTATACTTCCTTTTGTTGATCCAGCTACCATTATCGCCTCTAAATTGAAAGAAACACTACAAGACAAAAAAATTTTTATACCTGTGTCAGATGTAGATTCATGTACTACTTTTTTTAACAAAAAATTATCTAATGAATGGTGTCTTAAAAATGGAATAGCCGTTCCAAATCCTGATAAGAATATTTTTCCATTAATAGCTAAACCTATAGAAGGATCTGCGTCAAAAGGGATTATAATTATAAATAATGAAATAGAACTTTCGAACTTACAGAATCCTCAAAATTTCTTAATACAGAAATTCATTGATGGATATGAATATACAATAGATATATATAGGAATACAAGGACAAATAATATACTTTCTATTGTGCCAAGGAAACGGATAGAGACTCAGGGAGGAGAGTCTATAAAATCAATTACTATAAAAAATAATAAAATAGAGGATTTTGCTAGGAATATTATTTTAAAGACTACTCTGAGGGGACCTCTTACTTTACAAATATTAGAAGATAAGCAAAATAATCTCTTTTTTATGGAAATAAATCCTCGTTTTGGAGGAGCTGTACTTAATTCAATTGCTGCAGGAGCTGATAGTCCAATGTATTTATTAAGGGATTTCCTAAATATTCCTGAGATTTCCTTAGAATGGAAAGATTCTTTTATGATGATAAGATATTTTAAAGAATATTATAAAACTATTTGATATGCAGATAATAATAGATATTGATGGTACGATCTGTACCGAAGAGAAAACATATAGTCGTTCATTAGCAAAACCTCTTAGAGATGCCGTTTCGTCTGTAAACGCCTTGTATGATAAAGGTCATACTATTATTTTTTATACAGCAAGAACTTGGATGGAGTTTGAAATGACAACTGATTGGCTAAAAAAAAATGGATTTAAGTACCATCAATTAGTAATGGGGAAACCCATTGGAGATATCTGGATAGATGATAGAGCTTTACCTTTTACAAATTGGGAAGAAGTGGTACTAAAATTAAATGAAAGAACTAAAAAATGAAGAAAGTAATAATTATAGCAGAGGCTGGTGTAAACCATAATGCTGATATCAACAAGGCTAAGCAACTGATTGATGTTGCAGCAGAAAGTGGGGCTGATTATGTAAAATTTCAAACAGCAGTTCCTCATTTAGTTGTTACTAAGGGAGGAACTATGGCTGATTATCAAATACAAAATCTTGGACTAAAAGAATCTCAATTAGAAATGACCAAAAAGATTCACCTACCTCTATCTGATTTTGAATATTTAGCTGAATATGCTCATAAAAAGAATATAAAATTTGCCTCCACTCCTTTTGATTTACTATCTATTGACACTTTGAGTCGATTAAATATGGATTTTTTTAAAATTCCTTCAGGCGAAATTACGAACTATCCATATTTAGTTAAGATAGCAAAAATAGGAATTCCTATAATATTAAGTACAGGAATGGCTACTATAGAAGAAATAAAAGACGCTGTAAAAGTACTTACTGATAATGGGGTAAGCAAAGATAAAATCACCGTATTGCATTGTAATACGGAATACCCCACCCCTATGGAGGATGTAAACCTAAAGGCTATGCTCCATATCCAGCGAGAATTAGGAGTGCCTATAGGTTATTCAGATCATACTTTAGGAATAGAAGTACCTATAGCAGCAGTGGCTTTAGGAGCAACAGTGATTGAAAAACATTTTACCTTGGATAAAACCTTACCAGGCCCTGACCATAAGGCCTCGCTTGAACCTGAGGAATTAAAAGCTATGGTAAAGGCTATTCGCAATATAGAAAAAGCGGTAGGAGGTTCAGGTTTAAAAGAAGTATCAGTATCAGAAGCTAAAAATAAGCCTATTGCTCGTAGAAGTATTGTAGCTGCTATGAATATTGTTCAAGGAGAAACCTTCACTGCAGAAAATTTAATAGTTAAGCGTCCAGGTACGGGTATTTCGCCTATGTTATGGAATGAGGTAATTGGTAAAACTGCTAAAAGAGATTTTCAAGAAGATGATCTAATTGAGTTATGAGGAAGATTTGTGTTATAACAGGTACAAGAGCAGAATTTGGTTTACTAAAACCTCTGATAGCCCTTATAGCCAAAGATAATGAATTGCAATTGCAACTCATTGCTACTGGTATGCACCTCTCTCCTGAATTTGGTTATACAATAAATGAAATAACCGAATCAGGTTTTGCTGTAGACAAAAAGGTGGAATGTTTACTATCCTCAGATACTTCAGTAGGAGTTTCAAAAACTATTGCTCTAGCAATATCAGGATTTGCAGATGCTCTTGAGGCACTACAGCCTGATTTAGTGGTTGTATTGGGTGATAGAACTGAAATATTAGGAGCAGTGATAGCTACTGCTATGGCAAATATCCCAATAGCACACTTATATGGAGGTGAAACTACTGAAGGTGCTTATGATGAGGCTATCAGACATAGTATCACCAAGTTTAGTCATTTGCATTTCACCTCTACAGAGGTCTATCGCAAGCGAGTAATACAGTTAGGGGAACAGCCTGAAATGGTTTTTAATGTGGGAGCTATAGGTCTAGATGCGGTAAAAAAACTAAAATTACTAAATAAGGAGGAATTCGAAAATTCTATTGGTTTTAAGCTAAAAAAAAGGAATGTACTCATCACTTATCACCCAGTAACCCTTGAAAAAGAAGCTCCTATACAAACTTTTGAAAACATACTGCAAGCCTTAGATGAGTTATCTGAAACGGGGCTTATCTTTACACATGCTAACTCAGATAAGAACGGGCGAGTGATTAATAAGATGATTACTGAATATGTAGAGATTCATAGAGATAAAGCAGTAGCATTTAAGTCTTTAGGGCAATTGCGTTACCTTTCGGCTCTACAGTTTGTAGATTTTGTAATAGGTAACTCTTCTTCAGGAATGACAGAAGTACCCGCTTTTTGTATTCCTACTATCAATATAGGCGATAGACAGAAAGGACGTATCAATTATGAAAGTGTAATTAATAGTACTAACTCTTTGAAGAATATCAAAAAAAGTATTACTTTTGCCCTTGATAAGCAGTTTAGAGAAACAATACAACAGCAAGAAATGTTATATGGCAATGGTACAGCTGCTGAAAAGATTTTAAAAGTAATAAAAGAGCATACTATTATTCCTTTAAAAAAATCATTTTATGATATAAGTTATTAGTATATTAACAAATGAGAACTGATATTTTAATACATAAGGATAAAAACTTAGTAGAAGGGCTCCGACAGTTAAATCAGTTAAGAGGTATGAGTCGGCTGATTCTCTTTGTGGTAGATGATGAGGATAGGGTGATAGGTTCAGTAACCGATGGTGATATACGCCGCTCTATTGCTAATGAACAAAATTTGCAGAAAACATTAGGCGACATTTGTAATCAAGGTTTTAAACATTTATTGCAAAAAGATACTTATCAGAGTTTTGAAAAATATAGGAAAAGTGATATAAAAATTCTACCAATCCTTAATCAAGAGGGTAAAATGGTAGACTTGATAGATTTAGAATACACCAAAGCCCAACTCCCTTTAGAAGCGGTGATAATGGCAGGTGGACGCGCAAACGATTAAGTCCGCTTACAGATACGGTCCCTAAACCAATGCTGCGATTAGGGAGCAAACCTATCATAGAGCATAATATAGACCGCCTTATTAGTTTTGGTATAAAAAAGATTTATATATCAGTAAAATATCTTGGACAACAGATTGTAGATTACTTAGGTGATGGTAGCCAAAAAGGCATCACTATAGAATATGTGTGGGAAGACGAACCTTTAGGTACCGCAGGAGCTTTAGCCCTAATAAATGACTTAAGTACAGAACATATTTTGTTGATGAATAGTGACTTATTTACTAATGTGAATTTTGAGTCACTCTATCTAAAGCTCATCAATGAGGGGGCGGATATGGCAGTAGCTTCTACTGAGTATAAAGTAGATATTCCTTATGCCGTATTTGAAACTAAAGAAGGAAAGGTAACTAGCTTTAAAGAAAAACCTAGTTTTATATACCACTCTAATGCAGGTATCTATATCTTAAAACGCTCCCTTATCTCTAAAATACACAAAGGTCAATATTGTGATATTACTGATATAATGGAACGATTAGTAGCCGAAGGAGGTAAATTAGTATATGATCCTATCATAGGCTATTGGATAGATATCGGGAAGACTATAGACTATGAGCGAGCAAAAGATTTTATTAAGCATTTAGAAAAATGATAGCACTAATACCAGCAAGAGGAGGTAGTAAAGGGTTACCAAATAAGAATATTAAATTACTTGATGGGAAACCTCTGATAGCTTATACTATTGAAGCAGCCTTACAAGCCAAAGAAATTAGTAGAGTAATAGTCAGTACTGATTATGAAAATATAAAGGAAGTTGCACTACAATATGGTGCTGAAATACCTTTCCTAAGACCTAATTTTTTAGCAACAGATAATTCATCTTCCTTAGATGTATTCAAATATACCATAAATCGCTTGGAAAAAGAAGAAAATATAGTCATAGATAATTTTGTAGTATTACAACCTACTAGTCCCTTACGAACAAGTAAACATATAGATGAGGCTATTACTCTTTTTAAAGAAAAAGAAGCAAAAGCCGTGGTGAGTTATTGTAAAGAATATCATTCTATTTTTTGGCATAAGAAAATAGATAAGCAAGGAAAAATAGTAGACCTTTTTGAAGGAGACTATAAAAAGAATAGACAAGAAATAGAAGAAACTTATTTTCCTAATGGAGCCATTTATGTGTTCAATAAAGATTTTCTTTTTACAACAAAGGATTATAATAAAGATTGTTATGCTTATATTATGGATAGAAAACACTCCATAGATATTGATACTATAGATGATTTTCAATATACTGAGTTTTTAATGAATGGTAGATTTAAGTCATAAGGTTACTTTAGAAGGAAATATCACAAAATTCCAATTAAAAATTACAATGGGCTCTCTATTAAAAAATACTATGATTTATTCCTTAGGAAGGATCTTACCTCAGGCTGTTAATTTTATATTATTACCCATTTATTCCGAATACCTCTCCCCCGCTCAATATGGAATAATAGAATCTATGGTAGTTTTTAGTACTATACTAACAGTAATTTTTTCCTTTGCTACGGAAAGATCAATGTTTAGAATTTATTATGATTATAAGAAAGAAGATGATAAGAAGAAGTTTATAGGGAATACTACAATTCTAATAACAATAAGTGCTACTTTTTTTTTAGGATTAATCTTTGCATTACATAGGCCTATTTCAAAAATTTATTCTGATATACCTTTTGATCCTTATTTTGTATATGCTATATTTATAGCTTATGCTACCACTTTTGCTTATATTCCGCAAACTCTTTTTCAAGTAAAAGAAAAAGCTTTTGCCTTTTTTATTACATCAATTTTAGCTTTTTTATTAGAGATATTATTAACTATATACTTTCTAATTATTACAAAAGAAGAAGCTATAGGTCTACTAAAAGCAAAATTGATAGCTAATCTTTTGATGCTTCCTTTATATTTATATATTATAAAGCGAGAGTCTTCTTTTCAAATAGATAGAGCTATTATTAAAAATATTTTTCTTTTTTCATTACCTATGATGCCAATCCTTTTGACTTCGTGGGTGATGAATATGTCTAATAGGATTTTTATAGAAAATTACTTTACTTTACAAGAAGTAGGTATTTTTTCGATGGCCTCTAAGCTAAGCAGTGTAGTAACTATTTTATTAGGAGCTTTATTTACGGCTTACAACCCAATGTTCTATCGTTTAGCAAGTAATGAAGACCAGCTTATAGCTAAAAATAAGATACAGGAATTAAATCAACTTTTGGTAGCAGCTATTTTTATGGTAAGTTTTGTGGTAGTGTTATTTTCAAAAGAAGTAGTTTTTATATTAAATAGTCGTTATCAAGAAGCTGTATTCTATATTCCCATTTTGGTACTCGCTAATGCCATAAATTATTTGGCTGGTATTTATTCTTTAATGATTTATCAAAATAAAAAATCACAAATAATAATGTATATATACATTATAGGGGCTGTTTTTAGTGTTATTTTCAATTATGTATTAGTGCCTCAATTTGGAGCTTTTGGGGCTTCTTGGGTAAATGTAATTGCTTCCTTGATGATTTTGTTATTATCAATATATTATGCAAAGAAAAATTATTATATACCGTTACAATATACATATATCTTATTAGGGCTTGCTATATCAATTATTATCTTGTATATAAACAATTATGTAAATATATCAATTTCTTTTTTCATAGCTAAAATAATATTAGTGATACTTGCAGTTTGTTTTGTTCTATACAAAAAAAGAAAATTAATAAATATAAATGTATGAGAAGTGTTTTGTTCTTTTTGGCAAAAGTAATAAATAAGGTATTTTTTATATTTACAGAATACCTACCCTTTATTATTAAGAAAAGACGATATGAGCTCCAAAGTGGACAAAAAATAAACTTTGTGCCTCAGGGAGGATATACTCTGAGTATAATAGGGGATTTGACTAAATTTAAAATTGGCTCAACAAGTCATCTAAAATCAGATACATTGATTGAATGTTCGGGAGGAGTAGAGATTGGAGAGTATTTTCATACAGGGAAAGGGCTTACTATTTTTTCTACTAACCATAATTATGATTTTGGAGAAAAAATACCCTATGATGAAATAAATATAGAGAAGAAAGTTACTATAAAAGATTTTGTATGGTTAGGAGCAAATGTAACCATTGTTCCTGGCATAACCATAGGAGAAGGAGCTGTTATAGGAGTAGGTTCAGTAGTGACAAAAGATGTTCCTGATTGTGCTGTAGTAGGAGGTAACCCTGCTAAAATATTAAAATATCGCAATAAAGAAAAATTTTATGACCTCAAAAAACAAGAGAAATATTATTAAGAAAGACAGATATGATATCATTGTATTTATCCAAGCCCCAGCAGATCTAAGATACGCACTTAGCATATACAAAAAAAATGAAGGAAAAGATTTTTTATTCTGTATAGTAAATGTAGAAGGGGTCTACAAATTTGTAAAAGATCTTCCTTTACAAAAAACAGAAATAATATTTATAGAATATATTAGATACTCTTTAAAAAAACCTCTAAGTATTTTTAAAGCAAAAGCTAAGTTTGATCTCCTTCGTGAGGTCTTTAACTCTATTTCAGTGAGGGAGGTTTATTTCTTTTCTCGTATTGATGATTGTTTAACGGGTGGAATTATAGGGCAAATATTAAAAAATAAAAACATTAATGTTTTTTACTATAACCATTATGATGACAAAGGATTACAAAAAATAAATAGATTTTCTTTCTACTATTTAAAAAGCTGGTTACATTCAAAGATTTTGTTTTATATAACAGGCTCTTTATTCATTAGTAGATACTATGGAAAAACTTTAGAATTTGCTTTTTGGAAATATAAAATCAAAGAAATAAGACCTCATAATAAGATTGGTATTGAGCAGAATTTTTTATATATACTTAATGATGTAGATATAAACCATAAAAATATATTATTTTTTCTAACCCCTGAAGAATTAGATTTTATAACTAAAGAGTCTAAAATAAAGCTAATTAGTCTTATTGATAGAATTAGTAAAATAGAAAATGTAGATTTATATTTAAAAGGGCATCCTAGATCAGGAACACCTAATGAGGTAAAACTTTATTTTAATCATATTATTCCTGATTATATTCCTGCTGAATTTATAGATTATAAAAACATTTTTCTTATTATTGGGTTAGGAACAACAGCTCTTACATACCCTATCAATTTAAATATAAACAAAAATACAGTTTCTATTGTTAAAAATATAGATTTTAAAGACAATAATAATCAATATCTATATATAAAATTTCTTAACGAATTAACAAATAATCGGATTAAATATGCTTCATTAGAAGATATAGAAAAATTACTAAGCAATGAATAACCCTCTCCTCATTACCATCGTCACTGTTGCCTATAATGCAGTGAAGGATATTGAAAATACGATTTTATCGGTACTCAACCAAACCTATCCTAATATAGAGTATATTATCATAGATGGGGGGAGTACAGATGGCACCCTTGATATTATCAAAAAATATCAAGATAAAATTGCTTATTGGGTAAGTGAGCCTGATAAAGGTATTTATGATGCAATGAATAAGGGAGTTCTAAAAGCTACAGGGGTGTGGCTTAACTTTATGAATGCAGGCGATACTTTCTATAATGAGCAAGTATTAGAAAAAGTATTTAAGGATAAAGATTGGAGTGATACCGATGTAATCTATGGAGATGTAGATATAGAATACCCTAAGAAAATAAAGTTAAAAAAGCCGCTACCTTTAAAAAAAATAGAACAACAGATGGTCTTCTGTCATCAAGGAAGTTTTGTAAAAACTGTATTACAAAAACAGCATTTGTTCAATACAACGTATAAGATTTCTGCTGATTACAGTTTTTTTCATCAGCTATATATAGAAGGCAGACATTTTCATTACTTAAACTTTGTTATCGCAAAATTTCTATTTGGAGGATTATCCTCTAATGCTATTACTAAAATGTTTGTAGAATCTTGGCACATAGCAGGAACAAAATATAATAATTTTTATATTTATA
>ERZ773233.1484-NODE-1484-length-13670-cov-27.143518_pt1 | contig 13670 bp, 9 predicted proteins | sample MGYA00580991_ERZ773233 | MGnify/ENA primary metagenome ERZ773233 (study PRJEB29015, sample SAMEA2738178) | human oral metagenome | biome: human oral; feature: human-associated habitat; material: saliva | place: China | collected 2161 ...
CATTGAGACCATCGATATCAACATCTTTGTTGACAGAAGTAACAGTCATCTTATGTCCCAAACGGCTAACCTTCCCTTTAAAAAGAGTTGTCGTTGTTTCACCGGTCTTCGAATCATACTTTTGATCACTGTCTTTCGCAGCTTTTTCAAGAGCGTCATCAAGTTCTTTTTCTATAGTTTCCTCACTGTAATAGTTTTCGAAGGACTCTCCATAGATGGCTTTAAATAAATCTCCATAGGTTGAAAATGTCTTCTCAAGCCTATCATGATAATCCTTGATGTAGGATTTCTTGTCAAAGGTATAGCTAGCCGTCACCTTGGCATTGCTACCTTTCACCTTCATGGTTACAGCAGTATCTGTAATATACTTTTCAAGTTCTTTACTTTCCAAATCTGTCAAACTTTCAGACATGCTTGAGCTATATTCTCTACCTAAAGAACTACTGTACCATTTGCCGTCAATATTACCTGTCACGTAACGGTAAGTCATGAAGCCACCGATACATAAAAAGACAAGGGCTACTGCTGATACAATTGAGACTAGGATGCGTTTTTTCTTTTTAGGATCCATGCCTTTTTTAGGAGCCAAATTTGCCATAGCCGTCTGTCCTTCTGAAAAAGCTACAGTAGGAGAGTCTTGCACTACTGGCACCACTTCAGTTGGTACAGGATTGGTACCTGTCTCAACAATTTCTGCCTCAACCTTAATTGGTTCAGCCGTTGCAGGCTCTTGCGTTTTAACCGTTTTTTCGTTAACAAACTCTCCAGCTTTCAAAGCATCCGCCATCTCCTGGACGCTGGGCTTACGACCATTCACCGTTTCAAAATAGTCTAACCATTCCGCTCTTGTCATTTATATTCCCCTTTAATTTCATTTTTTATGTGTTTTTTGTGAAGCTAATGTCACCGAATTCACTGTGTCCCTTGATGGTAAAGCCGCCATTGTTAGGCGTGTAATCTAATATATCACCCTTTTTAAAAGCATCAGAAACCCCAGCCTTATCGACAGTAATTGTCTGCTCCCAACGATTAATATCTCCCGTGAAAGCAGTTGTTGTTACGCGACCTGTTTTAGAATCATAAGTATAACTCTTTGGAAGTTCTTTCTTCACCGTCTCATCAAACTGTTTATAGTAGTCTTCTTCTGATAAAGAATAATTATCAAAAACCTCCAAGAATTCCTCACCGTACTGGCCTTTCAGTTCATTAACCCTACTCTGGTAAGCCTGATAGAGACCTTTACGGTTGTATACAAAGCTAACTTTTAACTGTGCCTTGTTGTCAGTGATGCTCATGGCTGTATTGATATCAGTTATCAGATCCTGACCTTGTGGTAGATCATTACTGACTTTATTTTTACTGCTAGCTGTATCTTTTAGAGTCGCTAACATTTTCCCGCTAAAAGTCGGGCTTGTCCACTCGCCCTCAATGCTGGCAGCTCGATAACGGTAACCCATTACGATACAAACAATCAAAAGGATAGTGAGTATCGCTGCAACAACACCTGATACCATCCCCACAATATTCTTTGAGGTTACTGGCTCCTTTGATTCTTTTACTTTTTGACCAGGATTGAAGCGAACAGTCACCATCCTATCAGCATTAAACTCTTTAAACTTATTAGTCGCCCTATTCCCTTCTATGGAGGCCCTTGATGGCCTCATTTCCTGAGGCTTGAGCGGATGCACTGTGGCATTCAAACTAAGCCCTTCTTCTTTTGTCATAGAACTCTCCTTATTTTACCGTAAGGTTATTATAACAATTCTTAAAGCGTTTTTCTATCTTATTCAGGAAAGTCCTTTATTTTTAATTTGGATGAACACTCTAATATAGTAGCTTTTAGCAAAAAAAGTAGCCCTCACAGAGCTACTTTAGTCTATCACTTAACCTTTGTAGTCAAAGGCAATTTCGATAATTTCTTTCAATTCTGAAATAAGAGGTTCTTTTGGATTGGCAGTTGTACATTGGTCTTCGTACGCATGCTCTGCCAAAGTATAGACAGTGTCTTGAAGAAGTTTCTTCGTAACCCCTTGTCCTTTCCAGTTCATGTCAATACCAACGGCAACACCCAATTCGTAAACTTTTTGTGCCAAAACTTCAACCAATTCAGCATCTGATTGTTTGTCAGTACCCCATCCCATGAAACGAGCGATATCTGCGTAATCCTTGTCTGCACGGAAGTAATCATATTTAGGGAACATAGCGTGTTTTTGAGGATCACGACCATTGTAACGGATTACGTGAGGCATCAAAATCGCATTGGTACGTCCATGTGGAATGTCAAACATCGGACCAACCTTGTGAGCTAGTGAGTGGTTGATACCAAGGAAGGCATTGGCAAAGGCCATACCAGCCATTGTAGACGCATTATGCATCTTTTCACGTGATTCTTCATCAGCAAAACGATAAGAATGTTCAAGATTTTCAAAGACGAGTTTAATCGCTTGAAGAGACAATCCGCGTGTATAATCACTTGCCATTACAGACACATAAGATTCAATAGCGTGAGTCAAAACATCCATACCTGTATCAGCAGTAACGCTAGCAGGAACACTCATAACCAAGGCTGGGTCAACAATGGCAATGTCTGGAGTCAAAGCATAATCAGCCAATGGGTACTTGATATGGGTTTCACTATCAGTGATAACTGCGAATGATGTTACTTCTGAACCTGTTCCTGAAGTAGTTGGAATACAGATAAACGTCGTTTTTTCTGCATAAGGAATCTTGTAGGTACGTTTACGGATATCCAAGAATTTTTGTTTAGCTCCAAAGAAGCTTACATCTGGGTGTTCGAAGAACATCCACATTGCCTTAGCGGCATCCATTGCAGAACCACCACCAAGGGCGATGATAACATCTGGTTGGAAGTCTACAAAGCGTTCCAAACCTTTATAAACTGTATTTGTAGATGGGTTTGGTTCAACATCTGAGAAGACTTCAATCAATGGATCATTGTGGTTAAGTTCCAATTGTCGTTTAACCAAGTTTGCATAACCAAACTGAACCATACCTGGGTCGCAGACCAACATAACACGTTCAGCCTTGATGTGACGCAAATAAGTTATTGAGTCTTTTTCGAAGAAAATTTTTGGTGGGACACGAAACCACTGCATGTTATTGCGGCGCTTTGACAGTGTTTTAATATTAAGAAGGTCAAATGAGCTAACGTTATGAGAAATTGAGTTGTGACCGTGTGAACCACATCCAAGAGTCAATGATGGAATCATATTGTTGTAGATATTACCGATACCACCTTCAGCTGATGGGCTATTTACCAATACACGGCAGGCTTTCATGCGAATACCAAATTGGAGTTGAAGGTCTTCATTTTCAGTATGGATAACAGCTGTATGTCCGAGACCTCCCAAATTGAGCATGCCTTCTGCTTTTTTGAATCCATCTTCAACGCCATCAGATTTGATAAGGGCAAGTACTGGAGACAATTTTTCCAAGGCAAGTGGATGTTCCATTGTTGCATCTGGAATTTCTGCCAAAAGCATTTTTGTTCCTGCAGGTACTTTAAGACCAGCTTTTTCAGCAATTTCAATAGCTGAGTGACCTACAATAGCACCGTTTACAGCTGTACGTGCTTCGTTAAGAACGACTTTTTCCAATTTAGCAATATCAGCTTTTTTAGAAATGATGACACATTGATGTGCTTCGAATTCAGCCTTAACTTCATCATAAATAGCCGCATCAACGATAGCTGCTTGTTCAGAAGCACAAATCATACCATTGTCAAAGGTTTTTGAAACGATGATATCGTTGACAGCACGTTTAACTTTAGCATCAGCAGCAATATAAGATGGTACGTTCCCGGCTCCTACACCAAGAGCTGGTTTACCAGTTGAATAAGCTGCCTTAACCATACCAGGCCCACCAGTCGCAAGTACTGTGGCAATCTTAGGATGGTTCATCAAAAGACCAGTTGCTTCGATAGATGGCTCTTCAATCCACTGGATACAGTTCTTAGGTGCACCCGCTTCAATAGCTGCATCACGGACGATACGAGCTGCCTCTGCAGATGATTTTTGAGCTGATGGGTGGAAGGCAAAGACGATAGAGTTACGTGTCTTAAGAGCGATAAGGGCTTTGAAAATCGTTGTTGAAGTTGGGTTAGTTGTTGGTGTCACCCCACAGATAACACCGACTGGCTCAGCGATAGAAACCAAACCTTGTTCTTTATCTTCAGCGATAACGCCTACTGTCTTGTCATATTTAATACTATTCCAAATGTATTCAGAAGCATACATGTTTTTGATAGCTTTATCTTCATAAATACCACGGCCTGTTTCATCAACGGCCAATTTTGCCAAGTACATATGTTTATCTAGGGCAGCAATCGCAGCTTGGTGAACAATGTGGTCCACTTGCTCCTGCGTAAAGTTAGCCATAGCATCTAGGGCTTCAACCCCCTTTGTTGCTAATTCATCAATTACTGTTTGAACATCTTTAGTTTGTTTAGTCATATGAAACTCCTTTGAATACTTGTTAAAAACTTCACAAGCTTTAACACAAATCTATTATAGCGTTTTCTACACATTATGTAAACCCTTACACAGATAAAAATAAAGAAATCCATCCATTTTGGACAGATTTCATCACTTTTTACCAAATAATGACACGATCTTCTGGGACACGCCACATGCCATCTCCCTCCTTGACGTCAAATTCTTTGTGAAATTCGTCGAAGTTACTCACGATAACATTGGTACGCCATTTAGCTGGGGCATGAACATCCACGCTAGCCAACATTTGCATGTATTCTTCACGCGCCTTCATACGCCAAATCGTCGCAAAGTTAACAAAGAATTCACGGACTGAAAAATCTTCATCACGTTTAGCTGCTTCTAAAGCACAGGCCACACCTCCGAGATCAGCCACATTCTCAGAAACAGTCAGTTTGCCGTTGACCTTGGCACCATAAGAATCCAAGCCCTCAAACTGGTCCACAATCTTATCAGTGCGTTCTTTAAAGGCTGCGTAATCTTCTTCAGTCCACCAGTTCTTAAGGCTACCGTTTTCGTCGAAGGAAGCACCATTGGTATCAAAGGCATGGGAAATCTCGTGAGCAATGACAGCACCAATACCACCATAGTTGGCTGATGAGCTTTGTGCAATATCATAGAAAGGTGCTTGCAGGATAGCTGCTGGGAAAACAATTTGGTTCTGCTGTGGATCATAGTAAGCATTAACCATGTGGGCAGGCATGTGCCACTCACTACGATCAACAGGTTTATTCCACTTGCTCCAGCTATGAGCAATTGAAATTTCAACTAACTTCTGTGCATTCTCAACAAGTGACAAGTTCTCATCAATAATCTTTCTGTCATAGGTCTCTGGCAATTTTTCTGGATAACCAATGTGAGGCGTGATGACATTCAGTTTCGTAATGGCCTTTTCACGTGTCTCAGGAGCCAACCAGTCCGCTGTTTGAAGGCGTGATTTATAAACGTCAATCATAGTTGCTACTTTGGCTTCGACGTCTGCCTTGGCTTCTGGTGAGAATTTTTCACCTGCATACCAAAGTCCTAGAGCCTGATTGTAAGGTCCTTGTGCCAAATAGAAGGCTGCTTTTTTCTTATCCATAGCTTGTGGCGTTCCTGAAAGCGCACGGCTATATTTTCCAGATAGAACACGAAGCTCGTCTGTCAAATAGGCATTCCAAGATGTCGTAGCATCGATAAGTAGGCCCGCCTTAAGTAACTCCCAATTCTCTTCTGAATAATATTCCGCCGCGAATTCTGTCCAGAAGCGCTCTTCAGGAACGATAACCTTATCAGGGACTTGACCCAAGATTTCTGTGAAAATGTTATCCAGTGGGAGTTCAGGCGCCAGCTTGGTAAAGTCTTCCCAATCATATGGGTGGTAGAGTTCCACATACTCAGAAGATTCTTCACTCGAAAGGACATACTTGGCTAACTTAGCATCAAGGGCAATAACCTTATCCAAAATGTCTTTGATTTCCTCAGCTGTAAAGCCATATTTCTCAAGGAGTTCTTCTTGCATCTCACGCCAAATTCCTAAAAGCTCCTTGCCTTTCTCATTATCCTCAGTATAATAGGTCGTATCAGGCAAAATAATACCCGGTGCGTAAGCCCAGAGGACATTTAATTGAGCATTCATAAAGTCTGGAGATACACCGAATGGAAAGTCATTGGGCTTACCAGACATCTCAAATTCAGCAATTTTCGAAGCAAATTCTGAGAATGAGGAAAGCTTCTTGTATTCTTCAATCCAAGGTTTAACAGGCTCGATACCCACTGCCTCACGTTTGTCAAAGTCCGCAGCCATACGGTGAAACTTAATAAAGTTTTGTAGAATGGCATTGTCAGGAACATTTTCTCCTGCCAACCACTGATCAGTAGTTTCAAGCATGAGGTCTTCAATTTCATCTGCTAGATCTGAGAAACCACCTGTACGTGGTTTGTCATCGGGAATCACTGCTGTCTTTTCCCACTCACCATTAATCGCATGGTAAAAATCATCTTGTAAGCGTGTCATTACACTTCCTCCATCAACATTAAAAGTGTTTTCATTATAACAAAATTCCCCAGCAAAAGCATTTACTGAGGAAAGTTTGTCTTATTTAACTAAGATTGCTAGGGTTTGATAAGGTTTTAGACTTACCTTTTCAGCAAGCTCTGAATTCTCATAGTTGGACAAGAGCACGCGCCCTGCTTGGTATTCTTCTGGAATCTCCACTTCAGCTTCACTTCCATAGAAATTATTGAGCACCAAGAGTTTTTGACCGTCTAAGTGGCGTTCAAAGGCGTAGACCTGCTTGCTATCTTCAAGTGCTGGCTGGTAGCTTCCTTCTGAAATGATAGGCATTTCTTTACGCAAGCGAATTAATTCTTTATAGAATTTAAAGATTGGTCCATTAATCTCATTTTCAACGTTGATGTCTTTGTAAGATTTACCAGCTTTCAACCATGGAGTACCTGTTGAAAAACCTGCATTTTCAGAAGCATCCCATTGCATTGGCGTACGAGAATTATCACGTGACTTAGCTTGGATAATCTTAAAGGCTTGCTCAGGAGATTTACCTTGGTCCAAGAGCATTTGATAAGCATTGATGGATTCCACATCCACGTAATCTGCCATCGAATCATAGTCTGGATCAATCATCCCGATTTCTTCACCCATGTAGATGTATGGTGTTCCACGTGACAAGTGGATGCTAGCTGCTAGCATGGTAGCCCCTTCATTACGGAAGTTCTTGATATCCACAAAGCGATTCAAGGCTCGAGGTTGGTCGTGGTTATTCCAGAAGAGGGCACTCCATCCACCACGATCGCTCATTTCCTTGCCCCAGGTGTGGTAGAGGCGCTTGAGCTCTTCAAAATCAAAGGGTGCAACGGTCCATTTTTGTCCATCTTCATAGTCCACTTTTAAATGGTGGAAGTTAAAGGCCATAGACAACTCCTGACGTTCCGGTGCCGAATAAAGAACACAGTTATCAATGGTTGTTGAAGACATCTCTCCGACTGTCATAAAACTATCGTCAGAACCAAAGGTAGCTTCATTCAGCATGTGAAGATAATCATGCACGATTGGTTTATCTGTATAAGCTGGTTTCCCTTCATTTTCTGGACAATCTACTAAAACCTCGTCCTTACCAATCAGGTTAATCACGTCAAAACGAAAACCTTTGACACCTTTGTCTCGCCAGAAGTTGACTACCTTAAATAACTCCTTACGAACATTTGGATTTCGCCAATTAAGGTCCGCCTGTGTTTCATCAAAAAGGTGGAGATAGTATTTTCCCATATCTCCAAACGGTGCCCAAGCAGAGCCACCAAACTTAGACAACCAATCAGTTGGCTGGTCTTGAATGAAGAAGAAATCTTGGTAGTACTCGTCTCCAGCAAGAGCCTTTTGGAACCACTCATGCTCCGTTGAGCAATGGTTAAGCACCATGTCTAGCATGAAGTCAATCTTGTATTCTTTTCCAACACCAACCATTTCTTCAAAATCAGCCATATCCCCAAATATAGGATTTACCGCTGTATAATCTGAAATGTCGTAACCATTGTCACGCTGTGGACTTGGATAGAATGGATTGAGCCAAACCATATCCACACCTAGTTCTGCCAGATAAGGAATCTTTTTAATAATCCCTCTAAAATCACCGATTCCATTTCCTGTTGTGTCCTTATATGATTTTGGATAGATTTGATAAACAACCTTTGTTTTATCTAATGCCATATTTAATTCCTTTTCTTAACTTTTAAGTCAAAGGGTGGGACAATCGTCTCCACCCCTTATGCGTGATTATTTTGTGCGATGAGCAATCATAAGAACATCACCACGTTTGATATCACGTGGAAGATTCCCTTCAACATCCGCTTGAAAATCATCTTGATTTGTTATGATAACTGGTGTTTCAGTGATAAGACCTGCACCTTTAATCACTTCCATATCAAAAGTGATAAGTTTTTGACCAACAACGACCTTATCCCCTTGTTCAATATGTGCTTCAAAACCTTTTCCGTCAAGGCTAACAGTATCCATACCGATGTGCATCAACATTTCAACACCTTCTTCAGAAACAATGCCTACTGCATGCTTAGTTGGGAAGAGTACTGTCACTGTACCATTTACTGGTGAAACCAATTCACCTTGACTTGGTTCAATCACGATACCTTGTCCCATCACTCCAGATGAGAAAACAGGATCGGTCGCTTGGCTAAGAGGCTTAACTTGGCCTGTAAGAGGGCTAACAACCTCTGCTGGTTCAGCAAGAACAGTTGGTTCTACCAAACCTTCTGAAGCTTCCTTAAGCGCTTCTTGTGCATGTCCATCTTCCTCTGTTTTCGTTAAAAATCCGGTTTTGTGGAAGAGGAATGTCAATACCATAGCAACTACAATATCAACAACCATAATAATCGCAAAGATTGCCCAATATTGAGGTTTAATAGAGAGAATAGCTGGAAGACCACCAATACCGATAGAGTTTGCTTGGACGCCAAAGACTGTTGAAAGTAATCCTGATAAGGCAGAAGCAGACATCCCTGCTACTAATGGATAGACATACTTAACGTTAACACCAAATAGTGCTGGTTCAGTAACACCAAGATAAGCTGAAATAGTTGCTGGAAGTGAAATCTGTGCTTCACGTTCATCATGACGTTTAATAAAGTAGTAAGCAAATACTGCTGAACCCTGCGCAATGTTAGAGAGGGCAATCATTGGCCATAAACCAGTACCACCTGCCGTACGCACCAATTCAAGGTCAATAGCATTAGTCATATGGTGAAGACCAGTGATAACGAAAGGCGCATAGATGGCACCAAAGACTGCACCAAAGAGCCATTTAACGGGACCAGTCAAGCCGGCCAATACCACACCAGAGATAAGACCTCCGAGCCACCAACCAATTGGACCAAGAACAGCATAAGAAAGGATAACTGCTGGAACCAATGACAAAAGTGGTACAAAGATCATTGAGATAACTTCTGGAATGTATTTACGCCAGAAAATTTCAAGATAAGAAAGTGTCAAACCAGCCAAAAGTGCTGGAATAACTTGTCCTTGGTAACCCACTTTTTCAAAACCAAGGATAAAGTGTGGAATATCTCCCGCAGCCTTGTGAGCCGCATATTCATAGGCACTAAGCAGACTAGGGTGAACCAAACAAATCCCAAGTACAATACCAAGAATTTGACTGGTCCCCATCTTACGAGATACAGACCACGTGATACCTACTGGCAAGAAACCAAAGATCGCACCACTGATGACCGAAAGGATTTCGTTAACCCCTTCCCAAAACTTGGAAACCTCAACAATTGTTTTTCCACCTAAATTGCTGAATTGGATACTCCCCAAGACATTTTGCAGACCAAGAAGAAGCCCCCCAACTATCAAAGCTGGAATCAACGGTGTAAAGATTTCCGCCAGGGTTGTCATAACACGCTGAACTGGGTTTTGGTTACTCTTAGCAGCTGATTTAGCAGCTTCTTTTGAAACACCTTCAATCCCTGATACAGCAGTAAAATCATTGTAAAAAATTGGCACATCATTACCAATGATAACTTGGAATTGACCTGCATTCGTGAAAGTCCCTTTAACGACAGGAATGGCTTCGATTGTTTTCACATCTGCCTTCTTGTCATCACCAAGAACGAAACGCATACGTGTCGCACAGTGAGTTACCGCTGTCACATTTTCTTTGCCACCGATTGCAACTAGCAGATCTTTAGCCTCTTGTTCAAATTTACCCATTTGAATCTCCTTTTCTTTTTTGACAATATCTGATTGACTTGATAAACTAATTGTAAACGATTGCAAATTTGTCTGCAAGTGTTCCGGGATTTTTTGCCCATATTTTTTTAAAAAAATAATAGTTGTATGTTTTTTTGCCAACAAGTAGGGAGAAAAATGAAAAAATATCAGGTTATCTATAAAGATTTAGAAAAAGCTATCCATAGCAAAGAATATCAAGTTGGAGACTTTCTGCCCACCGAGCAAGAATTAGTAGAAACTTTCAAAGTCAGTCGAGACACCATACGAAAGGCATTGTCTTTACTCGTTGAAGAAGGCCTGGTTAAAAAGATTCATGGGTCAGGTTCTCAAGTTATTAGTCATGAACAAGTGAACTTCCCTGTATCTGACTTAACCAGTTACCAAGAGCTCATAGAACAACAAGGCATTAAATCACAAACCAACGTTATCTCTCTAGATAAAATCATCGTTGACACCAATCTCTCAGAAAAAACTGGATTTTCAAGAAGCCAACAGGTTTGGCGTCTTATTCGGCAAAGAGTCGTTGATGACTGTGCCTCTGTCGTTGATATTGATTACCTGGATACGAGACTTATGCCTCAACTCAACCGTAGCATCGCTGAGAACTCCATCTATGATTACCTTGAGAATCAGCTCCACCTTAGCATTTCTCATGCCTTTAAAGAAATCACCATTGACAACACTACCGAGCAAGACAAAATCCTCATCGATATCGGTAAAGATCATCACGTCGTCTGCATACGCTCAAAAGTTTATCTGAATAATGGAAATCAGTTTCAGTTCACCGAAAGCCGACACAAACTTGAAAAATTCAAATTTGTCGACTATGCCAAGCGTCATCACTAAAACGAATCCAAAAGAAAAAGTATCGAACACTTGTCCGATACTTTATTTAGTTTTTACGAATAGGATCTGCTAGATACTCCGCACGAGCACCACCAACCAACTTAGGTCGACTCGCCAAAGCAGTCACATGGGCAGCACCTAATTCTGAAGTAATAGGGCGAAGAGGAACTTGAACCCTCTTCACATGCATGCCAATAGAGGTATCTCCAATATCAATACCAGCCTGGGCAACAATTTCTTCCACTTCAACAGGATCCTCCATGTAATCAAAAGCAGCCAACTGACCACTCCCACCAGCATGTAAGGTCGGAAGAACATTGACAATTTCCAAATCTTTAGCCAAAGCAAGCTCACGCTCAACAACTAAAGCCCGATTCAAATGTTCACAGCCCTGGACAGCCAAGTAAATACCTTTAGGTTCCAAAACCTCAAGAATAGTTTTTACAATTCGTTGACCGATTTCACGACTAGAAGCCTTTCCGATAGTTCCACCAGCAACCTCACTGGAAGATAAACCTAAGACAAAGATAGCTCCACGTCCAATCGCCGAACGATCAACAATGTCTTCAACAAGTACACGTGTTTTCTCTTCTAAATCTAGCAACATCACAGCCCTCCTTTAAACAACAGCTGTATTTAGGATTCGAACAATAAGATAGTACAGAATCATAAAAAAGATAAGGAAAAACACCCCTAACAGTAGCAACTGCATCCGACGCTTCTTACTTAGATTCCATGTGAAACCAAATCCCATCAAAAAAGGACCAAAACTATAGCTAAGCATAAACCATAGGTCTGCACGCGCTATATGCCAAAAAGAAGAAATAAAAGCCACAAGACCTATTAAGGATAAAATCCAAGAAAAAGTCCAACGATCTGATTTAGCCAATGCTAAGCCAATTAAGAAGCAGCCCAAAGCAGGCATGATAATAAATGATAGGGTCATAAAATAAAACATGCCATTATTATAGCATGTTTTATAGATTCATGTTAGTGACGGTTAATAACACCGTAAGCAATAGTGAATGCAATAGCAGCAATACCAACAACAATTGCCATAATGCTCCAAAAAATGGTCATAGTACGGCGTCCCTTGCGATTGTTGAAAGGAAGCCCCCAACCAATCATGATAACACCAAGCAAGCCAAGCCAAATTTTATAAGTGATAACAATCGCCCCATCAAAATAGGCAAAAGCAACCAAACCTAGGCCTAGCAAGGAAATCAAATAAGACCACTTCCCCTTCAAAAATGAAGGCAAGGCCCAACCAAATAACAATAAACCAAGTAGAGCAAGAGCTCCACCACCAAAAAATACAGGTACAATATAATTATCAAACATATTCATATTATAGCATATCTTAAAAAGTTAGGAAATAGGTTCTATCATCTTAAAAGGGCTATGTCTTAAATAAAGTTCAGATAGAAGATTAGTCTTTGTTTATCTGTCCGCAAAGACTAGCTCATTATTCTGCTACAAAAAAAAGTTTCTCTTCGGATCTTGTTGCAGTTTGTTTAGACATAAAAAAACAAGACTCTATGAGAATCTTGTTTCTTTGTTCAATTAAGCTTTGTTTACTCTCAATCATAGATTGATTCGCAGATACTAACTAATTATTTTAGGCTAAAAAACAAGATCCAGAAAGGACCTTGCTTATGTAGTATAATTAAGCTTTGTTTGCTCTCAATCATAGATTGATTCGCAGGCACTAACTAATTATTTTAGTGTAAAAAAACAAGATCCAGAAAGGACCTTGCTTTTATAGTCTAATTAAGCTTTGTTTGCTGAACCAAATACGTCGATACGTTCTTCAACAGCTTCTGTAATTGCTTCGAAACCTGGTTTCAAGAATTTACGTGGGTCGAAGAGTTTCTTCTTGTCGTATTCTGCTTCATTTGCTTCATATTCAGCAACAAATTTACGTGTTGCGTTAGCAAATGCGATTTGACATTCAGTGTTAACGTTAACTTTAGCAACACCAAGTTTGATAGCTGCTTGGATTTGCTCATCAGGAATACCTGATCCACCGTGCAATACGATTGGGAAACCTGGTACAGCTTCTGTCAATTTTTGCAAGTGGTCAAGGTCAAGACCTTCCCAGTTTTCTGGGTAAGGACCGTGGATGTTACCGATACCTGCAGCCAAGAAGTCAACACCAGTTGCAACCATAGCTTTAGCATCTTCGATTGGTGCCAATTCACCTTTACCAACGATACCGTCTTCTTCACCACCGATAGTACCAACTTCGGCTTCAACTGAGATACCTTTAGCGTGTGCTTTTTCTACAACTTCTTTCGCCAATTTAAGGTTTTCTTCAACTGGAAGGTGTGAACCATCAAACATGATTGAAGTGTAACCAACTTCGATACACTCAAGAGCATCATCGTAGTGACCGTGGTCAAGGTGAATAGCAACTGGTACAGTGATACCCATTGATTCAACCAATTCTTCGATAAGAGCTTTACACAATTTGTAACCACCCATGTACTTAGCTGCACCCATAGAAGTTTGGATAAGTACTGGAGCTTTTTTAGCTTCTGCTGCACGCAAGATAGCTTGAGTCCACTCAAGGT
>ERZ773233.1486-NODE-1486-length-13664-cov-6.353002_pt1 | contig 13664 bp, 14 predicted proteins | sample MGYA00580991_ERZ773233 | MGnify/ENA primary metagenome ERZ773233 (study PRJEB29015, sample SAMEA2738178) | human oral metagenome | biome: human oral; feature: human-associated habitat; material: saliva | place: China | collected 2161 ...
ATTAGTAAAAAAATAGATAACAAAAAAATCTGACTCGAAAGTCAGACTTTTGATCTTATTTTATAAGATAATTATTTAACAGCAGCCTTGAAGTCAGAACCAGCCTTGAAAGTAACAACCTTCATTGCAGGGATCTTAATCTTCTTTGAAGGATCTTGAGGATTAACTCCTTCTCTAGCCTTTCTTTTTGAAGCCTTGAAAGTTCCGAAACCTTGAACTCTAACTTCACCAGTCTTCTTAACACCAGTAATAACTGTTTCGATGAATGCGTTAACTAGTTCAGCAGCTAATTTCTTAGAAACTCCAAGTTCAGTAGCCAAGCTAGCAATAAGAGCTGTCTTTGTCATTGTTGTAACAAAATAAGATATAAAAAGTACTTTGTACGTTTATTATAATAGTAGATATCTCCTGATTTTCAAGAGTAAAAAAGAGATTTTTTCAGATTTTTTCAGATTTTTTTGTAGATTTAAAAAGTCTTTTAAGAACTGGTGTTTCTTAGGTTTTTTGTGATGAGAATTGCTTTTCTGATATTGACATATATAAAATAAGATTTTTGGTATTATCTTCAAAATCGGCTTAGTGAAACAAGAAAAATGTAGGGAGCAGTGAATATCGCTAATCTAAGGGCGATTTTTCTCTTGTCTTGATCTGAAAGATTGGTCTCTGAGAAACTCCAGCGGTAGTTAAAGTAAAAGATTAAGAAACCTGAGATTAGAAGTGCGATAATTGTCCATAGCAGTGAGGATCGATGTCCTCGAGGATTATAGTTTACTCCTACTAAAAATGCGTCAGACAGTTCTAATCGATCTTTTATGTAGTTTGAGAGGAAGAGGAATATTGCACCTATGATATCCGCTAGGAATCCAAATCCTCGTATTTTCCAAATGCTTTTTTTGAAGATATTTTTTAGATTTGGGAGCTTGAGAGTCTTTGCTGCCAAGAGGAAGACTACTGAATCAATCAAGAAGTTTATAGGTAGACTAAGGAGAAAAAATGGGGGAAAGAGAAATAAACTCCGGAAAGGAAAGAAGATATTGTACAGTTTGAGATATTTCTGCATACTTATTATCAAATAAGAATAAAGCTGATGAAAGTCTATTCTTTTTTATAGCAAAAGCAAAGTCAGATTTTTTCACTATAAGGGCTTGGATTTCGCTCTACATGAGTAAAGTGTGATTTTAAAAGTGAGATAAGGGCTGGAAAGTTTTCTTCATCGGTTGGTGAGAGGAGGTGAATCTCACAGAGTATGGCTTGAATTTTTTCTCGGTTTTCTTCTTGAATATCAAAGAGGACCTCAAATTCCATTCCCTCGATATCCAACTTAAGCAGATCAATCGTTCAGATTTTTTGATCTTGCAGGTAGTGATTGAGGTTCTCGCACTCTACTTTTTCAAGTTTCCCTTTGGGGTTGAGAAATGATAAATGATGACTTGACTGCATTGTTTTTCTCTCGTTTAAGAGAAATTCATATGTTCAAGCAGTCTCTGCAATTCAAAATGGATTGAAAGTGATCTTGGAAGAAAAAGATTGAAGTCTGGCTTTTGCTTTTTTTACTAAGCATTCAAATGGTTCGAAGTAGTGAATGTGAAGTTTGGGATTGAGATGCAAACATCGTTCGGAGAAAAGTCAGATATGTCCTCAGATATCCAAAATTGTTTTTGCTTTTTCGATAGTTGATTTTGCTATAGCATATTCTTCTTTGATAAAGATTTCATGATATAGCGCATTCTCATATTTATCAAGATCAGTAGTGGGGGCCGTCATTTTAGCATTTTCAAATAAATCCTCCAGACTGGATATCTCGAAGTTTTCTATAGGTTCCATCCTTATTGAGTAGGAGTTCTTGATGAGAACCTTTTTCGATGATTTTTCACTGGTGCATGACAATGATTTTATCCATCTTCATAATTGTTGAGAGTCTGTGGGCAATGATCAGTACGGTTTTATTTTGCATGAGTTCATTGATAGCCTCTTGGATGAGGAATTCTGATTCACTATCGAGGGCTGAGGTTGCCTCATCCATTACGATGATTTGTCTATTTTCTAGGATTGCTCTGGCGATTGCAACTCTTTGTCTTTCTCCTCATGAGAGCTTGATTCCTCTCTCTCAAACGAGAGTATCATATCCATCTTTGAGGGCTCAGATGAATTCATGGCATCTTGCCATCTTTGATGCAGCGATGATCTCTTGCTCGGTTGCATTGGGTTTACCGTAGGCGATATTGTCTCTGATGCTTCTGTGGAAGAGGACTGGTTCTTGAGGGATCATCGAAATATTCTCTCTGAGCGAATTTTGCGTAACATTCGCAATATTTTGATTATCAATGAGGATTTCTCCACCTTGAAGATCATAAAATCTAAAAAGCAACTTGGTAATTGTTGTTTTTCAGCTACCAGATTCTCAGACGAGAGCTACTCTTTCTCCTGGCTTGATTGTGAGATCAAGAGTATTAAAAATCTGATTTTCTCCATAGCTAAAATCGACCTTTTCAAATCTGATTTCTCCATCTTTTACTTTAAGTTTTTTGTCTGAGTTGTCGATGACTTCATGCGGAGTATCTAGAATCTCAACCATTTCTCAGATTTCACTAATATTTCTAAAGAAGCTTCTAAATGTCATTCCGATACCTCGGAGCTCCTCAATGATCTTGAGAACATAGGTTTGAATGAGTACGATTACTCCGATTTCAAAGATTCACATTCACCACAGGCGGATTGCTGCATACATGATTGCGATTTCTAGTACTAGTCCGAAAAAAGCTGAGAATCCCCAGATTCGCATTGACTTGTAATACTGTAGTTTCCTAGCTTGAACAGTGTCGTGATTGAGTGAAGAAAAGGCTTTTTGCTCTCTAGGAAGAGAAGCGAATAGCTTGATAGTTAAGTTATTGGTTATAGTATCTGATAAGAGCCCTCCAAGTTCAGAATCAAGTTGGTTAGCTTTTTCTTGGTAGTGATGAAGCCAGTTATGAAGCTGATATTGGATGATTGAAAATACCGTAACTCAAATGAAGATACTGATTGCGATTCGAATATTTTGTACTGCGATGATTCCAACGACTAAAACTAGGTTTAAGATAAATGGTAGTACATTCCAAGAAAGCATATCTGTAAACCTTTCTAGACCGCTCACGCATTTTCTTACCTTACTGATAAGTGATCCAGAAAAGTTATTTGCGAAGAATTGGAAAGAATGCTGATGTAGATAGCTGAAAATTTCATTGTAGAGTTTCTCTTGGATATTCATCTCAAAAGTAATGATAATATAGTCATATACTCTATAAAATATGAATTGGACTAATTTTATCCAGAGGATGATGAGTAATATGCTGATTCCATGTTGAGCAATTTCGCTCGTTGCGACTTGTGTTTTTGAGAGGATATTGATGATATCTTTGTAATAGAGAGCGGGTAATGTCGCTAGAGCGATCGTGAGTGTTCTGAAAAGTATCGCAAAAATTCATCGGATTGGATAGGATTTGTAGTTTTCTCAGATAAAAGAGAGTATTCTTTTAGTTGAAACTGAGGATTTATTCGCTGACATCATTTAGTAGTCAAGGTATAAAAAAAGAAAACAAAATTCTGATTTTTGTCTTCTTTCTATAAGATTGAGTATATAAACTAGTGTTTATCTTCTTCTTGATATCTTTTGATAGAGGTTGTGAGCTCTTCTGCGACATCGTTGAGATCTCCAAAACCTCTGATCTGAATCTTGTCGTATTTTTTATGCTCAAGTCTCTTGATTTCTTTAAAGAAGATTTCTAGTTCTTCCTTTTTGTGTGCTCCGAGATCTTCGATAGTTTTTACTTCATCTCGTCTAGGGTCTACTTTGCTAATTGGCACTGCAATGATCTTTGGATCATCTCCAGCATCATCTGAGGTATAAAGGATACCGATAGGTCTTGCCTTTACTACGCAACCAGTGAAAAGAGGATTTGTAGTGTAGAGGCACACATCACAAGGATCTCCATCTTTAGAAAGAGTCTGTGGCAAGAATCCATAGTTGAATGGATAGAACATACTATGATGAACTACACGATCAAGTGTAAAACATCCTAAATCGTGATCATATTCGTATTTATTGTTTGACCCAGCAGGAATATCAATAACAACATTAAGAACTCCATTTTCTTGGTCTGCATAGGTAGCAATATCATGAATCATGTGCATGGTAATAACTCGGTAATAAATAAAATTATGCCTTATATATAGGATTTTTGAGTGTGATTTCAATATAAAAAATATAAAAAAGGGAAAAATCAGATTTTTACTTCTTTGGAATAGTAGAGACTCTTTCTGAATATAAAAAACCGCTTTAGGCGGTTTTATTTTTTTCTTCGAAGGCTTGTGGATTTGCATTGACTTCCTTTTTAAATCATTCATAGAGAAGTTCTTCTTTGACTGATTTCTCAAGTCCCTTGAATTTCTCTAAGTATTGAGCAACATATCTAATCTTTCAAGCTTTACTAAGTTTTTCTACAATCTGATTATGATTTACGCCTTTGAATTTCTCCATGTTTCCTGCTACATATTCAGCATCTCCAGCTTGAATCAATCTATCAGCGAGTTCTTGATGATCAAGTCCCTCGAATTTTTCTAGATTCTGTGCGATATATCTTCCTTTCCTATGTTCAAATAATTTCTCTGCAAACTTTTGATGATCAAGTCCCTTAAACTTTTCTAAGTTCTCAGTTAAGGCATGGAGATTCCCTTTCTCTACCAAGATATCAGCGAGCTGATTATAGTCGATCCCTTCGAATTTCTCCAGATTTTGAGCTAGATATTCTCATTTTTTATTTTCAAGGAGCTTTTTTGCGACTTCTCGGTGATTTAATCCTTGAAATTTCTCTAAATTCTCGGCTACGGCACCTCAGAGCTTATTTTCAATGAGTGTTTCTGCAATTTTTTGGTGATCGAGCCTCTGAAATTTCTCTAGATTTTCTGCAACAAGTCTACCTTGACCATATTTGATAAAGAAATCAGCGATTTTCCCGTGATCAAGTCCTTGAAATTTATCTAGCTTTTGAGCCACAGCCCATCATTTCCCACTTATGATGAGTGCTTTAGCTAGATTTTCATTTAGATCGGGTATTGCTTCTAGTTTTTCTAAAAATTCAGAATCTGGCATATCATTTGGGGTATTCAATAGCTCTGTGATGGCAGGAGTCATCTTTACTCCTTCCTCAGCAAAATGGTATTCATCGGTCTGCTTTGCTCCTTTTAGCATACGATATGCAGTTACATTTTCCCATGCATTCTTCTCTTTACGGGTTGCCGTAAGTGCCTTAGCGAGTTCGTCTCTGTATTGTTGCTGAAGCTCACTACGCTTATTTATGCGAGGATGTTCAGGATTGATTTCTGCTCTTGAGTGTAGTCTATTCATTTTCTTACTATTCAAGAAATAAATTTAATATGTTATATTATATCTAGTTTTTGTAAAATGTCAATTTTCTAAAAAGTTTGATTTTTTAGCTTGTAATTCGCTGAAAAAAAGGTATTTTAGGATCGTAGTTCTACTCTTATTAAGAGTAGTTTTATGCGTAAAAATGGAAGAAAAATCAGATTTATTTTGTTTTTTGTAAATTAAATGTTTCATTATATCAAAGGAAAGGTTAGGAGAAATCAATCTGACTGTTTTATTTTGACTGAAATGTTTGGAGTCCAAGTTGCATATGCAGGAGCGCAGTCAGAGTGAGAATTTTTCTTGTATCCGTATTTGGATGAGGGGAAAAAGTCAGTTTTTTATTTTGCTTTTGATACTTTAGAGCAAAAACAAAATTTTGAGCAAATGCTTAAGGTTTCTGGAGTCGGTCCAAAGACGGCTTTCCAGATTGCGCAAATCCCAATTTGAGAGCTTGCTGAGGCAATAGAAAACCTCGATACCAAGCTTTTCCAATCGATTCCATGAATTGGTCCAAAGTTGGCGAAAAAGATTATCCTTGAACTTAAGGGGAACTTTCAACTCTCTCAGGCTTCGAGTATTGATGTGAATCAAAAACTTTTTAAAGCGGTTGTAAAGTCTCTGAAAAATCTTGGCTATGATGGTCAGAATGTGAAGGCAATTTTGAGTCAGTATCAGTGAGATTTAGACAAGGCTGATTTAGCTGAGGTCGTAAAGTGGGTAATTTCTCAGTTGTAGTATGGTATTTTAGGATAAGAAAAACCGCCATTGGCGGTTTTTTGTATTACTTGAATGTTCTTAAGTATTCATTGAATTAGTCCATGAGATTTTCGGTCTAGTATTTTTCTCTTTGTTCTGCTTTCTCTTCCTCAATAAGAAGTCGCATAGTCTCTGAGTCAAGTTTTTCAAACTTTTCTAAGTTGTTTCTGACATAAGATCAACACCCTTTCTTAGTAAGAAGTTTTGCGACTTCAGAGTTAAGTCCCTCAAACTTCTCTAAATTTCTTGCAACAGCGAGTGGATACCCTTTCTCAATAAGTAGTTTTGCAACTTCAGAGTCAAGTCTCTCAAAGTACTCTAAATTCTGTGCGACAAGCCGTTCACTCCCTTTCTCAATAAGAAGTTCTGCGATTTTTTGATAGTCAACTCTCTCAAATTTCTCTAAAATTTTTGTGACAGAATATGTGTCCCCTTTCTCGATAAGAAGTTCTGCGATTTTTTGATAGTCAATTCCCTCAAACTTCTCTAATTTTTCTGCGACAACCCGTCCAGTCCTTTTCTCAATAAGAAGTTCTGCGATTTTTTTATGGTCAAGTCCCTCAAACTTCTCTAAATTTACTACGACATCATATCCAAAACCTTTCTCAATAAGAGATTCTGCGATTTTAGAGTCAAGTCCCTCAAACTTCTCTAAATTGTCTGAGAGGGAAAATCAATCTTCTTTCTTAATAAGAAGTTCTGCAATTTTTTGATAATCAAGTCCCTCAAACTTCTCTAAATTGTCTGCGAGAGCAAATCAAGCCCCTTTCTCAATAAGAAGTTCTGCGATTTTTTGATGACTAACTCCTTTGGATTTCTCTAAGATCCTATCAATTTTCAAACCCTCTGGCTCATCCCAATGTAATAGATATTCTAATATATCTTTTTCTAAATCTTGAGGAATATTTTCCTTAGCAGAAATATATTCTGCACTCTCGCTCTCATTTTCAAGTACCATTCTAGCAGTACGTCTCCCCACGTCTCCTAGTTGGCGATTGGCTTTCAGAACTTGAGCGAGATCGTCTCTATACTTTTGCTGGTCTGGAGTACGATTTTTGATACGAGGATGTTCTTTGTTGATCTCTGGTCTAATCTGTGCATGATTGTTCATTTTTTTATTGATTACGAATTAAATCAAATATATTATATGTATTTCATTATAAAAGTCAATAGATTTGTATTTTATTTGCCTAAAAGAAATTAAAATCTGAGGAAAAGTCTCTTAATATTTATGAATTTCTTTTCTGCTTTTTGATATTTTATTTTCTGGGTTGGAAAGAATATTTCATAAAAATCTGATTTTTTCTGCTTGTATTTTATGGAGAAAATAGTATCTTTGAGGTATAGTTCTTTAGTTTTATGAGAATATCGTATGAGACTTGATTCTACACAGCTCCAGCACCTAGCTAAGCTTTCAAAGTTGCATCTTACTCCAGATGAGGAGAGGACTTTCCTAGGAAATATGGATGAGATTTTGGATTTTCTCTCTCGTTTGCCAGCAGAGGAGGCTTCAGAATTAGATATAAGTAGTGAAGCCGGAGTTCGTCTTTTTGAGGAGCAGGTAGAGTATCCAGAGCCAGAGAGCTTATTTCACAATGTGAAGCATGAAATGGTAAACGATGCAATTAGCATTAGGACTTCTCTGAGTGCATAAAAAGGTGCGAAGTCAGATTTTTTTTCTGCTTTAGATTGATTGTATTAGTTTTTTATTCTATTACCAAATATAAAGATGCGATGGATTGTATTAGCGGTAATTGTTGTTCTTTTGCTTATGATGGTAAGAATCGTAAATCAGTACGAGAGAAAAGTTGTCCTTACTTTCGGAAAGTATACGAGAGTTTTAACTCCGGGTCTTAATTTGATTATCCCTGTGATGGAGCAGACTATTGGAGTGGATATCAGAGAAAAGGCAGTTGATGTGCCATCTCAAGAAGCAATGACCAAGGATAATATCTCATGTACAATTAATGCTGTTATCTACTATAGGATTAAAGAAGATCAGGTAGAAAGAGCAGTTTTGAATGTGAGAAATCTTGATTATGCGATGACACAGTTCGCTTTGACGACTATGAGAAATATTGTTGGACAGTTTGAGCTTGATGAACTTTTAGCAAAAAGAGAGCAGGCTGCTATGAAAATTAAGGCGATTGTTGATGAAAAATCTGATAGTTGGGGAGTTGATGTGCTTTCTGTAGAGTTAAAAGATATTAATATCCCAGATGATCTTAAGAGAACAATTGGTAAGCAGGCCGAGGCAGAAAGAGAAAAGAGAGCAAAGATTATTACTTCAGAGGGAGAACTTGCGAGTGCCGAGAATCTTACTAAGGCTGCAACTATGCTTTCTGAAGCTCCAGGTGCACTTCATTTGAGAACTCTACAATCAATCAATGATATTAGTTCTGACCAGTCAAATACTACTATTTGGATGATCCCAGTTGAGGTGCTTGAGGCAATGAAAGGAATCGCTTCATTGGCAAAAAAATAACATCTTCATAATGTACGAAAAAAGAAAAACCTGACTTCTGATCAGGTTTTTTTGAATTTTCGTTCAAAAGAGAGTTTTGTTTTAGCTATTTGGAAACCAAAGCTTGATTTCAAGTTCAGCTTCTTCCTCGTTTGCAGAGGCATGGATTACATTGTGGATTGGTCCATTAGGGTCTTTTGCTCAGAAATCTCCTCTGATAGTTCCAGGAGCTGCTTCTCGAGGGCGAGTTTTCCCAGCCATAGCTCTTACGGCTTCTATTACATTTTCTCCTTCCAAAAATAACGGAATAATCGTATCAGAAGCCATATATTCTACAACTTCATTAAAAATTTCAGTATTTGTCCTAGTGAGGAGCTTTCCAATAGTTTCGTAGTGGCTTTCTAGGATCTCTTTAGATGCTTTGAGGGCATAGAGGTTTTTAACTTTGAATCCCGCCTGTTCAAAACGAGAGATCACTGCTCCAATAAGGTTTTTTTGTACGGCATCTGGCTTTAGAATAATGAGTGTTTGTTGCATGTTTTTTTGATAGAAGTAAAAGAGGTTTACTTTTATATGTAGAAATCTTGGTTTGAAAAGCAAGTGGAATTTTCTTTGAGATATCTCTTGCATTTTTAGAGCAAGAAACAATAATAACAGGCAGAAAAATCAGATTTTTATCTTTTTTTGAGAGATGGGAAATAGTCAGTTATCTCAAGATACCTTGAATTTACAGAAGTTTATGGCTGAGTATCCACATGCTCAGGAGCTGAATTTGGAACAGGCGAGAGCAAAATATCAGGAGTTTATTGATGTGATTAGTGATCATAATCATTTGTATTATATTGATGCGAAGCCGATTATCTCTGATGTTGAATATGATCAGCTTTTTTCGTATCTGAAGCAGATTGAGGAATATTTTCCTCAGCTGATTTCTTCAAATTCTCCTACACAAGCCTTGATAGGTCAACTTTCTGAGGGATTTAAGAAAGCCGAGCATCGTTTTCCTTTACTTTCTCTTGAAAATAGCTATTCTCTTGCGGATATTAAGGCATGGGCGCAGAGAGGCATAAAAATAGCTGAAAAAGCTGGATGTAAGAATCGAAAATACCTTCTAGAACCCAAGTTTGACTGACTTTCTGTCGAGATTATTTACCAAAATGGTGAGTTTGTGCAGGCAATTACAAGATGAGATGGGAAAATATGAGAAGATATCACGCAAAATGTGAAGACTATTAGAAATCTGCCAAAGCAAATCCCTTATTCTGGAGTCTTGAGAGTGAGAGGGGAAATTATGATGGGGAAAAAACAGCTTTCTGAGCTTAATCAACAGAGGGAGAAGTCAGGATTATCTTCATTTGCAAATACGAGAAATGCTGCAGCTGGAAGTATTAAACTTTTGGATAGTGCTGAAGTTGCTAGGAGGAATCTCGTTTGTTTCGTGTATGATATTTTGGAGTGAGATCAGCATTTGATTTTGAAAGAGCTTTGACTGCCTGTATTTGAGTTGCCTTTTAGAGTAAATGATCCACAGAATATCGATGAAATCTGAGCTTTAACGCAAGATTTTCAGCTTAAGCAATATTTGGATGAGCAGGACTATGATTTTGATGGACTGGTGATAAAGATGACAGATGAGGAGCAGGTTTATAGAGAGAAAATATCTGAGATGAGTCTTTTTTGATCAGATTTTTCTGATGCTTGAAAGGTAGCTTCGCAGCTTGGTATTCGTGAGGTATTAGGTGCTACAGAGCATCATCCGAGGCGAGCTATTGCCTATAAATTCCCAGCTCAGCAGGTGGCTAGCCAGATTCAGAGCGTAGATTTTCAGGTGGGGAGGACTGGGATTATCACGCCAGTTGCGAATATTCAGCCGGTTCAGCTCTCTGGAGTTCAGATCTCTAGGGTAAGTCTGCACAATTTTGATTTTATTCAAAATAAGCAAATCAAAAAGTGAGATTTTGTCCGGGTGCAGAGGAGTTGAGAGGTTATTCCTTATATTGTGTGAGTGATTAAAGAAAGGAGAGATGGAACTGAGGATTTTATCCGTCCTCCACTTTTTTGCCCAGCTTGTAATTGACCTATTAGTAATATTGATATCCACTACTATTGTACAAATCCAGCTTGTCCCGCGCAGATCAAGGAAAAAATTGTTCATTTTGTTTCTAGGGATGCAATGGATATCTGAGGAATCTGAGATTCTATGGTTGAGGTGCTGGTTCAACAGGGGATTTTGCGCTCAGTCTCTGATATTTATGCTTTAGAAAAGATTGAAAATCAGATTTTGCTTCGTAAGTTTCCAAACTTTTGAGAGAAGAAAATTGCTGAACTTGCTGGGCAACTTGAACTCTCGAAGAGAAAACCGTTGTGGAGACTTCTAAATGCACTCGGAATCCCCAATGTTGGAAAGAAAATTGCTCAAGATTTAGCAGAGTATTTGCTGAGCAAAAAGGTGCAGCGCTTGAGTGATATTCCAAATATTTTGTGAGATAAAGAGGGCCTTTCTGAACTCTATGGTGTTTGAGGAAAGATCATTGAAGGGCTTCAGCTTTATTTTTCTAATCCTGAAAATCTAAAAGTTTTGTCTATTTTTGAGAGCGTTGGTATTAAGCCGATTTCAGAAGGGAAAACGATAGAATCTATGTGATGAAGCCATTTTTCATTGACAGGGAGCTTCCCAATGAGTAGAGGAGTGCTCATTAAACACTTGCAAGATAAAGGTTATCAGTATGATGAAAATCCACTTCAGACGACTAATTTTATGCTCATTGGAGAGAAGCCTGGCTCAAAGGCAGAAAAAGCAAAAAAACTCTGACTTGAAATATTTGATAGTTGGGAGGAAATTGTTTTTACATTTGGACTTGAGTTTAGTGAATCTCAGCAGCCAAAGAAAGTTATTCAACAGTGAGGACTTTTTTAGATTGTTTTATCGGTTTTGAACATGCTTGAGACAAGGATTAGAGAACTTTTGGAGTTTCAATCTAAGCAAAAACTCTCTTGGAGTATGAGATTTCCTTTTTTAAGACCTTTGTTTGTCTTTGCTAAGAGATTCCTGGCTTCTTTTCAATATTTAAAATTGAAACTAGCTAGAGAGTATTGATCATATTTGCCTTTTGTTGCAGTGAGGCATCAGTCGCTTCTGATGAGAAAACTTGGAGAGAGCGATCCTCTTTTGCAAAAAAATAAGATTAAAAATATCCAAATTGCGATTGGACATTTAGATGGATTGATTATTCAGCCCTGAGAGGTATTTTCGTTTTGGGAGAGGATTTGAAAGCCTAGTTATAAAGAGTGATATTTAGATGGAATGCTAATTTCTGGGGGCGAGGTTATCCCTGGAGTTTGAGGAGGTTTATGTCAGCTTTCAAATCTTTTGTATTGGATGTTTATTCATCTAGATGTTGAGGTTTTAGAGAGGCATAGGCATTCTTTTGATGTGTTTCCTGATTCATGAAGAGTACTTCCTTTTGCTTCTGGAGCTACAGTTTTTTATAATTATGTGGATTTAAAAATTAAGAATACGCTTTCTGTACCTTTGCAGTTGAAGTTGCGAACCACTGACCAACATTTGAAGGGACAGATCTTAACTACTCAAGCTGGAATCAAAAAATATCATATTTGTGAGGAAAATCATACTTTTATCCTATATCAGGGGAAATATTGGAGGTATAATCAGATTTTTAAGGAAGAAAAAAATGGGGAATCTGATTTTAAGAGGATTTTTTTACTTGAAAATTTCTCTGAGGTAAAATATCCAATCTCAGTTCAGAAAATACAAGAACTGGGATATGGCTGTATGGTGATTGATTAGAGGTAAGTTCTATTTGTGTTTGCTCGGTGCTTGAGTTGAATCTGAGCTTGATTTAGCTATGAGAATGGCTATATTCTCCTTGGTTAATAAAAATGATTTTCTATGAAAAAGTTTCTTATTTATGCTGCAAAAATTCTTTTTTTGTTGCTGGCAATATTTGTGGTTTTTGTTTCTGTATTGGGTGTGGAAAACTATGCAAAACTGATCTTTCTCCTTATGATGGGATTTTTTATAGCAGTCCTTTGTTTTGAGAAAAAGTGAGTTGGGAACAAAAAAATTTGTTTCAATGATGGAAAAAATGAAGGCTGATTTAAGTTTCTTAAGTCAGCTTTTTTATATCTTGACTTTTTTTTATAAATATGTATTCTTCCCCTTATTAAATAAAATAAATTATGCGTAAAACATTATTTAAAAAGTGCGCTTTTGAGCGTGCATTTGAAAAGAGTTTGGTTGTTATCATGACGCTACTTTTGTGGTGTGGTGTATGGATCACTGGAACATTACTTATAACCTCTGTGTTTTGGTATTTTGGAGGTGGGGAGCTCTTGGATCTCCTTTGGACTGGTGGAGCTTTGAGCCTTACTATTATGCTGCCTTTCGTAGTTGTTTCTACCTGTGGTTCAAAGGTTAGAAATGTAAAAACTCAAAATGAAGACTGATTTAAGTTTTTTAAATCAGTTTTTTTGATTTGAAAAATCTCTTGATAATTATTAGAAAATTCCTAGAGTAACTTTGTCTTTACTTTTTACTGTTATATACAATGAAACACAGAAAATGTAGTGCTATTCTTTTGATTCGTATTATCGTAGGTGCTATCTTTATTATTCATGGATTGCCAAAGCTTATCAATGCAAATGAGGGGATGGCTGGATTTGTAGGTGGTGCTTTTCATAGCCTTGGACTAACATTTTTGGATCCTGCTCAGTGGCTTTTTGTACTCGGACTTGGAGAAGTAGTGCTTGGAGTATTGCTTATTCTTGGACTTTTCGTTTCTTTTGTGGCGCCAATTCTTGCTATTATTATGCTTGGAGCAATGAATGTGAAAGGATGGGATTGGGATAAGATTGAGCTAGATGCACTTCTCTGCGCACTTGCAGTTGCACTTACAGTAAGTGGATCAGGAAGATTTGCTCTTCAGGCTCTTTTCTGCAAAAAATGCTGCGAGAAGAATGCTGATGGAAAGACATGTTGCTCAAAAGAAAAGAAAGCTGAATAGTTTCAGGATTTTCTTT
>ERZ773233.1492-NODE-1492-length-13639-cov-4.288354_pt1 | contig 13639 bp, 9 predicted proteins | sample MGYA00580991_ERZ773233 | MGnify/ENA primary metagenome ERZ773233 (study PRJEB29015, sample SAMEA2738178) | human oral metagenome | biome: human oral; feature: human-associated habitat; material: saliva | place: China | collected 2161 ...
ACTTTAGTATAGTTTGGAAAATTAAAGGATGATGTATTAAAAATATAGTGGTAGCCGTGGTTAACTGATATTGAGCCTATTAGAAAATAATAAGGAATAATTAAAAACGTTATATCTATTAGTTAATTTTACTTGTATATCTGAATATTAATTTTGATTTTCAGAAATTATATGTTAAAATATAGAAATATACTTTAAATATACTTAAAAAGATAGGAGATGAAGAAATGACGCTGGCTAAGAAAACAGCAGTAAGTGTGCTAAGTGCAGCATTACTACTAGGAAATATCAGTACATTTAATTTTGGAGTACCATCAAAGATAACATTAGCTCAAGAAGAAAAAAAAGACGAGCTATCAAATGTTTCAAAAAGTGAAGAACATAAGTTCCAGAATGATGATAAGGTAAAAGTTATTGTTAAGTTAAAGGGTGACGTTGATCCTAATAAGTTAAAAACCAAAGAAGGAATTAAAGAAATTACAGAATCAACAAAAGCACCTAGAGAAAAGGCATTAAAAGATATTAAAGATAAAGGTATCGAGTATAAAAAACTGTTTGAGTACGATACATTGATGAATGGTTTTGCCTTAGAAACTACATTCTCGAATGCTAAAAAAATTCAAGAGTTAGACTTTGTAGATACTGTTGAAATGAGTGTTAGCTACAATAAACCAGAAAATGTAGCAAGTGAAGAAGAGAAGAAAGAAAACACGGAAGCTAATGATTTTTCTAAAGCTTTAGACAGTTATAATCTTATTAATATACAACCTCTTTGGAATAAAGGATATAGAGGTCAAGGAAAAGTTGTCGCAGTATTAGATTCAGGACTTGATCCAAATCATCCAGTGCTTAGATTATCTGATAATTCAAAATCTAAATATAAATCTAAAGATGAAATTGAAAAAATAAAAAAAGAAGCGGGTATAGACTACGGTAAGTGGTATAGTGAAAAATTACCATTTGCATTTAACTATAACGATTGGAATAATGATATTAAACAAAGTGCTTATAAATCACATGGTATGCACGTTGCAGGGACTGCAGTAGGTAATCCTAAGGAGAAATTCACAAATGGTGATTACGTAACAGGTATAGCACCTGAAGCACAGTTAATTTTTATGCGTGTATTCTCAGATACTAAAAATGCTGGAACAGAGTCTTATATTTATACAAAAGCTATAGAAGATGCTATTAAATTAGGTGCAGATACTATTAACTTAAGTTTAGGATCGCCAGCTGGTTCTGTAATGGAAGTTGGTGATGGTTTAATTAGTGCATTAGAAGTAGCTAAAAAAGCTGGAGTAAATATCGTAGCCGCTGCTGGTAACAATGCTTACTTCTCTAAAGGTGGTTTTGATTACATCACACCACGTGCGGTTAACCTAGACTACGGGACAGTAGGACGTCCATCAGTATCTGATGATGCTATTTCTGTAGCTAATATTAGTAATAGTGTACTTAATAGAGAGATTGCTACAGTTGCGAACTTATTAGGTAATGTAGCTTTCAACAATGGTAATGTGCCTATCTTCACATATTCAAAACTTTTTGAAAATAAAGACTATGACTATGTTTATGTAGGTGTTGGGAAAGAAGAAAACTATGAAGGCAAAGATTTAACAGGTAAAATTGCCTTAGTTCAACGTGGTGAAAACAGCTTCGAAGATAAGGTGAAAATAGCAAAAAAACATGGAGCTGCAGGGGTAATAGCGTACTTTAATGATGGAGATACTATCTATAATGTTGTCCTAAATGGTCAAGACAAAGACTTCCCGGTAGTAACGACTTATTACAACTTTGGTAATGAGCTGGCTCAACATGAAGGTGAGTATAAAATTAACTTCAACGGGAAATGGGAGAAAAAACCAAATGAAAATGTTGGCAAATTCGACGATTCATCTAGTTGGGGATTAACAGTTGATGGATACTTAAAACCAGACGTTACAGCACCAGGTGGAGATATTATCTCTTCTTATAATGATGGAAGATACGGATTAGACAGTGGGACAAGTATGGCATCACCTCACGTAGCTGGAGCAACTGCATTAATAAAACAAGCTCTAGCGGAAAGATTCCCAAGTAAGACTGCAGAAGAACTTCAAAAATTAGTAAAACACTTATTAATGAGTACAGCTAGTATTAATGTTAATAAAGATAATGGTGTATATATTTCTCCAAGGCAACAAGGTGCAGGATTAATAGATGCGTATAAAGCTGCTTATGGAGATGTTTATGTTACTGGAACAAATGACTATGGTAGTGTAAGTTTAGGTAATGTAGGTGATAAATTCGATGTTAAACTATTAGTTCATAATATTTCTGATAAACCTAAAACGTTAAAATATAAATCAACATTAATTACAGATGATGCATATGGTGAAGGTAATGGGGATTGGACAGGTTACTTAACTATGACTTCACGTTTACTTAGTGAACTAGAAGGTGAAAAAACAGTTACTGTAGGTGCAAATTCTACTTCAGAAATCACGGTATCAGTAGATGCAAGCAAATATAATGAAGAACTATTAAAATTATTTAAAAATGGTTATTATTTAGAAGGATTTGTAGAGTTTTACGGAGCTGATGGTAAATCAACAGACAAAGTAGCAAGCATACCTTTTGTAGGATTCAAAGGGGAGTTCCAAAACTTACCAGTATTAGAAAAACCAATTTATTCTATGAAAGATGGAGAAAAACCAACATATGAATATGGATTTGATTCAATAAATAATAACTGGGATTCTCTAACAGAAATGAACTTTACAGGAATGTTAACTACATATAAAGAAGATAAGAAAGATAAGAGAACTCTTGCAGGTGCATATATTAATCCACTAACTAATGCAAGATTCTTTACAGATAAAATATTCTTCTCTCCTAATGGTGATGAAAACTATGATGAAATCGGAATGCGTGGAGTATTCTTACGTAACTATGAAAATTTAAAATTAACAGTATATGCAAAAGATGATGTTGAACGTAAAAATCCACTTTACGAAAATGGAAATGCATCAGGGAATAAAAACTTCTTTAACAATACAGGTAAAAAATATACTGCATTATCATTGACAAACTGGAAAGGTGTAGATAAAAATGGTAACCCTCTTCCAGATGGAGAATATCAATATGTTCTTTCTTATAGTTCACAAGCGACTGGAGCTAAAATGCAAGAAACTTCATTTAATGTAGTAATCGATAGAAAAGCTCCTAAGATTACAGGTGCTAATGGTGGATATTACGATGAAGCTACACGTAAATTCACTCCTTATCCAATAATGGAAGATGGAAGCGGAGTATTCTACAAGAAATTAAGTTATGGTAAAAATGTAATCCAACCTAATGAAGATGGAAGTTACACTATTCCAGAAGGTGTAGACTTAAAAGATGTTACTTTCGAAGTAAAAGATTTCGCTGATAATAAAGATAGCATAACTCTATCTAATATCGCAGGTAATGGTAAAGGTAGTCTTGAAGTAGAAATCAAAAAAGGTGACGGAACAGGTAATAACTCTCGTAGAGTTCGTTATAAAATCACTAATGAAAAAGGTGAAGTAGTAGGTGATGACTTCTCACGTAATAAACGAACTTACCAATCATTACCATTTGGTAAATATACTGTAGAAGTAGTGTTATTAGATGAAGATTATAGATTAAAAACACCTTCGAAAATAGAATTCGAAATAACTAAAGATACTCCAACTAAAGAAGTAGAGTTCAGAGTAGATGAAATCATCAAAAATGCTGTAGAAATCAGTTTCGATAAACCAGTTCCTACAGGTACAAAAGTATATGCTGTATCTGAATCAGGAACAAAAATTGAATTACCAACAAGTCTATATGGAAAAAATGCATTCCAAAAACGTTTAGAAAATGGTAAATACATGATTCAAATCGTTACTCCAGAAGGCTATACGCTAGAAGAAAATAACTTTGAATTAGAAGTTAAAGATGGACATAATAGAAAACAAGTTGGTATAACTGAAAAAGCAGTAGAAACTGCAAAAGAGGATAAAGAGAAAGAAACACCAAAAGAGGATAAAGAGAAAGAAACTCCGAAGGAAGACAAAGAGAAAGAGACACCAAAAGAAGATAAGGTGACTGAAGCTCCGAAAGAAGATAAGGAGAAAGAAACACCGAAAGACGACAAGGTGACAGAAGCTCCGAAGGAAGATAAAGAGAAAGAAACACCGAAAGAAGATAAAGTTGTTGAAACTCCAACTCCAAGTACACCAACGCCAACAACACCAGCAAAACAAACGCCAGTGACACCAGCGCCAAGTACAACGCCAACAACACCGGCAAAACAAACACCAGTGACACCAGCGCCAAGTATGCCAACAACACCAGCGACACCAGCACCAGTAACACCGGCACCAAGTACAACGCCAACAACACCGGTGACACCAGCGCCAAGCACAACGCCAACAATGCCGGTACCAAGTACACCAGTGACACCGGCACCAAGTACAACACCAACAACACCAGCAGAACAAACGCCAATGACACCAGCGCCAAGTACAACGCCAACAACACCAGTGACACCAGTGCCAAGTGCACCGGTTAAAGAGGTGCCAAAAGAAGATAAAGTTACTGAAACACCGAAAGAGGACAAAGTTACTGAAACTCCAAAAGAAGACAAGGTGAAAGAAACTCCTAAGGAAGACAAAGTAACGGAAACACCGAAGGAAGACAAAGAGAGTGAAACACCAAAAGAGAATAAAGAGAAAGAGACTCCAAAAGACGACAAGGTGACAGAAGCTCCGAAAGAAGACAAAGAGAAAGAAACACCGAAGGAGGATAAGGTGACAGAGTCTCCTAAAGAAGATAAAGTAACAGAGGCTCCAAAAGAAGACAAGGTGAAAGAAACTCCTAAGGAAGACAAAGTAACAGAAGCACCGAAAGAGGACAAAGTTACAGAGACACCAAAAGAAGACAAAGTAACAGAAGTACCGAAAGAGGACAAAGTAACACCAAACCAAGGTGGAAACTCAAACGATCAAGCTAGCAATGTAAGTAAAGACAATAAACCAAATACTAGTACTACAGCTCCTCAAGTTGATAAAAAAGAATTAACAAATCAACTTAACAATAGTAGTAAAACAGTAGGAAGTTCAGGTTTTGCTAAGACAAGTGAAGAAAATAGACAATCATATCTAAATTCTATAAGCAGAGCCCAAGAAGTAGTTGCTAATGGTCAATCTACAGAAGAAGATGTAAATAATGTACTAAATGCATTAAAAGAATCTGTAGAAAAAGTTACTGATAAAGCTCCTGAAAAATCTTCAAACTCAGATGATAAAGCAAAAGACCAAGCTAAATCAGAAGAGAAAACAAATAATGATAATAAATCAGAGAAAAAAGAAGAAAAATCTTCTGATAAAGAATCAAATAATACCTTACTATACGTAGGTTCAGGACTACTAGTATTATTACTAGCGGGTGTACTATTTAGACGTCGTGGTTAATAAATAATAAAAAAGAAGTATCTTAACTCATTATGAGTAAAGATGCTTCTTATATAAAAAAATAAAAGAGGAGTAAGAATTACTATCAATTTTGTATATTTTTAGCTTAGGAGATTTGTAATTTTTTTAATTAATTTTTAGTAAATGGGAGTATGATTATAGTATCAATTTACATAAGGGTGTAATATAATAATTTAAAGATAATGGAGGATTTTCCAATGAAAAAACATAGCATTTTAAATGATCCGTTCCTTAATAAAGGAACTGCGTTTACCTTGGAGGAACGAAAGGAACTAGACCTTATTGGGTTATTGCCCCCTTATATTCAAACTATTGAAGAACAAGCGGCACAAACCTATGCGCAAATGCAAACAAAAGTAAACGATTTAGAAAAACGTCTATTTTTGATGGAGATTTTTAATACAAATCGTACGCTTTTCTATTATTTATTCTCTCAACACTTAGAGGAGTTCAATCCAATTGTGTATGACCCAACAATTGCAGATACTATAGAGGGTTATAGCGATCTTTTTGTTGAGCCACAATATGCAGGATATCTAGATATTAATCATCCTGAAAATATAGAAGAAACCCTTAAAAATGCAGCAGATAACCGTGATATACGTCTAATAGTAGTTACTGATGCAGAAGGTATATTGGGGATTGGAGATTGGGGTGTTAATGGAGTAGATATTTCTGTAGGTAAACTTATGGTCTACACAGGAGCGGCAGGAATTGATCCTTCTATGGTTCTTCCGTTAGTTATTGATGCAGGAACAAATCGTGAGGAATTACGTAATAATCCGAATTATCTAGGTAATCGTCATGAACGTGTACGAGGGGAGCGATATTATGAGTTTATTGACCAATTCGTCCAAACTGCTGAACGTTTATTCCCTAAACTTTATTTGCATTGGGAAGACTTCGGACGAATGAATGCGGCAAATATACTGGAAAAATATCGAAAAAATATCCCAACATTTAATGATGATATTCAAGGGACAGGTATCGTAACTCTAGGAGGTATTTTTGGAGCTATGGATATTACAGGTGAAAAATTAGTTGACCAAGTATATCTTTGTTATGGTGGTGGAACTGCAGGTGCAGGAATTGCATCACGTGTACTACGTGAGATGGTAAGTCAAGGGTTATCTGAAGAAGAAGCATATGAACGTTTCTTTATGGTAGATAAACAAGGGCTTCTCTTCGATGATATGGATGATTTAACTCCTGAACAAAAACCGTTTGCTAAAAACCGTGCTAATTTTCCAAATGCTGATAAATTAACAGATTTATTAGAAGTTGTTAAAACTGTTAAACCAACTATTCTAGTAGGAACTTCGACACAGCCGAATACTTTTACTAAGGAGGTAGTCGAAGCTATGTGTCAAAATACTGAGCGTCCATGTATATTCCCGTTATCAAATCCTACTAAATTAGCAGAAGCATCTGCAGAAGATTTGATTGTTTGGTCTGATGGTAAAGCATTTGTAGCAACAGGTATTCCTTCTGATAATGTTATATATAAAGGTGTGGAGTACATTATTGGTCAAGCTAACAATGCCCTTATATATCCAGGGTTAGGACTTGGAGTGTTAGCATCAGAAGCTAGCCTTTTAACAGATGAAATGATTGGTGCAGCGGCACACTCATTAAGTGGAATTACAGATATTACTAAACCTGGAGCTCCAGTGTTACCTCCATTCAAATATGTTGCAGATGTTTCTATTAAAGTAGCAGAAGCGGTCGCTAAAAAAGCACAAGAACAAGGATTGGCTCGAGTTCAAGAAAAAGATATGGCGAAAGCAGTTCGAGATCTTAAATGGATTCCAAAGTATAAATAATAAAAAAGAAGTATCTTAACTCATTATGAGTAAAGATGCTTCTTTTTAATGTATTGATTTGTAAAATTCTCCCCAAGCATGCATACTGTCGAGAATAGGTTCTAAAGTTTTTCCTAATTCTGTAAGTTTGTATTCCACACGAGGTGGAACTTCTGGAAAAACTTCTCTTTCTATAATGCCTTTCTCTTCTAGTGAGCGAAGGTTGGCGGTTAAGACTTTTTGACTAACTCCATTAAGTGATTTTTTTAATTCTCCAAAGCGTTTAGTGCCAGTAAATAAATCTCTTAAAATTAGAACAGTCCATTTATTACTCAGTAAAAGTAATGTAACTTCAACAGGACAATCTGGGAGATTTGAAGGTAGTTTTTTATTCGGCATACTATTCTCCTAAAAATTATATATATTAATTTTATATGATATATACAATTAAGGTCAAGAAAAAAATTGTTTTTAAATTATGCCTATAGTGATTATGAATATTATTTTTTAATATTGAGTTTTTGTGTTAAGGTAATTATTCCATCTAATAAATTTTTTAGTTCTTCTAAATCTTTTTGTTCAGGGGCTAATGAATAAAAATTCATAGTTCCTTTTTTTCGGAGATTTATAATCCCTGCTTCTTTTAATATTTTTAGGTGATGAGATATTGCTGGACGTGAAAGATTTGTTTTTGCTGTTATTTCTCCAACGCGAGAACCGCCTTCTAGTTCGCAAGGTAACTCCAGCATACTAAGAATTATATGTTGTCTAGTTGGATCTCCTATTGCTGTTAAAACATCGGTAGTCTTAGAAAATAAATCTTTAATATTTTTAAATTCATTTGAGTTCTTATCTATAATCATTATTAGGTCCTTCCTTATTTAGCTCGTTGTGGAAATAACACAGCTAACCCTTGATTATATACCGCTTGTATCAATGAAGGCCAAGCATTTTTTGTAGCTTTTGGTTCTTTACCTTTTGCGATATTTTGCATAAGAACTTGATAGTATACAATACCAAGAAGTGAACCAAATATTTTATCTAACTTTTTAACTCCTGTTGATACACGTGTAGTTTCTACAATAGTGTAAGTTCCTTGTTTTATTTTATTAGGTATATTTGGATCAATTGTCAGTGGACGAGCAATACCTATAAAATCAGTAGTGTTACCATTTAATAATGTGTTCATCGCATTAATAGAGCGGATACCGCCAGTAACGATAACAGGGATATCAACTTTTTGTTTTAGTTTTTTGCTATATTCTGCGAAAAATACTTGATTAGTAGATTTACTTGTAGCGCCCATCATCGCAGGTCTTTCATATGTTCCTCCTGAAATTTCAACAAAGTCTAGACCTAAGTTAGCTAATTCAATTATAGTTTTTAAAGAATCTTCTTCTGTAAGTCCATCTTCCTTAAAGTCGGTAGAGTTAATTTTTATTCCGATAGTAAAATCTTTTCCTAATTCTTCTCTCATCCCAAGGTAAATTTCTTTTAAAAATCTCATTCTATTTTCTAGAGAGCCACCATATTTATCAGTTCTTCTATTATCGTGTGGAGATAAAAATTGACTAATTAAATAACCGTGTGCGGCGTGGATTTGAACACCAGAGAAACCTGCTTCTTTTGCGACTTTCGCAGAAGTTACAAATTTTTGAATAAGTTCTTCAACTTCATTAGTAGTCAGAGCACGTGGAGTACTAAATAATTTATTAAGGCCATTTCCTAAAGGTACAGCGCTAGGTGCAACTGTTTGCTTTGATACAGTTTTTGGTGCTTGTTTTCCAGGGTGGTTTAATTGTACCATAACCTTTGCTCCATGTTGCTGACCTTGTTTTGCCCAATTTTTAAGAATTTCCATATTAGAATTTTTATCAAAAACTATATTTCCTGGTTCTGCTGTTCCTTTAGGATCTACCATGATATTCCCTGTAATAATTAATCCAGTTCCCCCTTCAGCCCAACGTTTGTATAATGTAGCAATATTCTTTTTAGGTTGAAAATCTCTTGTGCCCATTCCTTCACTCATAGCCGATTTGAAAAATCTATTTTTTATAGTAGTTCCATTTGGTAATGTGATAGGGGTGAATAGTAAGTTTTCTGTCATTATTTAATCTCCTTACTTTTATTTGTTTAAACTATTCTACTATAATAAAAAATATTTAGCAATATAAAAAGTGTGTTAAAGTTATTGAAAGAATTTCTATATTAATCACTATTGGTAACCTTAAAGAAGTAATACTGACATATCTTACAAAAAATGAGAAAGATATACATCAGTTTGCGAGTCATTTTTCATATCAATATTAATTGTAATTATTCATCCTTTGCGAAGAATTCTGTTGCACGAACAGCTCGTTTCCAACCTTTATAAAGTTTTTCGCGTTCTTCTTTTGTCATTGTAGGAACGAATAGTTTACCTGCTGAGTTAAGGTTTTTCACTTCATCTAGATTTTTCCAATATCCAACAGAGAGACCAGCTAAGAATGCTGCCCCTAAAGCGGTAGTTTCAAGATTTTCTGCACGAGCTATTTTAACTCCTAGTATATTAGCTTGAAAATCTAGTAAATAGTCATTGTTAGCTGCACCACCGTCAACTTTTAATAATGGTATTTCAGTATTAGCATCGATTTTCATAGTATCGATAATATCGCGTACTTGATAAGCGATAGATTGTAATGTTGCTTTTACTAAATCTTCTTTTGTTGTAGCACGAGTTAATCCGAAAATTGTCCCACGAGCTTCTGGATTCCAATACGGAGCACCTAAACCTGTAAATGCAGGGACAAGATAAACATCGTTATTATTAGAAGAATTGTAAGCAAGTTCTTCAGTTTCTGACGATTTTTTTATAAGGCGCAAGCCATCTCGTAACCATTGAATAGCACTTCCTGCGATAAAAATAGAGCCTTCTAATGCATAGTAGATTTTTCCGTTAATACCATATCCGATAGTTGTCAGTAGATTATTTTTTGAAAGTTGCATACTTTCACCAATATTCATAATAATAAATGAACCAGTACCGTATGTATTTTTAATCATACCTTTATCAAAGGCAAGTTGACCGAATAATGCTGCTTGTTGGTCACCTGCTAGACCGCTAATTTTAACTTCACCACCATAAAAATGATAGTCGGTAGTAATCCCGTAAATTTCAGAATTAGATTTCACCTCAGGTAGCATAGTTTCAGGAATGTTTAATAAGTCTAAAATTTCTTTATCCCAAGTCAAGTCTTGGATATTAAATAACATAGTACGAGCTGCATTAGTGTAGTCTGTAACATGAGTTTTTCCACCTGTAAGCTTCCAAACTAACCAGGTATCTATTGTCCCAAATAATAATTCTCCTTTTTCTGCACGTTCCTGAGCTCCTCCTACATGGTCTAAAATCCAACGGACTTTTGTCGCAGAGAAGTACGCATCAACGACAAGACCAGTTTTTTTATGTATTAAATCTTTATAACCATCTTTAACTAATTTTTCAGCAATAGGCGCACTTTGTCGTGATTGCCAAACTATTGCATTGTAGATAGGCTCGCCAGTTTGTTTATCCCAAACAACAGTTGTTTCACGCTGATTGGTAATACCGATGCTGTCTATTTGTGTCGGTTTAATTCCGCTTTCGATAAATACTTCTGCAATTACTGATTGTATAGAATTCCAAATAGCATTTGCATCATGTTCTACCCAACCTGATTGTGGGAAAATCTGCGGGAATTCCTTTTGACTACTTGCAACTATTTCTGCTTGTTTATTAAATATTATCGCCCTTGAGCTTGTTGTACCTTGATCTATTGCCATTATATATTTTTTCATATCACACCTCGAAAATCTTTTTCATTCTAATTATATCATTTTTATAGAAAAAATCTCCAGTTTCTCAATAATAAATTCTACCCTAATCGTTTTTTAGCAAATAACTAGCGATTTTTCTTATTTTCTTATAAAATAGATAGTAATATTATAGAGGGCTTTTAAGGGCCGACATAAAATTTGATTGAATCGAGAAAAACACAAGGAGAAAAAATGAATTCTTTACACACATCATTAGCTAAGTTATTAGCGAAATTAGAAAGCAAGGAAGTTTTAACAAAAAGTAGTGCGAATATAGGAAAGTTCAAAGTAGAAGAATTGGCAAGGTATATTCGTGATCTTTTCGTAGAGGAATATCCGGAAATAGAAATAAGAAGACTATTAGAAAAAGTACATTATGCCAATACCTATGAGGATAAAGTGTTAAAAGAAATTGCGTTTTTAGTTGATGAAATTAGCGAATATATGTTTAAATTAGAGGTAGCTAATCGTGATTTTGTAGTAGGATATTTTAACACACTTATTATCGATCCAAAGATTGAACCAACAGAATATAATTTTGTTTTGATGGAAGTTGATAGTCTAATTGAAAATAGTTTTGTTGAAGTGCCTGAAGAGGAATAGAGATGAAGATTTTAATACCAACAGCGAAAGAATTAAATAAAAAAGCACAAGAAGTACCTGAAGAGCTTTTAGGTGAGAAAACAAAAAATATTATTGATGAATTTGCTGATAAAAAGCCAGAAGAACTTGCTAAAATATACAAAATAAAAGAAGGAAAAGCTCAGGAAGAGTATGTGCGTTGGCAAAATTTAGCAAACCGCAGCACAAAATCTTATAAAGCGTTAGAGCTTTTTAATGGTTTAATGTATCGAAATATTAGCCGTGATAACTTTACTGAGGAAGATGCAGAGTATATAAAGAAAAATGTGTACATCACAACTGCTCTTTACGGGGTTATAAATGCCTATGAGGCAATTCATGAACATCGTCTTGATTTTCTACAAAATGTAAAAATTAAAGATAGTTCGTTGAAAAATTTTTGGCGTGAAGATTATGATAGAAGTGTAGAAAATGATGAAGTTATTATATCGTTATTATCAAGTGAATTTGAGGAAGTTTTTTCAAAAACTATACGCGATAAATTTATTAAGATTACTTTTATGGAAGAAAAAAATGGAGATTTAAAAACACATTCGACTATCTCTAAAAAGGCACGTGGTAAATTTTTGAGTGAGATAATAAAAAGAAAGATTAGTGATATAAGAGAAGTAGAAACTATAAAATTTGATGGTTTTGAGTACAAGTCTGAGCTTTCAACTGAGAATAATTTGGTGTTTGCAGCTAAAAGATAAAAGCGCAGATAAGGAGAAATTTTAATAGAAAGATAAGAATAGGGGAAAAACTTAATGAAACGAGAAATAGATACGAAGAAGCTTTACTATGGTTTTCCAGTTATTTTAATTGGGTACAAGGATCCTAAATGGCATTATAATGTAACGACATCAAGTTCATCATATTCATTAGGAGATATGATAACCATTGGAATTAGAACTAATAGCAATGCAGAGAAGAATATAAAAGAATATAAAGAATTTACGGTTAATATACCTTGTCAGGAAATTTTGAATAAGGTGGAGATTGCAGGCTTCCACCCAGGACAAAATAAAATAGGAATGGCAGATATAACGTATGATCCTGGAAAATATGTTGATGCGCCAATATTAGATGAATGTATTTTATCTATTGAGTGTAAGGTTGAGCATATCGTTGAGTATGGAGGATATACTAACTTTATCGCTAGTATTAAACGTCGTGTAGTTGACGAAAGTGTTATCGATGAAGAAGGTAAACTAAAAGGAGTAGAGTTTAATCCTATTTACTTCGTTGGTGACGAATATCAAAGAGTATATCGATATTTCAATGAGGAGAGTAAAAATTTAGGAGATAATATTGGTTGTTCAGCAGAAGATGATGGGCCGACATGCGGTTAATCATAAGTAATCTATAAATTTAGTTAAGGTTTTATTTATGATGCAAGAGCATAATAATTTTTAGAAGAAAGGAGGATTTTTATGGCTTATTATAATTTGCAAGTTCATAGTGCATACGATTTACTCAATAGTACGATAAAGTACAAAGAATTGTTTGAGAAGCTAAAGAGTGACAATCAAGATTCGGTAGTAATAGTCGATCCTAATATGTACGGAGCGATAAAGGCTTATAAAGAAGCTAAAAAGACTGGAACAAATTTAATTTTGGGATTAGAAGTTAAGTTGGGATATGGTATTAGTTTTTTAACTTTTAATATTTTATGTAAAAATGAAAGAATGTTCCATAAATTATTTGAGTTATCAACTCGCTTTTTGAACGAGGAAGAGTTATCGTTAGAAGCTTTTTTAGCGGAGATAAAAGATTTTAAGGATGATTTTGTTCTTATTGTTACTAGTGAATTAAGAGACAGTATAGAATTTAGTTATCTTCAAGAACAGTTAATCGGATATGATTTTTACTTTGGGTTTAATGAGAAATATAATT